>Ga0247811_1000034_pt1 | contig 50521 bp, 56 predicted proteins | sample UWRJL134311R1_FD_189018 | JGI IMG/M metagenome (GOLD analysis project Ga0247811, IMG submission 189018) | Plant litter microbial communities from Arlington Agricultural Research Station in Wisconsin, United States - UWRJ-L134-311R-1 | ecosystem: Environmental > Terrestrial > Plant litter >...
TGTCACGGCACAACAGTAGAACCAGGTCATGACATGAAGACCTGTCCTACGTGTAAGGGTGCGGGCCAGCAGACACGTGTTATGAATACGATGTTTGGTGCCATTCAACAAAGTGTTGTCTGCGAAACCTGTCACGGACGCGGTAAAGTTCCTGAAAAGGTCTGTACCGTCTGTCGTGGCAAGGGAACCGAACGCAAGAAGCAATCTATTAAGCTAAAGGTACCTGCTGGTATTGATGACGGCGCAACCATTCGCCTGACCGGTCGCGGTGAAGCGATCGCTGATGGCAAAAAAGGTGACCTATACGTACACGTTCGCGTTAAGGCACACAAACACTTCACCCGCGAAGGTGACATTGTCTTATCCGAAACGCACGTTGGGATGATCGACGCCACACTTGGAACTGAGATCGATGTTGAAACAGTGGATGGCATGGTACGCATGAAGGTTCCTGCCGGTACACAGTCAGGTACTGACTTTAAGCTTTCGAATCACGGGGTTCCGCACATGAACAGCGAACGACGCGGTCCACATATTGTGAATATTATTGTTGATACGCCGACGAAGCTTTCCAAGCAACAGAAGAAGCTTCTCGAAGACTTTTAGTACTAGCATTATAGTCACTCAATTTGTTATGATAAAATGAACATAACAATTGTTACATATGTCAAACCAACACACAGTCGAACAAACAGATTCCATCTATCAAGAGCGCGCGGGGAAACGTAGTCGCGAACTCGCTGAAATACTTCTGCAGGCACCAGAAGATCCGCTTTTGATGAAGCGTGTGCAGCCGTTAATTGATCAGGCTCTCGGGCTGACATAGCCGCAGACCACTATTGGCATATTGACTTTTCATACCAATAGTGCTATAATTACAATTTAAATATCGTACAATCCACATAAAGGAGCCATCAAATGGACATAGTATATCTGGTCAAAAATAGCGTAGAAAACGACTCTGAGGAGCTCCGGTACTCTTTACGTTCACTGAAGAATATTCCTCACGGCACGGTATACATTGTGGGCGAAAAGCCTGACTGGGTAACAAACGTCACATTCATCGAAGTTCCGCAGCTTGGTTTAAAGAACGCCAACTGGGAAAAGAGCCTTCGCACAGCTGCTGCTCGCGAAGAACTCTCGGAAGAATTTATTATGATGAACGACGATTTTGTTATTATGAAGCCAATCGATGCGATCCCGCTCAATAACTTCGGACCAATGGCTGATGTGATTGCACACTACGACGAACGCTACCCAGATGGCAACTGGTACGCAGACTCTCTGCGTGACCAATATAATGTATTGACGAAAAAAGGCTTCACAAATCTTCTGAGCTACGAGCTTCATGCACCACTCGTTCTAAACAAGAATAAGGTACTACAGCTATACCGAGAAGTTACCGAGCCGCTCGGCCAGTTCCGATCGTATTATGGGAACTATTTCCACCTTGGCGGCGTGACGGTACCTGATGTAAAAATATTTATGGTAGCCCGACACAATGACCCTCGCTACAATGAGGATCCCGAAGCATATTTGAAGGATCAGACTTTCTTATCTTCAACTGGTGGCGCATTCAAGGCTGACATACCAGGTGGGTATGTGCGCGCCTTATTCCCTGAAAAATCAGAGTACGAGCTTTAGCTTTTCGTTAGCGTTTCATAAAGTTGACTGTACGCCTGGACCATCGTTTCTTCATTGAAACGCTGGGCAGAGGCGATACAGTCTTCTTTTTTTATGCCATCAAGGAGGGGAATTGCCGAGACAAACTCATGCTCATCATTACAGAGGAATCCTGTGACACCTTCTTTGATTAATTCGCCCCGTGAGCCACCACGTTTCATCATGACGGGTGTGCCGCAGGCCTGTGCCTCTATCGCGACCAGTCCAAAAGGTTCGTTGATATCGGACGGAAAAAGCACCCCGCGTGCCGTACCGTAATAGTCCACCAATTCAGCGTGGCTTTTTGCCCCCAGATAACGAATAGATTCGCCATCGATAAGCGGTAGCAGTGTCTGCCAATAGGCTTCATTTTTTGGTGCAACCTTACCGATAATATCGAGCGGCACCTGCGCTTTGAGTGCGACATGTATTGCGAGGTCGAGATTTTTTTCGGGTGAAATACGCCCCACAAAAAGAAGTCGATTGCCTCTGGGTGCATCGCTTGGATGGAAGAAAGACAGGTCGGTGCCATGATAAATATAACCCCGTGACTGGATGCCCGCTGTCTGATCACGCTCGTACATGAACTGCGTTGGAGGTACTGCCCATACGTTTTGCGGAACAGCACGTTCGGCGAATGCACGCGCTGCCAGGATAGTTTCGTCGGTCGGCCACCAATGCTGAGTAAAGACGATAGGGCGAGTGGTCTCGTCCGCTACTGCGTAATGAAGGTTGTCGAAGTGGCTGTGGTACACTTCGTGATCCGCTGCGAATGCAAGGCGAAATGTCTGCGTGTTATTTTGTTTTGTATCGTCCGTTGCGTCACTAATTCCTTTTGTCGTGACACCCTCTACGGATGAATGGGGACTGCCATAGATGGTCACGGTGTGGCCTTGCTGGGCTTGCTTCACCGCGATATCGTGGACCCAGTCATAGCGACCGTTATGAGTCTTTAACGGATAGCCAATGCTGTAGGGAATGATATGGGCGATGTTCATGCGGTTATTTTTACTTTTGCTGCGTCAACTAACGTACGAAGCTCCTCGAAAGCCACTGGGTCAGTCTGCGTGATAATAATAATGGCCGATGCCTTGAAGCCATTTTTTGCCGGGCCAACATGTTTGCCTGGTGTTGCGGTGATGCGGAAGTAGGCGAATAACGCTGGATCTAAATTGCCGGTAATCTCTTCAAACGAACCCTCTGATTCTGGGAAAAGTTCGTAGACGGCGGTGTATGTTGTGAATGTCCCAGTAAGGTTCGGTGTTTCGCCAAGGGCAAGTTTTACTTCTTGTTGCAACATATCAATTCCGTAGCTGTAGTCATACATACGCGGTCGGTACCCACCAATACGCGCGCCAATCTCTATGATCTTCACGCCACTTGGGCCAGCCATCAACTCGATGTGCGCAGGTACGGATCGCATAGCAAGTGCACGAACGCCAGCGTCTGAGACCCGAAACATTTCGGCAGAGAGCTCGTCTGAAAGCTGCACTGGGAGTGTTCGACTGTACAGATAATTGTCATCGACATGAATATCCTGAGCATTTTTTAGGCTCACGATGCCATCACAAAAGTGAGGCGTACCTTCATGATCGACGAATGCCGCAACAGAGAACTGCTCACCAATAATAAATTCCTCGATGATCAACTGGGGGAGGCGATCGTAGATATTGTACTTTTCATACAGCTCGCCAATCGTGTTCGCCGCGTAGGTGAAGCGTTCGATCAATTGTTCTTCGTCGTCACACTTTAGGACGAGGAGGCTTTTAACAAGGTTTGTTGGTTTGATGATCAGCGGGTAGCTGTGGGCATTTGCAAATGCAATCGCTTCATCAAGAGTATCAACAGTCGTGTAATCAGGCGAAATACTACGATCGGCGGCGAGGAATGCATGGCGCATCAGTGATTTGTCGGTTGAAAGCTGTGCGGAGTCGAGGCTTTGAGCAGGGACATCGAAGCGGGCACCGATTTTTGCCTTTGCGACGATATAATTTTCGTAGGTACAAAGTAAGCCTTTCATCCGCAGGTCGAGCGTCTGCAGGCGGTCTATTTCGCTATCAATAGTTGCAAAATCTACAATTTCTATACGATCAAATAGTTCGGGGTTCTTTAGTTCGACGAGGGGGTCTTTTAGGATACCAACTTTGTAGCCTGCGGCTTTGATTGCCGCGGCACTTGCAGATTGAGGATCAGATTGGCCGACGATGTATAGGTAGTCATTGTTCATATAAAGTAGTATGAAGGGTACCCTCAAAAATTCAAAGTATTACAATAGGAATAGGTAGTGCGTTTCGCTTACGCTAACTATTGCAAAAAATCACTAAACGTGTTAAAATATAAAGATGACTACAGAAAAACACCTGATTGGGCGCGCCGAGCATGTTTCCTTCCCTGAACTAGGGTTACAAGACATTTCTGCACGTATTGATACCGGCGCAAAACGCTCGACGATGTGGGTCTCAAAAGCCGAAATATCTTTGGGTGGATTACACGTCGTATTCTTCGACGAAAATTCCGAACACTACACAGGTAAAACAATTGTATTCAAAGAATACAGTCGTATTGCAATCGCTAGCTCGAACGGCCATGTAGACAAGCGCTACGCCGTAAAACTACAGGTGAAGCTCGGGAAGCGCAAGATTCGCGCGACATTTACCCTTGCAGACCGCAGTACACAGGTTTATCCTATCTTGATTGGTCGCAATATACTTAATGGTAAATTTATCGTTGATGTACAGACTGGACATGTAGAGTGGGAACGTGAAAAACAGCGCATTATTGAGCTTGAAAACATTCTAAAAGAGGAGGATGCAGTATGAGAATAGCCATCTTATCAAACGGCAACGGAAATTATTCCACAAAGCGTCTCGTTGAAGAAGCTCGAAAACGTGGGCATGAAGTCAGGGTTATTAAATACCGCGATTGCTACGCTTCTATCGAAAAGAATAATCCAATCGTGAGTTACAGAGGTGAAGATCTTGGCACTTTTGATGCAATCATTCCTCGTATTGCGGCGAATATGACACGTTACGGCACGGCAATCGTCCGTCAATTAGAGATGCAAGGCGTATATACTTCTTCAAGCTCAATCGCAATCAACCGTTCGCGCGATAAACTTCGCAGCATGCAGCTGCTCGCAAAAGCAGGCGTTGGTATACCTAAAACGGTCGTATCTCGTAATACAACTGATATCGATGACCTTATTGAAAAAGTTGGCGGTACACCGGTTATTATTAAGCTTGCACGCGGTACGCATGGTAATGGTGTTGTACTTGCTGAGACTAAGAAGGCTGCAAAATCAGTACTTCAAGCTCTTTACCTTACAAACGAAGATGGAACTAACATCTTGATCCAGGAATTTGTGAAAGAATCTGCCGGTGTCGATATCCGTGCGTTTGTCGTTGGCGGCCGCGTTGTTGCTAGTATGAAACGACAAAGTCTTGATGATGATTTTCGTTCAAACCTTCACAAGGGCGGCGAAGGGACAACTATTAAGCTGACCGAAGAAGAGACAAAGATGGCCGTGAAAGCTGCCAAGGCGATGGGGCTTAATATTGCTGGTGTCGACATGATGCGTAGTGATCGCGGACCGCTGATCCTTGAGGTAAACGCGAGTCCTGGATTTGCAATCGAAAAGGTAACGAAACGCAACGTCGCACTTCCGATTATTGAATACGTCGAGCAAAACGCTAAACGTGGCAGTAAAAAAGACAAAGTCGGCGCCTAAAAAACGGCCACTGTACTTGTGCTTAATGCCGGTATAAAATAGGGGCACATGATACCGATAATTATTTTTGCCGTTATTGCTATTGCGCTCTTCGCGGGTGCATTCTTCTCGAAGCGACGCTTCGGCACGCTTGGGCTGGCGTTAACTGCTGGTGCAACACTGAGCTCGATATGGGCTTATGATGCAGGTCTCGTTATCTCCAGCATTGGTGTCGTTCCTGAAGGCCCATTGCCAAATGCAATTGCGCTTTCCATCGTAACGATTTTGCCCGCTGTATTGTTATTTTTTCAAGGCCACACCTACAAAAATCCACTCGCACGTATATTAGGATCGTTCTTTTTTACAGTGCTTGCGCTAGCGTTTTTAGTAGAGCCAATTGGCAGCGCGATGTCACTGACCGGGGTAGGACAGACGGTGTATGCCTTCATCGTGACGAACAAAACATCAATTATTAGCGTGGGCGTTATCTTCGCCGTAGTTGATCTTTTGGTCACAAAAGTGCCGAAGATAAAAGAGAAGGAACGTCGTCGTTAACATTGACACACGACCCCTGTTGCGATATAGTGTGATAAGCTTTTATAAGCTCCCGTGCATGGCATGGGTCCGTAGCTCAGCTGGTTAGAGCACCTGCCTTTTAAGCAGGGTGTCATGGGTTCAAGCCCCATCGGACCCTCCAAAATTATATTTTATAATTAAATAAAGAACACCTATCGATCGCTACCATAGGTGTTTTTTATTTCCTAAAATTAACAGGTATACCCCATACTAGAGATATGAAACAACGAGCGATTGAAGGTGTGAACCTAGGCGGCTGGCTGCTGCTAGAGCGATGGATGACGCCTTCGGTTTTTGAAGGCACTGATGCGCCGGATGAGTATACGTTGTCGCAGCTGCCCGGTATGAAGAAGCGTATCGCGCAGCATCGGGATTCTTTTATACAGGAAGAGGATTGGCAGTGGCTCTCTCGAAATGGCCTCACACACGTGAGACTCCCGGTCGGGTACTGGGCGCTCGGCGATGACACGCCGTACTTTGGTGCGGAAAAGCGATTAGATTGGGCATTCAAGATGGCAGAAAAATATGACATGAAGATACTGCTGGATCTGCATGGCTTGAAAGGCTCGCAAAATGCAGAGATGCATAGCGGACAGATTGGCGAAGTGAACTGGAAGCGTTACATGGCTGAACATCTTGATGTGCTGACAAAACTCGCTGAGCGCTACAAGGATTCACCAGCGCTATGGGCAATTGAGGTAACGAATGAGCCGAGAGTTTTGGGAAATTATTTTGCACTGCTGCGTTACTATCGTCAGGCCTACACGTTGCTGAGGGGTATTGTTCGGCCAGGGACGTACACTATTTTTCATGATGGTTTTATGCCGTTGTTGTTCTCGGGCGCACTGCGCAAAAAGAAGCACTTTCCTGTTGTGATGGACACGCATTTTTATGGTGTCTTCCCTGGATTACTTCGTGCCATTTCGGCACAGAAGTACGACGCGATTCGCCTACGAATCTTTGCGCCCATTATTTGGATAGTGCAGCTTGTGCAACCGGTGATTGTGGGTGAGTGGGGATCGGTGCTGCCTCAGCCGTTCTTTAATCGGCTGCCGCAGTCGCAGCATCTACCGCTACTTGGTCAGACGATAGTTCGCCAACGGCGCATGTATCGCCGAGCGCTGGCGACATTTTATTGGAGCTATAAGACCGAGGGACGGGGTATGTACAACTACCGATCACTCATCGAAGACGGTAGTATTACACGCTAACAGTTCATCTTCGTTTCATGATGCAGTTTTATAGTTATGGCTATGCAACTGTGGCACTTACGACGACGCGTACATGTCTCGTGGATGATAGCACTGTGTTGCTCGTTCTTTGTCATAGGGGTATGGCTGGCACAATATATTTCGTTACATCCATGGTGGTATGTTGGTGCAGGTACGTTGGGGTTTGTGGGATTTTGGAGTCGAAGGGTGCTCGTCTTGCCTGTGATTGCGTTAGCGGGTGCGGTTGCTGGTATATGCTACGGTTCAATCGTTGACAGCGGTATGGAGGTATATAGGCCACTGGTAGGTGTGACACTGAAGCTAGAGGGGCGAGTGAAGGAGGATCTTTCGACGACCGCCAAGGGCTTATCCGTGCTACAGCTGGATCGCGTGCGATACGAAGGGGTAGAGCTGCCTGGATCGGTCTGGGTAAGTGTGCTGGGGCATCCAGCGGCGAAACGTGGTGATATCGTGGTGGTCACAGGTAGAACAACCGAAGGGTTTGGGACATTTGCGCTCACAATGTTTACCGCCAAAGTTATTTCGGTTACACATCCACAACCCGGCGATATTGGACGAGTGATCCGTGATTGGTTCGCCGATGCGATTCGCAAAGGTATTCCCGAACCCGAGGCGAGTCTTGGGATCGGCTATCTGACTGGGCAAAAGAGTGCGCTACCACCTGATCTAGCGACGGCTTTGCAAATTGCAGGATTAAGCCACGTTGTGGTTGCCAGCGGGTACAACTTAACGATCCTCGTGCGCCTTGCGCGGCGGCTGTTCATTCGATTTTCTAAGTTCCTGTCGGTGTTTGGGTCGGGAGTGATGATTGCAGGGTTCATTTCGCTTACGGGACTCAGTCCCAGTATGACGCGAGCGGGATTAGTATCGAGCTTGAGCCTGGCTACGTGGTATTACGGGCGCCAATTCCACCCATTCGTACTGCTTCCATTGGCCGCAGCGATTACCGTGCTATGGCAACCGAGTTATGCGTGGGGTGATCTTGGTTGGCAATTAAGCTTCGCTGCGTTTGCAGCGGTGATGGTTGTCGGCCCGTTGCTACAGCGCTACTTTTTTGGCGAGAAAGAACCCGGGACAATCCGACAGGTGCTAGGTGAAACGGTTGCAGCGCATATGGTCACGATTCCAATCGTTGTGCCAGCGTTTGGGTATATATCGAATGTGGCTATTCCCGCCAATATATTGATTGTGCCATTGGTGCCGCTAGCGATGTTGCTCACATTCACCGTGGGGATCACTGCGCTGACAATTCCTGCCGCTGTAGAGTACGTAGGGATGCCCGTGACATGGCTGTTACACTATATGACGTTCACGGCCCAGTTCTTAGCGGGACTGCCCTGGGCGAAGACGACGCTCGTCACGCCATGGTGGGCAGTTGTAGGGTATAGTGCTCTATTAATTGCGGGGTGTGTCTATATGCAGCGCAAAACGGGATTTAGGTTGCGTGAAGTCAATATTGTCGAATGACGATCGACTAGCGAGGGCGATCTTCGGCTGTTTCGCGAGCCAGATCTGCCAGCAAGTCGTCGATTAGGTCAGTACTAAATTCACCATATTTTTTGGTGACGGCGGTATGGATCAGGAAATCTGCAAGGCGCGGGTTCTTTGGCAGAATTGAACCATGTAGGTAAGTGCCGATGACATTCTTGTAGCGGGCGCCTTCATGCGCGTCTTTGGCGTTGTTGCCCGCGCCTTTTATGACAGTTGCCAAGGCTGATGCGTTTGGTCCAAGGAAAGTTTGACCGCTGTGGTTTTCATAGCCAATGATAGTACCGAAATCTTCGCTGCTGGTGATAATGTTACCGATGAGGCGCTCACCCATGCCGTAGGTTTCTACATCGAGGATACCGATACCTGTGAGCGTTTTGTCGCTCGATGTCTTAAAGAAGTTACCAAACAACTGGTACAGTCCACATACCATTAGCATGGGGACGTCCGCCTCGGCAAGGGCTCTCAACTTTGGTGCAATCTTTAATAGGTCTTCGTGGATAATTTCTTGGCCGCTATCTTGGCCGCCCCCGCCAATAACGATATCGACAGTATCCGGGAAGACATCACCAACGTTGTAGTGAATAACGACAGGTTCATAGCCGTACCACTCGAGGCGCCGCTGGATAACAAGGAGGTTGCCGTGGTCACCGTAAATGTTCATATCTTTTGGGTATAGTTGTAGGACGGTAATTTTTTGCTTACTCATGAGATAACCTCAACCTTCGTAATTTTAGATAGTTCCCGACGGAGGGTGAGCATGGCTGTGTACGTACAATAGATACGCTTCGGGTGTTCGCTATTGACGTCGATAAATTGACGCAGCGCCGTCGGTAGGTCTTTCTCGATGTGTCCGATCTTGACTTCATCATATTGCAAACGAAGCGCCATATCGTAGGCGCGGACGCCGGCAACTTGCGCAACACCTTCGTCAACAAGCGTTTCAAAATCAACATCCCATAGCCAAGACATGTCGCGGCCGTCGGCGTAGTTATCGTTAATAGCAATCATTGTCGCGTAGCCTTCGGGTGGAAATGATTTTAGACCGAGGCGGAAGCCGGAGGGGTTTTTGACCAGCACAAGCTCGAGCGGTTGCCCGCCGACAACAAGCGATTCGCCGCGGCCAAATGCGGGCGTTACTGTTGCGATTGTCGCAATGATTTTTTTCGTATCTATAGCTGCACCAAGTACGGCTTGGGCGAGCGCAATTGCCGCCGCACTGTTAAATACATTGTAGATGCCATTTAATTTCAGCGTGGTCGAGAACTCGTGACCTGCGAGGTCGTAGGTTGCTTGATCACCAGTATATTTTTTTAAGATAACGCCGGCTTCGGGACGCTTAGATGTTTTAACGATACCACTACGCATATCGTCGTCACTTGGGAAGTGTGCAAGCAAGTCGTCGCTGAGTCCGAATAGCTCAACTTTTTGCTCGGCCAGTGTATCTTTGATCCTGAGGACGCGAGTATCTTCGCGGTTTAGTACGACGGTGTCAGTAGTTGCCTGAGCAATCTTCTCCAGCATCTTGGCGGTTGCATCGATTTCACCAAAGCGGTCCAGTTGATCACGCATAACGTTTAATAGCAGGCTGTAGCGGGGTGGAATAGCCTTTACGAATGGTACGGCGTGGGCTTCATCTAGTTCCAGGACGGCAATATCGGCATTCAATGTACCTTTAATGTCGATTTCGCCCAGCAGTGCAGCAGCGACGCCGCGCGTAAAGTTACTGCCGGTGCGGTTTGTGAATACTTTCAAGCCATGCGCTTCAAGTAACGCAACAACCATCTTGGTAGTGGTAGTCTTTCCGTTTGTGCCACTAATAACAACAACGCCATGGGGGAGTTGCGCTAAAGTAGTTTTAATAAAATCTGGACTAATCTTTTCGACGAATAGCCCCGGAAGGGCTGAGCCACCACCGCGTAGACGTGCTGCATAACGGACTGCTTTTCCTGCGATGACAACGAATGGCGTAAAGTGGTGAGGCATATAGACCATTATATCGTATAATGAAGCTATGTTTCTGGTGGGAATAATCTCGTGGTGGTACGGACAGGGTTGGCACGGCCAATTACGTCGCGTTCGCGATCGTTTAGCGTCAACAGTTGGCTTCTTTTCGATTGGCCAACTCTTCTCGACGCTCTTCTCGCCATTCCGTCAGATTTCCGCAGGCGGAGTTAGCGGGCCGGTTGGCGCACAGTTACGGGCTTTCTTTGATAAGACCCTTTCGCGCGTCATTGGTGCAATTGTTCGTAGCTTTACGATTCTGGCTGGTATTATTGCGATTATATTTCAATTATTTTACGAAGCGATTGTGTTGGTTCTATGGCTTATCTTCCCGCTGTTTCCTGTTGTAGGTTTAATTGCGTTTGCGATTGGATGGGTGCCGAAATGGATGTAACGTCATTTAATTTCAAGTCAGCGCGAGCACACAAGGCTCGCCTTGGGCATGGGCTTGCGCCGTGGATAGCGACGCTAACAGTCGGGGCAGTTCTGCTTGTTGTCGGTGGTATTGCACTGGTATTGATTGGTGTTGCGCTAGGGTGGGCATTGCTAGGTCTGATTGTGATTCCCGTTATGATTGTTGAATGGTATAAACACGAGCTAAAGGATGTCGCGATTGTACAAGACGGCAAGCGTGTCGATGATGTACTGGAAAGTGATATCCTGGCGCTCTTACCGGATCAGCCAACGCCACAGCAACTTGCGATGGTGCTTTCGCAAACAACGGGCGGACAATTCTTTGCGGCGCGCTTTGGTGTCGGTGGCGGTTTCTTGGAGCAAGTTGTTTCGACGAATCGTGAAGACACGAGAGCGGTATTTGATGAAGCACTCAGCATTACAGCGCAGGTACGCGGTGGTATGACGGCGGGAGTTTTGATTCTTGCACTGATTCGACAGCTACCTAACAAGCAAACATTGTTGGGGCATTTGCAGCTTGACGAGGAAGATCTACTGAGGGGTATCAATTGGTATGCTCACCTCAAAAAGCTCATTAGTGAGAGCCAGCATGTAGTAAAGAAATCAGGTGGTATTGGCAGGGACTGGTCATTTGGGTGGATTCCTAACTTGTCACGCTTTGGGATCAACATATCGGAACAAACTATTGAGAAAACTGATCTGCGTGCTGATACTATTTCGCAGATTATGAGTGCCCTACATACCGGACGTGGTGCAATTGCACTTGTCGGACAGACAGGTGTGGGAAAAACCGAGATCGTCTATGAATTGGCTTCAGAACTAATGACCACATCAGCGACAGTTCCAAATAGCGTCCGCTACCACCAGGTCTTCATGCTTGATGCAACCCGACTGATTGCACTGGCAAGTGCACCTGGTGAGTTAGAGCACATCGTGCAGGTGCTGCTGAATGAAGCCTATACCGCAAAGAATATTATTATCTTCCTTGATAATGCGCACGCTTTCTTTGAAGAAGGAGTAGGTTCGGTTGATATTACTAATATGTTGTTACCAATTCTAGAAGGTGGTCGACTGCCTATTATTATGGCAATTGATGAACAGCGATTTTTGCAGATTAGTAAACGAACGCCAGCACTCGCAACGACGTTGAATCGAATAAATATTGAGCCGACGAACGAGTCCGATACACTGACGGTGCTTGAAACGCAGTTACCGCGCCTTGAGCATCTGCGAAAAGTGACTTATATGTATCAGGCGTTAAAAGAGGCCTACAAACTAAGCGCTCGCTACGTCTACGATATTGCGATGCCAGGGCAAGCGATCGGTTTATTAGATGCTGCGGCGGGGTATGCCGAATCTGGACTGGTTACTGCGCGATCGGTTAGTATGGCAATCGAGAAAACTATTGGCGTAAAAACCAGTGGCGTCGATGACGAAACAGAGCGCGATACGTTACTGAATCTTGAATCGTTGATTCATGCACGCATGATTGGCCAGGCCAGGGCAGTAAACGTTGTTTCTGATGCCCTTCGCAGAGCTCGTGCTGGTGTGCGAAACCAAAAGCGACCCGTTGGTACCTTTATGTTCCTGGGTCCAACTGGTGTCGGTAAGACAGAGCTGGCGAAGTCCCTTGCAGCTGTATACTTTGGCGGTGAAGCAAACATTATTCGTCTTGATATGAACGAGTTTGTTTCCAGCGATGACGTTGCGCGCCTTATTGCCGATGGAACAGAGGATAGCGGCAGCTTAACTGCCCAAGTTATGAAGAAGCCGTTTAGTGTGGTGCTGCTAGATGAGATTGAAAAAGCGCACTCGACAGTTCTTTCTACGTTGCTGCAACTATTAGATGAGGGTATCCTGCGTGATGCACGTGGCCGTGAAGTCAGTTTCCGCGATACAATCGTCATCGCAACTAGCAATGCAGGTGCGGATCGTATTCAAGAATATCTACACCGCGGCTACAACCTTGAACAATTCGAAGATACATTTGTTGATGAATTAATCAGTAGCAACCTTTTCCATCCGGAATTCTTGAACCGTTTCGATGAGATTGTTGTTTTCGCACCGCTCAGTAAACCGGAGCTACTACAAGTTGTTGATCTGATTTTGAATGACGTGAATAAGAATATGGCTGAACAGAAAATTACCGTTGTTGTCGCGCAAGACGCGAAAGAATATCTGGTGGAAGTGGGCTACGACCCACGCCTCGGTGCACGCCCGATGCGTCGGGTTGTCCAACGCGCAGTCGAGAACACCGTTGCGAAGCTGATGCTGTCCCGCGAGGTCCAGGCCGGTGGCTCAATTGAGATCACGCTTGAACAGGTCAAGCAGATGCTCGACAAGAAACAGCAAGCTGACGCCATCGCTGCAGACACTGTCGCCAAATAAATAACTCAGCCGAAATGACTGAGTTTTTTACTTGGGGCGAATGAAGGGGATTGAACCCTCTACCTCCGGTACCACAAACCGGCGCTCTAACCAACTGAGCTACATTCGCCATACTTTTGTACCTAGGTACTGGAATATTGCGCTTAGCTATTCTAACAGATTAGAGATGATAAGAAAATATGTTATACTGGTTTAGTCCGCGGGCGTCGTATAATGGCTAATATGTCTGCCTTCCAAGCAAACGATGAGAGTTCGATTCTCTCCGCCCGCACCAAAGAAAAAAGTCATGTCGTAAGATATGACTTTTTTCTTTGGTCTGCGTTGAAATTGAACTCTTTCCGCCCGCCCAGTAAGCTACACTTAAATATCCAGCAGATTATCCTGATTGAGCACCGGCCTGACAATTTCAGCTATATGCTTATCACGAGCACGTTTGGCGGCAGGGTTTTGGTCTATATCGAATAGTGTCTCATAAAGGCTAATAGCCTCGTCGTAGACCCTGACTGGCCTAGTGCGTATTTCTTCAACTGATTGACTGAGCCTTTTTCGTATCTGGATGATTTCTTCGTGATTCAACTGTTCAGTAGTCATTCCCCAGAATTCAAGTGTTGTGCCTAACAACGTATCGCCTTGATTAGTTATTGCATCAAGCAGCAACAGTCGCTCGTTTTCGATGCGCTGTTTTTGTAGGTTCACGCCGAACGAACCTCGTTTTGCATTATGGATTGCACTCGCCATTTGGACGTATTCACCTTCAATGTATGCTTGTACTAATTTTTGGATATCAGCATCTTCAATGGTTGAATTCGGGTCGCTTTGGCTTTTCATACGCTCTAATGCATATTTATGCGGAACCAAAGACCCTAGCTTTGCAGCAGTGACAAATGGCATTTCGACGTCTATAAACGCAAGCTCTTGAACATTCGCCGGCAATCGTCCAAAATCCAGGACGATTTCAAGTACGTTCTTTGGGAGCTTCCCGCCAATTAAGTCGCAGAATTCAGCCTCAGTCGTAATGGTGCCTTGACCAACCAGGTATCGATAGAGACCCAGCAAGTCTGAAGCGATCGCTTCAGTTGGGGGTCGACTGTGGAAGTTTTCAGTAATTTGGTCAGTTAATATTTGGTCGGGTGTGGGATTATCTCGCACCAGGAGGCGTACTGATGCAGACTCGGGGTCAATTTCGAACCCGGCCTGATGTGCATCGGCGGCGCGCTGCAGCTCATTCGATGCGATAGCTTTGATTCTGGAATGGCCAAAAATGATAACGTAATAAAAACCGTCATCGTGTTTTGTATATCGAGCAAGGATGACGTCATCACTCTCGTTCAATGATTGACGAAAATCAACAACCTTCGCGTAGGCCAGTAGGTTATCGGCAGTAAGGCGCGCAACTTCCGGGAACGACTTAAGCCCAACGTCTTCAATCGATTCTTCCAGATTTGTTTGCTGGTCATTGCGCCCGCGGCGAACCTGGTTCAGTGCATTGATAGAGCGTAAAGGTAAGTCGACAAATATGTGTTCCATGCCATACTGCCGAGGTAAGAATTCCTGAGGAATTGATTGCTCAATAGCAAGATTCGCAAGCCTTTGCGATGCTTCTTTCCCCTCAGTTTTTATCTCTGTATGGTGGCCCGTATGTTGTTCGGGATTGTTACGCATGTCTGTTCGGTTTCCCTTTTGTAATTTTCTTTACCTATGATGAACTAGGATGTCTTTTGCTACAAGCATAAGGACGATTATACATCGATATCGAGTGTTTGGGGCCTACTGAGAGGTAGTGGGAACCTGACGCGGCGACCACGAATAATGATACCGCCGCTGACATAGTACTGCGTTCCGGGAATATTATATTCGCATGTCTTCTCGATAGGACATACTGCACACGATGACGCATAGGCTGCTTGCTGTGCTGGGTCGGATGTATCAACTTCCTTCGGTATCAGGTACGTTGCTCGTCCGTTCCGCTGCTGTCGGCCGAGTGGTTCAATGGTTGTATTACCGGGGTTTCGGCCGCAGGATGACTCCGAGAGCATCCACACTGCATCGCATAAACGAAGTGGGTTTACGTTTCGCTCTTCGGCGTAGGTGAAATAGAGGTCTCGTAGTTTTGCGAGGGTATCTTTGGTGAATAGATTTGTGCCATACGGCGCATCATCGAATAAAATCATTTCATTCGCAATGCTGACGCGCATGACATGCAGGTCGACGGGAACGGGGAAATTGAATGGTTTTATAAGATTTTCATCCATCAAGTAGTAGATGATCATACTGGTCATTTTCTCTTGAAAGCCAATAAAGCCATTGCCTTTGCCGTCATTTTGAATACGCTTCTGACTCTGTTCATACGTAGAGTCTTCATCAAATAAATTACGAGGGTCACCATCAAAATTTTCGTGTAGACGGCGCGCATTCTCTATCCATTGAGGCGCGACGGTAGGCTGAAACCCAAGGCCATGTTGAGTTAAAATCTCTTTGAGTACCTCGACATCAAAATACTGTGCAGTCTCGGCATTGAATAGTTCGGGCCATTCATCGAATATGCCTGATAGTCGTTGAACTGCATCATTCGATTTAATACCGCCGCGCATGTAGTAGCAGGTATTGAAGAAAAACATTGCGTGTTCCGTAGTACCACGTTCTAACGTTTGTGGCATATGGCGAGGATCTTGGGGAACGCGCGTACGATCGTATGAATAGGGCGCTTCATTTGCTTCGTAGGCGGTAATCAGGCGGTCCAGTACCTCATAGGCATGCTCTTTATTAATTGTGACCTTCAGTGCGTTTCCGGTACCGGGCAGTATTTCTGGTACATAGTCTTCGGGTGGCAACAGGGCGACATGCTTTAAGGGCGCTTCATAAAGCGATGCGTCATCGAATAACGTAAGCGATGTATCTGGACCTCGTTTTTCCATCCGCTTATTTAACCGCGTTTTGCTGTAGGGTGACAAGCATGAGCTCTGTTAATTACTCTGCGTATTGTAAAGTAGTGATAATGTTATATAATAAACCAACAATGCCTGAAACAGCCAGTCCACTGCTCGTCGCTCGTGCGCTCATTACCGATAATGAGCGTATTCTGATGGTGCAACGTTCGCATACTGATACGCATAATGCCGGTCTATGGGAAGTGCCCGGTGGCAAGGTTGATGATGGCGAAGGTATCATCGAGGGTTTGATGCGCGAGACGCATGAAGAGACGGGCCTGTCTATAGAACTCGTTTCACCAATGGCTCATGTTGAAAGCAGAGTGATTGAAGATGGAAAATATGCAGGCCGTCTACACGTTTCGCTTTTCTATGTTGCGCGCAGATTAAGCGGAATTGCGACGCCTAGCCACGAACACGAAGCTGCTGAATGGGAATTTCCTCACCTGGCGCATGCCTATGACCTGACGACACCAAGCCGACTGGCGCTCGCATCATTCCGTAATATCGGCCTGTTGTCGTAACACTTTCTTGCTATACTCAACCTATGAAAAAGAAGAAGCAAGCAGTCGTCGCGCCGCGCAACTGGGCGATCGTTATCGTTGGTTCGATACTTATTGTGATCGGTCTCGCACTTGTTATCTTGGCAGTCTCGAATATTCCTGGCTTCGGCTGGTGGAGTATTGCAGTTGGACTGAGCGGGGTGTCGACGATTGGCGCAGCCGTTATGTCTATCGTGAAAAATGATCCGAGCTGGATATTACTGGACCTCATTATTCCAGGGTAACGAAGTGCTTAGCGCCATGTGCACTTGGCAATAACGGATTAACGGTAGCTAAGGTATAATATGAACACGCCCCGGTAGCTCAGCTGGATAGAGCAGAGGACTTCTAAGCCTAAGGTCGTAGGTTCAAATCCTGCCCGGGGTACCATAAAATTATGAAGACATATAAAGTGCCCTTCGAACCACTCGAACTCCCGCCCAATGATATTGGTTGGTCGGACGAATCTTTTGATCTTGCATTGCGATACGTGATGCACACTACTAGTCTTGCTGAAGTAAGGGATATGCACGATGTATTGCGCGCAAATATCGAGAAGAATATTTTTTGGGTAGTAGCCGGTAATGCAACGCAAACTCTTTTTAAGCGACCGATGCTGCTAGATTTTAAACTGTTTGAACCATCGGTGATGCAAGATGCATACAACGAAATAAAGCAACACCCACGCCCGCGCCTTGCGTATAGAAATAATCTATATCACGTCATCAATGTACTCTTTGTGCTATTTGCTGCTGGTTTTATTTTGCTCGTGATTAGATACTACGCGTTGCGCTAAAGCTAGCATATATCTATTTGTGTAGCTAGCATGTATCATAAGCACCATGATCTCTTGGCAACTACTTACGCTCATCAGCGTCATCAGTTTATCTGTATCAGTTATTCTGCAGCGCACACTTATTTATAAAGATAAGACTGATCCATTTGCGTATGCGGTCGTATTTCAGGGTATTGTCGGCGTGTTGCTGATGATTGTGGCGCTGAGTATTGGCTTCAAACTTCCGGGAATTGAACTCGTTGCCATACCTGCCATTATTGCGGTGTTATTTTACGGTGTAGGGCATATTGTATATGCAAAAACACTGCAGAGAGTTGAAGCATCCGCTTTCTCTGTGCTATTTGCAACGCAGGCTGTCTGGATTATGATTCTTGGCATTGTGCTGCTTGACGAAAGTTTAACTGCATTACAGATTGCTGGGACGGTACTTATATTCCTGGGTGTTGGACTACTTATTAAAAATATACGATCTGTATTTAAAGACAAAGGCGTATGGCTCGGACTATTGACCGGACTGATGTTTGGCATCGCTATTACTGCCTGGTCGTATGTGGGGCGTCATACCGATACATTATCGTGGGCCGCGATAAGTTTCGTTGGTACAGCACTCGTTGCATTCCTGGTGCGACCTAAATCTGTACAGAAAATGAAACCACTCCTGAAACCAAAGGTGCTAGTGACACTTGTGCTGCTTGCTGTATTTTATGGCGTTGGTAGCTTGGCTATGCTATTTGCGTATAAAGAGGGCTCATTTGCTATTATTTCGCCGTTACGTCAAACGAGCATTATCGTGACTGTCCTGCTGGCGCTCGCATTTTTACCTGCAGAGCGGAACCGAATAGGACGTAAGATTTTAGCAGCAGTAATATGTGCTATTGGCGTCATCCTGATTGTTATCTAACGCATACGTAAAATTGATTACGCTTGCGTTGCGCTTTGATATGAAGATACTTAGTCTATATGGGACGAGTTTTTAGTATTGAGCAAATTCATGATTATGCAGAGAGTATTCCGACTCCAGAAGACTTCAACTATGCTGTTGAACATTTTGAGCAAGCGGTTAACGAAGAAATTGAAGCCGAAAACGTTGATGGGGCGCTTATCTACGGGTCGGTTGCGATTAAGGCCTTCACGCTTCGCAGCGATCTAGATTGTCTAATTGTGCCGTATGATCACTCGACACAAAGTCTTGATGCAATAGCTCGAATCTTAAAAGCATCCAATCCATCTGGTCGTATCGAAATGAGCGCAATTGTTCATCCTCGCTCGAGGTTACGTTCTGGTGCGCATGAAATCGATCGTTACTTCGGAAGTCATTTGAGCGGTCCGGCTCGGCTGGTGTATGGCGAAGATCCAGCGGAATATATGCATTATCCTGACTATGGTTCGAAGACCCACTTACTGGCCTACCTGAGACATAAAAAACGAAGCGTCGCGACGGGCTTTACTTCTGAGGGACCCGAACTATATAAGGGGCTTCAGCGCATCCTCGAATTACCACTCGCAATCGGACGTAAAACACTCCGCGTACTAGACGAAATGAACGGAACACAGGCAGCAACAGCCGATAGCGCAAATAAGAATATTATTGTGCCCTCATCACTTGAGCTTTTTGATTCATTTGGGCTTGCAGATGTTCCGCGCACTATCATTGAGCTAGATCGTAGCTATAGTGAAGTGCTGAAAGGTATGCTGAATGGTACTACCATCGAAATCGAATATGCAGACATATTGCGCGAAATTCAATCTGAAGGTGGCAGGGCAAGTGAATGGTTAGATGCAGTTGATGATGCGCTGGTAACTAGGCTGCGTGGTAGACGGTCTTAGCTTTCACGAAAGCGGCGCGCTAACATCACTTTTACTTTTTTATTACAAATATTTACTCTACAATAAAAACTAATGAGTACAGAAAAAGACATTTCATCCCGTATTCTGATGGGGCAATCAACATTACAGTCAGGCAATGAAGCGCCTCAAGTTTTCGATGTCTATCAACTGATCCCTGATTTACCAGATGCTACGAATAAGCGTGAAGTATGTTTCGACCACATCAATCAAGGTGCGGCCGCAGACCTGATGGGTGACTTTGATTTAGCAGGAGTTCATTTCCCCGAAAAAAATGAGCCACAAGAGATAACGACGCAACTTTCGTGTCAGGGTGTCAGCTGTGTACTGAAAAAATGTGGATTAATTGTTGAACAGTACGATAGCACGGGTAAGAAAATAGGTGACATGCGAGCTACGCAGTAGAGAGAGTACGTGTATGGAATTATTTGACATAGTTGATAGCCAAGATACCGTTATAGGAACGACCGACAGGAAAACTGCACATACCGTAGGTCACTTGCATCGAGTTGCGGCAGTCTTTGTTTTTAATGAAGCAGGCGAATTGTATGTCCAGCGACATCTCCGAGATGGTAAATGGGATCATTCGGTTGGGGGACATGTTTCTAAAGGCGAAACATACGCAGAAGCTGCAGTTAGGGAGGCGGAGGAAGAGCTTGGCATTACGCAGCCGCTCGAAGAGTTAGCTACTTCATTATCTGGTGAAGAGTATCCTCAGGAGCAGCACCTGTTTGGGCTGTATACGTGCGTCGCCGAACCGGGTTGGGTGTTTGAACCAAACGACGAAGTGGAAGTTATTTTTCCAATGTCTCTTCAGGCAATTCGCCAGGCGATGATCGATGAACCAGAGGACAGGTTTACGCGCGGATTTCGCATTACTATGGCGGAGTACGATCGCTTGCATAATCTGTCGTAGCGTTTTTCTTATATTTTGTGCATAATACTAACCACCTATTCCAGGTAGTATTCGAGAGATTGGATAATTAATGAAGATCTTGTTCGTGATTTTGTTTGCGCTGTTGCCAACTCAGGTTGGTGGCATCGCCGGAGCGAATTACTGGCAGGTACAGTATTTTCTCATTCAGCCGACGTTCCGTCTCAACCCACCCAAAGGGGACAAGCGACGATAGCCTGAGTAGTGCGCCGTGGTCTATCGTTGAGCAGAGCTCCGTGGAGACACGGCGCTTTGCATTATCGCACTTTTGTTCTATGATGCGTGTATGTCTGAAAAATACTTCGCACCAAGTCCTGCAGATCTAGGTGTCCGCGTTGCCGTTGAAGAATATATCGAATCAGCGGTTGCGTCCGGCCATATCACGAAATCTGATATACAGATTGATCCGAAAACGTTTGCAGTCACGGGTTGGACTCATGTAGAGACTGAATCTGGCGTACGCATTGCAAGTAGTACCCTTGGGTACCTGGAGCTAAGTGCTGAATTCGAAGAAGGCGTTCCTCCTGTTGATGTAAGGCAAACAATTCGTCTATTTCCGGGCTTACGAACGGAAGTGACCGAACAGGTTGACGGTGGGCAAACGCACACAGTTCCATCATACGATCACGGACGTATTGCGGCTGAAATGGCGAAGCTGGTTAAAGCCGTCTATTAGCAAGCAGCTGGTTCCATTTATCTTTTAGGTATATCTTTGTTTGCTATGATAAACATAATGACAAAATCAATTGACGAGAACGTGCGTATCATTTGGGAGTACATGCGTATGCATCAACCTATCGAGAAAGCCGATGCGATATTCGTGCTGGGCAGTTTAGATACGCGCGTTGCAACTACGGCGGCAAAATTATTCTTGGAAGGATATGGCGACTGGTTGATATTTTCAGGAGGCTTTGGGGCATTGACCGAGCATCGATTTGTTAAATCTGAGGCCGAATCGTTTGCCGATATAGCATTGGCCGCTGGTGTTCCCGCTGAAAAAATTATTATCGAAAACAAATCTTCTAATACGGGTGAAAATATTCAGTTTACGTATGATCTGTTGCAAAAGCAGGACAGGAATTTCTCGTCGTTTATTTTAGTTCAAAAACCGTACATGGAACGTCGTACCTATGCGACGTTCGTAAAACAATGGCCAGACTCGACAACAAAGTTTAGCGTAACGTCATTAGATGTGACCTTTGATCAGTATGTTAATGATGAAATAAATAAAGAACTGGTGATTAACATTATGGTAGGCGACCTGCAGAGAATACGGGAATATCCTGCAGCAGGATTTCAGATAGCACAGGTCATACCAACGAAAGTATGGGACGCATATGAAGCGCTCGTAGCGGCTGGGTATACAAAGCATTTGATATCGTAAGTACCGCATACGGTGAAGCGCCCAGATCAGAGATAGTGCAAAGATGGTAGGACGAAAAAAGCTTTTCTAATAATTAACCTATTGTGATTGTGCTTATTCTTTGAAGATGCTTAAATAGCCGGAGTATCTATCTTATAAAAGGGGCATCAATGAAAACTCGCATCAAAGAACAGGGCAGCATCGTTCATATCGTGATTATCGTCGTCTTAGTTGTCGGGTTGCTTGGTGCACTTGGATTTGTATTTTGGCAAAACTTTATTCAGAAAAAATCGGACGACCAATCCAAAGTTGATACAACTAGCAAGGCTACCAGCGCGGCTATTGTGAAAGATAAGGCTACGGAACTTCCAGCCACGGCTGCACCTACGGATGCGAATGCCGCTGCCGCCACTGCGACAAAAGGTACAATCAGCGCGTGGATGACGTCTAATGCAAGTGTCGACATTACATCTGTCATGGCAGATACGGTTAACTATGCAATCGCGTATTCTGACGGAATCATGAAAGGCGCACCAAAAGCAAAAGTAGCAGCAAATATGGGATCATACCTTCAGGGGCGCACAAAGCCTTGGGTATCCACTGACTTTAGTGCAACGACAGGTCAAGCTGCGTTCCAAAAGCAAGCGAATGCTGATACATACTTCGATTTTGAAGGAAGCTACGTCAGCCTTAACACGGGCAGTGATAGCCAAGACTTCGCCGCCTTCAAGCTCAATGACAAGGGTCTGATAAGCGACGTATATCTAGGCACCGTTCTGGAGTACAACACCTGATATACTATGTATATGAGTCCATATCTGCAGGCAATTAGGGCGATAGCAAGAGAATTTTTAGTACGCATACTGAAGCCGATTTTTATTATTGCGATCATCGTTTCTGTCTGTGTTTTGGCACTTTCTATCTGGCTGACAACATTTAGCGGGTTGTGGTGGATCCTGGTTACCATACTTATTATTGCGATTATACTGGTCACCGTAGTGTCGATTGTTGCCTGGGGCATCTTGAACCTTATCGCGCCGCGGCAATCTAAAGCGCAGGCGCAGCAGGTGCGCGCTTTCGTGGACAAACTGCAGCGCATCGCTGATGTTACTGCAACACCAAAAATTGTTCTATTATTTCGGCTATTAAAAGATGGATTCGCACCTAGTAAGCAGGGCTTTGTCGTATCGATGAGCCAAGACGTGACATCGTTGAAACGAGATTTCACGACCCTAAAAGACACATTTTAATGAAAAAATTATTACTCATTGGCGTTTCGTTGGGTGCGCTTGTTATCGTCGCGACCGGCGGGTACTTCTTTATCGCAAAGACATCCGTCAGGGCTGAAACGTCAGACAAAGATGCCTCATTTACATTCGATGCAACCAAAGCACCGGGCTGGTGGGGCGCGGATAATAACTGGCCAAGACTGATAGCGCCGAGCGAAGCTCAAAAGTCGACCAGCGCTGTGGTGCAGCGAACGATTGCGCAAGGTACGCCCGAGAAACCCGGTACGTGTTTTGTTATGTATTTTTATTACGACGTCGCAGTTGATATGGCGGCAAAATTGAAGGAACTGGAAGCCGGTGTAGTTTCAAACGAAAAGACCTTATCGTTATCGCATACTGCCGTGCATCCATTTACCTTTCATACTGATGAAGGTGATACAGACTTACGGCTTCATCAATACACCCTCAGCGGTGCGCAGGCCAATGGGCTCGTTGGAGGCATTGAGTTCGGTGTCATCCCGTTAAAGAGCGGCTACATTGAAATTCGTGGCTACTGTGAAGATGCTGCGGTGCTCGACAAGTCGTTGCCGGTGTTCACTGCGGTTAGACTACAGCGTTAATTTTTTATTACGCTCATGCTTGCGTCTTTTTTAATTTTATCTAATACTATGAGCACTTGTCCAAACCACTAAGGAGGTGAGGGCAATGACCCTCAGGATTCAAGCAACAAGCCGAGACGGCGGCACGGTAATTGCCGAGCGTCGTGTCGGTGCGCAGTACCTGACCGTGACCGATCTGCAAGGATCATTGCGATCGGTGACACAAAAAGTAGTAAAGAGGAAACTGCACACTCCTCTGTACGCGAAGGGTGAATCGGGACAGGACTTGCTTCTGCCGGTCTCTGAGAAGATCACGGTGACAATCGAACGATCAGTCATCACGTTGTTCCTGAAAGGGAAGCCGTTCTATACCGACGAAGCCATCGACTTCAAAGGATTGGATGGTAAAGGTGCCTACTACCCCCTCTGACACCCGTGTCGAGCAAAGCTCCACGTGTGACGAGGGGCTTTTGCTTGTATTGACGCATTTCATTTACCGCAAGCCTCTATGTACCAGTGCTATAATTGAGGAAATGGTGTGGCGCTTTATTCTAACCCTTTGCCTATTGGTCGTATCTATTGCGACGTTTGGTATAGGTGCATCAGCACAAGCGCAAGTCGATACGAGGCGGTTGATGACGGTGTATGATCGTGGAACAACCCGCGTCTTTTTAACCAGCGAGAAAACTATTGGCGCTGCCTTACGCACGGAAAATATTGAACTGGATGCCCGTGACACAGTAGAGCCTTCTTCAAAAGCCGAGCTTATTGCATCTGATTATAAGGTGAATATTTACAGAGCACGTCCTGTGCTGGTCATTGATGGTGCGACCCGCATTAAAACAATCTCGCCGTATCAGACGGCGCAGCAGATTGCGGAGGATGTCGGGATTATAGTCTACGATGAGGATATTGCGACGCTGAAGCCGCTGACGGATTATGTAAATGACGGTGCGGGGCTGCAACTGACGATATTGCGGGCTCGAACGCTCACGCTTGATCTATATGGGCGACGCACCGAGGTTCGAACGAATGCCAAAACGGTAGGCGACATGTTAACGCAGAAAAAGATTATTTTAGGCGAAAAAGATCGAGTATCGGTTGCGAAGGAAACATTTATCACCGAAGGCATGGAAGTGCGTGTATGGCGAGAGGGGAAGCAAACAGTTTCAATCGATCAGGAAATCCCAGTGTCTAGCCAGATCGTCTATGACGCCGACCGTCCTATTGGCTACCGAGCTGTACAGATTAAGGGTCTTCCAGGTATCCGTAGCGTGACGTACCAGTTAGAGGTAAAAGACGGAGTTGAAATCTCGCGTGTTGAAATTGCAAATCTTGTGACGCGTAACCCCTCGCAGCAGACTGAGGTGATTGGCCTGCGTAATGACGGTGCGGGGCTGACAAAATCAAAAGGTGCGCAGGTGTGGACTGATAGTAAGGGTGTTTCGCACCGTGAAACATACTACGACCTCAACATGGGTGTGGTGATGCAAGCCTGCGGACAAGGTGGAAAGTATTCTGTCCGACCCGATGGGGCAAAAGTTGATGCCCAAGGATATATCTTAATTGCAGCTAATTACGGAAACTACCCGCGCTGTTCACTTGTCGAAACAAGCTTGGGCACGGGTAGAGTCTATGATACAGGTGGTTTTGCAGCCAATCACCCGACCGGGTTTGATCTGGCGACTGACTGGTCTAATCCTGACGGAATCTAGTTTTTGAACATGTCAGGTTTTGCTGCAAGGATACCACCGGCGAGGGCGTCAGCACCACCAGAAATTTGGGTGAGGGCTTCGTCTTCAAGCTGGTACGCCATTGCGTAGTCGCCAGCCTGGTAAGCGACGGCCACCTTGTTCATCAATGTTTCGTGGTCATTGAGGGCGCCATAGAGTGTTTCTGCTGGCAGTGAAGGAATCACGCTGTGAAATACATCCGCAACTTGTTGTAGGTTTACCTGCAGCGCAGCTAGTGAGGTTGCTTGGCCTGCCTCATCACCAATTGCAACGGCTTTCGCATAGTTGTTAGACTGCGTAAGGTGGTCAACGAATGGAGTAGTGATTGCGGCTTTCGCTTCGTCACCGTAAATGCTTCCAACGGCATTTGCAATTGCGACAGCGTTGGCTGTTTGTGCGTCTAGTGATGCCTGCATCTTTTCATCAGACACCTTGTCAATGATGTTGTAGCTGACTGTCAGGTTTGTCGTGACATGCTCACGAAGCAGTCCGTTCAGTGTGACACGGAGGTCAGCTGCCTTGGTTGTTGTTGAGGCGCTAACTGATGATGTTTGCTTTACCGAGTCTTTTCCCATCATGTATGAAATAGGATAGGTAATTGCACCACCGACGACGAGGCCGATTATGACAATTAATACTGCTTTCATGGCTTTATTGCCCTTTGTTGAATCTTGCATCTTGGTCCCCTAAGATAGTTAAAATCTTTAGTTACGATTAGTCTTTTATTATTTACTTAATAAAGTAAACTATTTAAATAATATAGCTTTGTCGTGGTGATGTCAAGAAAAATAATAGAGACCTCGCAGGGAGGTCTCTATGTAAGGGGCAAGGGGAACTAAAGAATTTCGTCTATAGTTGCTTTAATTTGCGTTGTAACGCTCGCTTCGTCAACCAATGAACCATCAGGATTGATATCCTTCATGAATCCTAGTTGTGAGAAGTTTTCTTTAGTGTCGGTCTTTAAGTTACCAAGCACTTCGCGAAGGTTAGCGACAGCGAGTGATCCACCGCTCCAGCCATACGCAACTGCAGTGACGGGCTTCTTGTCCCAGTCAGTACCAAGAGAGTCGAGGGCGTTCTTTTGTACCGCAGACAGGCTGTGGTTATATTCAGGGGTGATGAAGATAATGCTGTCGGCTGCACTTACTATTTCACTCCACGCAATAATCTTCGGGTCAGTGATGACAAAGTCGGGTGATAGGGGTGAATTTTCGTTTTCAAAGAAAGGAAGATCAACTTCTTTCAGATCAGCAACGGTGACGTTTACATTTTCGCGGGTCGCGAGCTCGGCTTTGACGTATCCCAGAACGGTATCTGCAACACGGCCTTTTCGGACACTTCCAATAACAATAAGTACTTCTGACATAATTAATAACTCCTTAAACTATTTGTAGAATGAAATGTAGCCGCACGTTTATATGTATGCGACTACACTACTATCATAAGTATAGTACATATACTATATTATGTATAGCATTTATTTTTTTGTACTTTAATGCTATAGCAGCGTTTAGTGTGTCAAAGATGCTCTTTCTCAGCCACAAATCAGCTATACTTATTATAGTTTATACATTAGCTAAAGGAGTTTCATGGAACCGACGAAAAAAATTCATCCCGGTATTGCTGCGCTTATTGTTATCGTACTTGTAGGTATTGCCGCAACGGCCGTTATTGTTATTGCGGCAAATCAAGCGAAACCTGCGGATACAGTCACAGGTAGCTCCACTTCCGTCACAGATAGTGCTGCACCGACAACGGTCGAAACAGAAACTTCTTCATCGGACGCAAGCTCTTACGCTGACGGCACCTATACGGCAACGGGAAGCTACTCGACCCCAGGTGGCCGAGAGTCAATCGACCTAACCGTCACAATCGCTGGTGGTGTGATTACCAGCACGAGCCTGGTAGAGAACGCCGGTGGTGGTGAAGCGAAGGCCTATCAGGATGACTTTGCTGCCGGGTATAAAACGCTGGTCGTTGGTAAAAGCGTTGATAGCGTATCGCTCTCACGTGTCTCTGGTTCTTCATTAACTTCAAACGGGTTTAATGCCGCACTCGATCAAATCAAATCCGATGCAAAAGCATAGTTATTCGTTTGATGCGATCGGCACGCAGTGGACAATTGAGACTGCAGCTCAGCTGCCCAAAATACTTATAGCCGAGGTACAGAGTCAGATCGCAGCTTTTGACGCGACGTACTCGCGGTTTCGTAAAGATTCACTTGTTACGCAAGCGGCGCTGCACGAAGGTGTATTCGTATTTCCTCACCATGCGGTACCGTTGTTTGATTTTTATCATGCATTATATACGTTAACTGACGGGAGGATGACACCGCTCATCGGGAGCATGCTTGAAAAAGCCGGGTACGACGCCGACTACTCGCTGCAGCCACGTGAACAGACCATGCTGCCATCATGGGACGAGGTACTCGATTGGAAGGGCGCCATATTAAAGACTACGCAGCCAGTCACGCTCGATGTTGGTGCTGCAGGCAAGGGATACCTCGTGGATTTGGTTTCGCATGTGCTAGAAAAGGCGGGCATCAATGAGTATGTCGTGGATGCGAGCGGTGATTTCCGGCATCGGGGTGTACGCGAGAATAACGTCGGGCTCGAACACCCGTCACTCACAGGAAAAATTATTGGTGTTATCGATGTACAAAATAAGAGCCTGTGCGCATCGGCGAGTAATCGTCGGGCATGGGGCGAGGGGATGCACCACATTTTTGATCCAGCAACGATGCGTCCTACGCAGGAAATTATCGCAACCTGGGTGATTGCCGACGATACAATGACAGCTGATGGCATCGCGACTGCCCTCTTTTTTGCTGAGCCAAACCGGCTGTTAAAACAATTTTCATTTGAATATGCTCGGCTGCATTCTAGCGGTGCTATTGACTATTCACCTGCGTTTGAAGGAAAATTGTTTTAATGAAGCAACTTACAAATCTATTGAACCGCTACTCTATGTATAAAGTCGTATCGGGCGCGCTGACAATCTTATTCGTGATCGCACTCGCGTTATCATTTGCAGGACTGATCGCCTATTCCCCGCTGGCAATGTTTGTCAGCTTGCTGGTTATAGGGTTTGCGGTCTATTTGACCAGCCTATTGTTCGGTTACTTATTTAGTGTCAGGATTCACGCCGAATCGTCGTTTATCACAGGCATGATATTGTTCTTTGTATTTACGCCAACCCTTGATGTCTCTAAACTTGCCATCCTATTTTTGGTTGGTATGATTGCTGGTGCCTCAAAATTCTTGCTCGTATATCGCGGTCGCCATATGTTTAACCCGGTTGCATTGGCGGCATTTGCCATTAGTTTGACGGGTCTCGCATACGCGTCGTGGTGGGTCGCGACACCGGTACTGGTAGTCCCAACGTTTATTTTAGGTTTTGCCATTTTGCAAAAGACCCGCCGAGTACCATCGAGCGGTACGTTCATGGGTGTCGCCACCGTACTGCTAATTATCGTCCTAATGTTACAAGGTGAGAGTTTCGGACAAAGTGCATTGCTATGGCTGTCGTGGCCAATCCTTTTCTTGTCCAGCTTTATGCTGACGGAGCCATTAACGTTGCCGCAGAAGAAATGGCAAACAGTCGTTGAGGCGGTGATTGTCGCAATCCTATTCGCGATTCCACTGCATATTGGTGATTTCTCAACTTCACCCGCCTTTGCGTTGTTGGTCGGAAATTTGGTTGCGTTTGGGTTTAGTCGACGCCGTTCAATTAAGCTGGCGTTTAAAGCGCAAAGGCAGCTGACACCCACAACAATTGAATTTATCTTTACGCCTTCGCGGCCATTGCAGTACGAAGCTGGTCAGTATGTCGAAATTATGGTGCCGGCAAAAAAGGATGATTTTAGGGGCAGTCGTCGCAGTTTTAGTATCACGTCTGCGCCGGGTGAGGACACGCTGCGATTAGGCATAAAGTTCTACGAACCTTCAAGCACGCTCAAAAAAGCACTCCGCGAATTGAAGGCGGGTAATATGATACAGGCAACAGGAATTAGTGGTGATTTCACGCTTCCTAAAGACGCACGTGCGCCCCTGCTGTATATTGCTGGCGGCATTGGGATTACGCCCTTTATTAGCCACCTGCAGCAGCTGAAGCAAGCGAATCAAGTTCGTGATATCGTGCTGCTTTATTCAGTAAGTTCGATTGCCGAATTAGCGTATAAGGATGTTCTGATCGCAGCGGGTATAAAAGTCTGTGTCGTTACGAAGTCCGAGGAGCTATTGAAGCTTCCAGCTGGGTGGGTGCATATAAACGAGTCCTATATTTCGCAGGAAACGCTGCTGACGCACGTGCCCGATGCGTCCAGTCGACACGCCTATATATCTGGGCCACCCGCAATGATTGACGGAACAAAGAAACACTTACGCGTTCTGCGTGCGCAGCACGTTAAAACAGATTACTTTATCGGGTATTAATAGAATCAACGTCGAATCAAATCGATAGGTGTTTGTATTATTGCAAAAATGGTGTATTTCGCTTATAGTTTAGTCAGTATTAAAGAGAGGGAAGAACACTATGGGTATCGGTAAAGTAGAGATTATCCTCATCATTGTATTTCTGATTGTTTTGCTGTTTGTGGGGGCAAAGAAATTACCAGAACTAGCACGTGGAGTTGGCCAATCAGCAAAAGAGCTGAAAAAAGGCTTCAAGGATGACGACGAAGTTGTAGCAACAAAGACTGTTAAAAAGCCTACAACTAAAAAATAAGTTTTTTTATTGTAAAGAGCTAACATAGGAGTTAAAGGGTGAAGAGGCGGTCAAAAAAATTGACGGCGGGTGAACAGATCTTGATGGATCACGTTCGCGAACTGCGCACACGCATTGCCGTGTGTGCAGTTATTCTCGTTATTGGGGGTGTCGTAGGGTATCTATTCTACGAGCCTATTCTTACGTGGCTCCGTTCGCCGTTGGGTCAGGATTTATACTACAGTTCGCCTGCGGGAAGCTTTAACTTCATTATCAAGGTCGCCTCGATGGCGGGCATCTTGGCTGCGGTACCGTTCTTTGTGTATCAGCTGATCATGTTTGTGCAGCCAGCGTTCAAGCAACGCTTGTCGCGCGGGCGAGTACTATTTTATGCCGTAAGTTCAATCTTCCTAGCCGCTGCGGGTGCGGCTTTTGCGTTTTACATTATCCTCCCGGGCGCGCTGAAGTTCTTTGCCGGTTTCCAAGTCGCAGGGCTGTCTGCACTGATAGATGCAAATAATTATCTTAACTTTGTCACGAACGCAATTGTGACCTTCATTATTGTGTTCCAGATTCCGCTGCTGATGGTGATTATTGATCGTATCAAGCCGATTCCGCCAAAGAAATTGCTGCAGGCTGAAAAGTGGGTCGTAATTGGAGGATTGACAGTCAGTTTATTCGTGCCATTTGCGTTAGACATTACGACATGTCTATTGATTGCGAGTCCAATCATTATTCTGTATAACATTTCGGTCATCATGATTGTTGCACGTCATGCGTTTAGTCGAAAGAAAAAAGCCCCAGTAGCGACGCCAGCGGTAATACAAGCGGCAGCACCGAAAGAAGCCCTTGCCTGGGAAGATCAACTTGTAGCCGATTTCTTTGACAACGATCTGGACGACGAAGAAGCTGCTGCGCCCGTATCTGTATTTGCTTTCGAATCTCAACCTGAGACGCTTGCCGAGGTACCTGTTATAAAACCAGTCGTACCGCGCACTGTTGCGCCGACACCGACGGTCCTTGAATCAACGCTAGCTGTCATTGCGCAGCAAAAACCTATTCGTGGGCGTGAACCTCGTGACGCAAAACCTACGCAAGCCGTGGATGTGAATGCGATGCGTACTGCAGCACGATTGAAGCGTGAAGAAGAGCTAGCAAAACGCGTTGCACAATACAACGCGCCTGCTTTTAAAATTATTAACGATATTCGTTAAATATTAGTCAGTAATATCACGTATGACGGTGATTTTAGCACCGAGCGTATTCAGGCGCTCTGCAAGATCTTCGTATCCACGATTAATTGAGTAAATGTTGCGCAGAGTTGAAACACCCGGCGCCGCGAGCATACCAAGCATAATGACGACCGCTGGTCGGAGCGCCGGTGGCGTAACAATTTCAGCTGGCTTCCATTTGGTTGGACCTGTAACGTATAGGCGGTGCGGATCGATTAACTGAACATTTGCATTCAAGCGGTTGAGTTCGGTGAGGTAGATGGCACGGTTCTCGTAGACCCAGTCGTGGATGAGCGTGCGACCCTTTGCGGTTGCCGCAATTGCTGCGAAGAAAGGAAGGTTGTCGATGTTCATGCCGGGGAATGGCATTGCATGAATCTTGTCGATTGGTGCTTTGAGGCTACTTACCTTCGTTGTAATGTCGACGAGGCGGGTTTTGCCGTTGAGGGCAGTATATTCTGTCGATAGTTCGTACTGGAAGTTCATAGTCTCGAGGAACTTAAGCTCAATTTCAAGAAATTCAATTGGTGCACGCTTGATAGTGATTTCGGATTTTGTCACAATCGCTGCTGCGATGAAGCTCATGACTTCTATTGGGTCTTCGGACGGTGCGTACTCGACATTTTTATTGATATCGCGTAACCCGTGGATTGTTAGCGTTGTACTGCCAATGCCATCGATCTTTACACCGAGCTTTTCCAGGTAGAAACAAAGGTCCTGCACCATGTAGTTTGGGCTGGCGTTGCGGATGGTTGTAACGCCATCGTTGAGCGCTGCGGCCATGATGACGTTTTCCGTCACAGTATCACCGCGTTCAGAGAGGACGATTGCTCTCGCCGGCTGGACGGGTTTTGAGACTGCTTGGTAATGACCGGTGACGGTGTCCACTTTCAGGCCAAAGTATTCGAGACCACTGAGGTGTGGTTCCACGGTTCGTTCGCCCAGCGTACAGCCACCAGCGTACGGCAGTTCGAAGTTCTTGTAACGGTGCATGAGTGGGCCAAGGAACATGATGATACTGCGAGTCTTTTTCGCTGCTTCAATATCCATACTCTCGAGCTTTAATTTTGCAGGAGGAATGATTTCAAGGTCGTTATCACCAAACCAGCGAGTTTTAACGCCGATACTATTGAGAACCTCAAGAATACGATTCACTTCTTCAATGCGGGCAACATGACGAAGCACAGTGGTGCCTCGGTTTAGCAGGGATGCACATAGGAGGGCAACGGCAGCATTCTTGCTGGTCTTTGCGGTGATGCTCCCAGAGAGTTTACGGCCACCTTCGACGCGGAAATTGATTGTTCCTGTGTGATTAAGAGTGACAATTTGGCTTGACAAAACTTCGCTAATACGAGCTAACATATCAAGACTGATATTTTGTCCACCTTTTTCAATGCGATTAATCGCGCTTTGACTGGTGTTTAAGCTCTTTGCAAGCTGGGCTTGTGTCATGCCGCGAGCCTGTCGCGTCTCTTGTATAAGGGTGCCAATTTTCGATGTATACGATTTTGTTTCCATAACTACTACCATATATCATGTATGGTATATAGTCAAGACGCTACCCCTGGTGTATAATCAGTAAAAAGAGGAGTCTTCATGTCAGATCAAAACGTTCCAGTAATTATTCACGATGACCAGGTTGCCGCATACATTGCGGATGAAGAACAGCGCGAACGCGATGGTTTAGAGCTTATTCCAAGCGAAAACTACGTTAGCCGCGATGTACTGACTGCACTAGGTAGTATCTTCACAAACAAATACGCCGAAGGGTATCCCGGTAAACGCTACTATGGCGGTCAGGACTTTACTGATCAAGTCGAGCAATTAGCAATTGATCGCGCGAAGCTATTGTTCCACGCCGATCATGCGAACGTGCAGCCTCACTCTGGCGCGCCGGCGAATGAAGCGGTCTATAGCGCGTGGCTACAGCCGGGTGATACGGTGATCGCAATGGATCTAAGTCACGGTGGACACCTGACGCATGGTGCACCTGTAACGCGAAGCGCGCAGCTATACAACTTCGTCCGCTACAAGATGAAAGACGTCTCGACAGGTGAAATCGATTACGAGCAGTTGCGCGCATTAGCGCTTGAACACAAACCAAAGATTATCCTTGCAGGCTTTAGCGCCTATCCACGCAATCTTGATTACGATAAGTTTGCGGCAATTGGTAATGAGGTAGGTGCGCTGTTGATGGCCGATGTTGCGCATATTGCTGGGTTGATTGCAGCAGGTGTCGCTGAAAACCCTCTTGATCATGGCTTTCACGTCATGACAACGACGACGCACAAAACACTGCGGGGACCACGTGGCGGATTGATCCTGACAAAAGGTATCGTCGGCAACCCGTTGCGAGCACCAGAAAAGACAATCGAAAATATTCCAACGCTGGTTGATCGTGCGATTTTCCCAGGCATGCAGGGCGGTCCGCATATGCATGTCATTGCCGCGAAGGCAGTCGCCTTCCATGAAGCAATGCAGCCGGCTTTTAAAGCGTATGCAGCACAAGTGTTAACCAATGCGCGCGTACTTGCTGATGAACTGACTGCACGGGGCTTCCAGCTCATTACAGGGGGAACCAGTAATCACTTGATTCTTGTAGACATACACAAAAGTTTCGGTATCGATGGCAAAGTAGCCCAAGAGACTCTTGATACGATTGGACTAACACTGAATGCAAATACGATACCAGATGATACACTGCCGGCTTTTCGTCCGAGTGGGATTCGCCTCGGAACACCAGCTTTGACGACCCGCGGTCTTAAAGAGGAACATATGGCACAGGTTGCAGACTGGATGAAGCAGGCGATTGATGCTCGTGATACCCCAGATCGCCTGAACGAATTGCGCGGTGAAGTCGTTGCTTTTGTGCAAGCCTTTCCTTTGCCAAGTGATCAATAGAAAAACGAATATATAAATAAGAGCGCTCGTTGTGAGCGCTCTTATTTATATTGCCTATGTAGTAATTACTAGGTCAGAGGACAAGTAGTAGTGCTACCTGTGTTTGCACCGACTGAAATTGCCGCTGCTTCAGAATTCGTTGTGAAGTCCCAAGCGTAGATCGAAAGTCCAGTGATCGTTGATGCAGTGATTGCTGCTTGGTTCGCAGGTGTACCGGCTGCACACTTCGCGACACGAATGGTTGAGTTAGCTGATGATCCTGTTGGCGCAGTTGCAACTGGGCCAGCGTAGTTCGCTGTCACACCTGAAAGGAAGTATGTAGTTGATGGGAGTGCACCAGTAAGTTCTGCTGCAGTAATTGGGTAACGGCTGTTAGGTCCATCTGCGTTGTAGATTTCAGCTTTCTTTGCGAATGAGTTCGCTGCTGACTTTGAGCTGGTTGTGTTTGCACGTGCTGTTACACCGTTATAGGCGACAATCGTAATTGCTGCCAAGATACCGATGACTACGATGACAATCAAGAGTTCGACGATAGTGAAACCGCGTTCTGACTGCATTTTAGATTTGATACTATTGAAACTCATGTGAGTTGCCCCCTATTTATAATGTATTTACTCTGCCACTAATGTACTACGCGCTTGTAGTAAACACAAGCTTTTTGCTATGATTCTGGACTTATTGCTCGGCGACGAAGCTCACACCGGAAAGGCTTGACCAGTTGGCGTCGAATCCACGCGCAAGCACATTACCATTTGCGCTGACATCAACGCGACAAGGTGTGCCGTAACAGACAGAGGTGAATGCAATCGTCGCTGTCGGGCGATAGCCTGTCGGCAGTGTGAATAGCACTGTTCCATTAGTGATAGTTCCACCTTTTATGAGGCCTCGAAGCGTGACAACTCCATCCGAGGACTTTGTGTAACCCTCTGCTGCGTTGGCACTACTGAATGTGTTCCAGCCTGCCGACAACGTTGGTTTGGTCCAGGTTGCACCTGCAGAGTCTGGAATGTACATCATGTTAAGGTTCAGGGTTGAGCCTGCGCTTGTGCCTCGATGTGTCACGACCGTTCCGATATCGACATCATTATAGCCAGCACCTCCAGAGCGGACTGCATAGATGATTTTTGGACTGACCTGCATTGAAGCGGGGAGACTTGAGATATTTGCGCTGACGGTACCCGGGGTTAATGCACCCCTGATGTATGCTCGTCCCGTTGAGTCAATCGTGTAGCTATACGGTGGATCATTCGTGGCACCACGGTTTGAATAGCTGTTGACGGCGGTAAGACTTGTCCAGGTGTAGGGTGCTCCAGCCGCCAAGAAAGAGATTCGGTTCATTGATGTCCAGTCACCTGAAGCACCTGTCCAACCCACGACATCTCCGTTGGGATCAACACGGACACCTCCGCTGGTGTCGCCGCCAGATGCAGCCACCGTGAAGAACATGCTATACGCAGGACGGTAGCCCTCTGGGAGGTTCGCAATGACTTCACCTGCGGTGACAGCAGAAGTCGGCTTTTTTACTAAGCCTCTAATGAATACCGCGCCACTTGATGTCTTGGTGTAGGCACCTTCCGAGTAGCCGGAACCGAAGTTATCCCAGGTATTTTGGAAATCAAGTGAGTCCCATCCTGGTGTGACGACTGACGAGGTTGAATACGATGAATCGCCAGCTGCACCGATGGACTTAACGCGTACATTAATTGTGTCTTTGTTCGCGTTGGAAGAGACGATAGCCGTGCGTGTATTTTGATTCGTAAAGAAATTAATCCATGTAGGACTTCCGTTGATGTTGTAGTCGACTGTGTAGCCTGTTGCACCAGGGACTGACGGCCATGTAAATTTACCTTTTGCGCCGGGTGCTGAACTCCTGGCGATAGTCGGTGCTGCGGGTACGCCATCCGTTGTTGGAATGTTTATACTTGTTGCATTTGTATCAAGACGGGATGCACGTATATTAGCAGAGCGAGAAACTTCGCGCCCACCGGCGGTTTGGGCCGCGTTAATTGAGACAGCAACAGTTGTGGTGGATTGCAGTGCGACGTTTCTTTGGTCTGCAAGATTTTTAGGATTGCTTGCCGATCCGTTCACTGTGTTGGCACTTTCACTGGTATAGTACTGCACCGAAAATGTGTTTGGGTCGACTCCATCAAGAAGTTTTACGTCATTTGTTTTACAATGCGTTGCGGTTGTGACCGTTACGTCGGTTGAACAACTTGGCTGTTGCCACGGCACGCTACACACAAGGTTCGTCGTGTCAGCATAGTTTCTAGGCATGATAACGCGGCGGTAGAGGGTGTTTGTTGTCCCCTTGATAAAGTACACGACGTTATAGGTGAGGGGCGTATTACTGCGGGGTGATCCACAGGCATTTGGCTTATTTTTTAAATATACATACGAACTTCCCTCGCTTAGGGGGTTACCTGTTGTTGCTACCATATTAAGAATTAACATAGGAGCTTTGTAATTAGGCAGGGTTGGATCTGATACGTTCGTAAAATCCGTTGCGTCGTTATTGTATCCCTGGGCATCAGTTGTATTAAGTGGTGAGTTCGAAACACCACTCGTTGATCCGTATACGGCAGCGATATTTGTGGTTGATAAAAACCCAGTACTTTGTTTAACATCTTGCTCAATGCGAGTAAGCGCGTCCTGGACGTTGTAAGATAGCGCATTAGAGGCGCGGGACGCGATTACTTCACCGGTCATGCTAATGATGACGGTTAAAAAGGCGCCGATGGCAAGCACTACAATTGGCGCCACGACCAACATCTCGACGAGTGTAAATCCTTGTGTGCTTTTCTTGAAAAAGTGCATTACCTTGCTCCTAGGTTCTTTAATGCTTGAATATCAGTCAGTGGGAGCAGGCGGTTATAGAGGCGTACATCATCGATAGAGCCCGTAAAAAAGCCCGCCGTAGCACTTGTTGCGCCAATCATGGTCGAGTTTCCTGCTGGCGTCAGTGGTCCTGCGCCAGAATACGTACCCGACACAGGGTCACCATCGACGTAGGCGGACGGAACACCTGCTGTATCGATGTTCAGGACGATGTGGTGCCATCCTCCTGTGATGACTGTTGTTGTCGCCATTGTTCGCACACCATCAAATTGCATAATAAGTTTGTTACCGGCTGTTGTGAACGAAGTGTCACCGACACCGATGGAGTATCCCGATGCTGACCCAACACTGACATACACACCTCTGCTTAAGGCTGGATTCGTTGGATCGTTATTAACCCAGCAAGATATCGAGACATTTTTTGTACCGAGGCCAAAGGTTGAAGCGGTCGTGATGAAGGATGAGCTTGTGGTAAAGCCAGTGTTCACAAACATATAGGCCATGTTATTTTGTCCCGCTGAGTTTTGACCTGGTGTCACGTTCGTAGGTACGCCATTTGTACTGCCGATAGAGTTGTTCGTGTTGCCGTTCATTTTCCACCATGAAACGAGGCCGTTTGTTATATCTGCAGTACCGCTTGCACCGGCGCTATTTGAGTACGTTGCATATTTAACGGTTTGCTGGGGGGTATTGTATGAAATTGATGCTTCAACTTTCGAAATACTGTCGATTGCATCGGGGAGGCAGCTAATCGTAATGGTGACGCTGACGCTCGTTAAGCCTTCGGCAGTGACAACTGCGTTGTCGAGGGGAGTTGAGGGCGTACAGGGCACGGTGATCGATGACGAGTACTGTCGCAGGTAATCGTAGGCGATATTCGCAGCGCGTGATTCGGCTCGGGTTTGGCCACCATCACGAATAACAACGTTGAATAGCTGGTAGCCTGCAATTAAAAATGCCGCCGCGACGAATAGGGTAATGAGCAGCTCAACGGCAGTGAAGCCAGATTCAGTATGTCGGACATTCATTATTGATTCTTGCTCATAACTTTATATACTGTTGTGCCAGATTCAAGCTTGTAATAAAGGTTAAACTTACGGCAGTCGATATCACCGCTATAGCAAAGTGTTCCATCTGATTTCAATGGCTGGTACACATATTGTGAAACACTCGGCTGTGGGATGCTTGGACCAGTCTGGATAGGGGTTTGAGCAGCGATAAGGCTGATTGTGCCACTCGGGGTGCTTGGTGCCTGAAAAGATTTAAGGTCTATATCCAGCAGGTTCTTCGTGATGCTGGTAGGTAGGGTAGTAAAAAGCCCTAGCGATGGGTAACGATTGAATGTTGTTGAGTCATCCGTGCCGGTCTTGTAAAAACGCTCGAGTGAATTACTGATTGCTTCGATATCAGCCTTTCGCTCTTCATCGCGCGCGTTCGCTTGCGTAGAGCCGATGTTAACCACGGCCAACAACAAAAGGATCCCCATAACAGTGATCGTAATAATTAACTCAACAATCGTGAACCCACGCCGTGTCATGCTTATAGCATAAGGGGTTTGGAGGGAAATCGCAAGCTAGCTGAGCTCGAGTGGCTCTTGTTCGATTTGGATGCGAAAGGTGTCACGGACGGCACCAATAATTTCATCACGCGCAAGTGCGAGATCCGCGTACCCTGTGGCTGACTCATTAATTAAAACCAGAGCATTTTTGTCATGTACACGCATGCCGTGTAGCAGCTTGCCCTTTAGGCCAGCTTGTTCAATTAGCCAGCCGGTTGGAATTTTTGCATTGCCGTTGCCCATGTCAAACGCTTTCATGTCAGGGTATTTTTGCTGCAGTTCTGCAAGTTGCCATGATTCGACGATTGCATTTTTGAAGAATGAACCGGTATTTGGCGTGATCGACGGGTCGGGAAGTTTTTCGGTGCGTATTGCAATAACGGCGTCGCGGACAGTTTCCTGTGTAAAGAAAGTGACGTCGTGGGCTTCAAAGTAGTGTTGGAGTGCATCGTAGAAAGGGGGTGCGGGCATTGTTTTTGATAATTTCAGCGTAATACTAGTAATGACGTAGCGGCCTTTTTGATCACCGCGGAAGATGCTGTTGCGGTATGCGAAGCCGCAGGCGTCGTTTTGCAAGACGACCATTGCATCGGTCTGTGAATCGTATGCTTCAAGCGACACGAGCGTGTCGGCAATCTCTTGACCGTATGCCCCCACGTTTTGGACTGGTGCGGCACCGGTGGTGCCCGGTATCATCGACATTGCTTCAATGCCAGATAGGTGTAGGTCGACGGTTCGTTTGACGACTTCATCCCAATTTTCACCAGCACCAATTTTTATCGTTGTCGAGTTGAGGTCATCTGCAAGGATGGTGAATCCAGGAATGCGTATGCGGATGACGATGCCCGCAAAACCGGCGTCGTTTGCGATAACGTTACTGCCGCCACCTAGGATAAAAATTGGTAAATGCTTCGCGCTGGCATTGCGGTGCACGGCAATGACCTCTTCGACGGTGCGGGCTTCGGTCATAAAACGGGCAGGGCCGCCAAGTTTCATCGTCGTAAAGTTTTTGAGGGGTATGTTTGTATGTACGTCCATGTGTAGATTCAGTATACCGCTATTGATATCTAGGGACAAAATAAAAAGACTTTCGAAAAAGTCTTTTTTAATATATTTCTTGGAGGGCCAGGTGGGACTTGAACCCACGACATTCTGCTTAAGAGGCAGACGCTCTAACCAGCTGAGCTACTGGCCCGTTCGTGTTGTCACCTTTGTTATTTTCATAATGGCCGGTAACTCTGCTCGATTATACCTTTTTGGCCTCTGTTATGCAAGGTGCTAGTTGGCGGGGGCGGTGTAGGTTGAGTTGCCGGAGATTGCACCAACGTAGAGCGGTTGGGCTAATGAGTCTCTGCTGTAGTCCCAGTATGAAATTTTGCCGCCATCTGCGCCGTGCTTGCCTTTGATGTACTTGTAACCAATTGTCGTGTCGCCATTTGCTGCGGTCGGATCACTGCCTGAGATAACTGTGTTTGTAGGCAGGGGGATATCAGTAGTGGCGAATTGCCGGATTGTTGTTGGATAGGTTTGAGCAGCGTCAGGCGTCGTTGATGCAAAATACTCAGCAATTTTTTGCACTGTCGTTGCTTTCTCTGCAATCGCAGCATCTTTAGGGGTATTTGCGACAGTTGCGTTAATAGTATTGGCGCTTGTCTCGGGTTCATCAACTTGTGTTGCGATAGATTCGAGTGCGCTAAAACTGAGGTTCGCGCGTGCAAATGCAACTCCCGCCGTGACTTGTGCTACGGCAATAAGGATGGTGAGTGTGAGCGATAGCGCAAGATATTTACTGCGTCCTAGTAACACACGGTTGTCTTTACTGACGGTTTTGCCTGCGAAAAGATGTACCAGGCTCGCAATCGTCCAGATACCTACTCCGCCAAGCGTTATAAATTTAATGATGCCACGTACAATGTAGCCTAGGTAGATGAGTTCAATACCGGGCAGTAGCCACGCAAGCAGCCACGTCACTGCGTAGGACTTGCCTTGTTCGCTCTCTGGCTCGATATCGAGTGACGTCGCAGCGTAGGGATTTTCTGAAGGAGGAAGCGGTGCTGTGTAGGGTGGCACTTCCTTCAACGGTTCGTCGGTGACTGTTTTTGGCCAGACAAATGCGTCTTTTGGGGGTTCCATGTTTGTATTTCCTTAAGCGTTTTCACACTATGTTATGCCCACACTGTAGCATATGTGGGAATAGCTTCACAATATGGAGTATTAGAGCAGACGGCGGATTTTATTTGCACTGGTGTCTGATACATAGACAGCGCCATCAGGTCCGACTGCAATGCCATACGGTGCATTGAAGGTCGCGCTTGAACCCGGCCCGCTTGCGCCTGGTCCTGCAAGCGATGTGACGACGCCCGCAGTGGTGACCTTTCTAATAATGTTATTCCCTGTGTCGGCAACGTATAGTACGCCATCTGCACCCATTGCGATACCCGATACTTGATTGAACGCGGCTGCATCGCCTGTTCCATTTGCATTGCCGCCACCGTAGACTCCAGCGAGTGTTGAGACGGTGCCACCAGGTGTAATCTTGCGGATTACATGGTTGCCTTGTTCTGCGAGGTAAAGTGTTCCGTCTGTACCTATCGCAAGACCATATGGATTAGTAAAGCGGGCAGATGAACCAGTTGCATCGTTGTAGCCAGAGGTTGATGAACCTGCGAGTGTTGTGACAACGCCAGTTGCGATGACGATTTTACGAATAGTATAGGTTGCTGTATCGGCGACGTACATATTAGTGCCTGCTGCATCTATGACGATACCTCGCGGATTGCCGAATGAGGCACCAGTGCCGGTACCGTCGATGCTATAGTTTGAGCCGCCGGTACCGGCGAATGTCGTTACGACACCGGCTGAGGTAATTTTGCGAATGAGGTTGTTTCCGGTATCCGTAACATATAGATTCCCTGCGCTATCTATAGCGATTCCGCGAGGTGCATTGAATGATGCACTCGTGCCTGTGCCATTAGTGCTTCCTGAAGTGCCCGATCCCGCAAAGGTCGAAACAGTTCCATCTGCTGCAATTTTGCGGATACGATTACCAAGGTACTCGGTGACATATGCGTCGCCATTACTCGCGATGACAATGCCTATGGGTCCGTCAAATTGGGCGGAGGCTTTTGCGCCGTTAAGCCCGCCAGCAGTTCCGGAACCGGCGTAATCTGACGTCGCGCCCGTACTTGGTGTGTACGCCACGCTAGGCGTAGCTGAGTGTCCGCTACAGACGCCTTCGATAATTGTATTTCTCGAACTGAGGTAATTGAATGCAGGCACACCCGACTTGGATGAGGTCGCGGTGATGCAATAGGTATTGGCGGAGATATAGCTATACTGATACGTCGTCGCTGCGCTTTTACTGAGGCTGCCACCAGTTGCAGAGAGCGTGCTGAGATAGTTACTATCGAGCGTCGCATTGTTTGCGAGTTGAGTTGTGGCGTTTTTGATATCGGATTTTAATGTAGCGGTGTTTGCTTTTGTTTGGACGCCGTTAAAAGCGATGATTGTGACGGCTGCCAATATGCCGATAACAACGATGACAATTAAAAGTTCAACGATGGTGAAACCTGATACGCGCTGTGTTTGTTTTATGTGCATTACTGCCTTGAAGTATAAAGCATGAGCGGATCGAGGTCAAAGGAACAAATAAGAGAAACAGAAAGCCCCGCGTATCAACGCGAAGCTCCTGATGGTGCGTAGGCGGATACTGCGGGGCAGCGTGTTAATCGACGGCGAAACGGATGGTGAATTTGAACGAATGCTCTTCGTCCACCGTCACCAGCTCAATGGGAGGCAATCCGTCCATCATGGGATGGACGCGGAGCTTCTGCATAATGCCGGGCAGGCGTGGGAGCCAGATAGGGGCGAGTTTTCTTTCTGCTTCGCCGGTCATCTGGCTGGCGCGAAAATTATCGCTGTCGTAGATGACCATCATTGTGCTGCTATATAGCTCACCTATTTCTAGGCCCCTGAGGCTTGTCCAGCGCGTCCAGCTTTTCTTGCTTGCTAGCCACTCGCCGAACGAGTTCAGGTTCATGCCGTTCGGCTCGTGTTGTCCACGAAAGAACTTGAGCTGCAATTCGTGAAATTGAACAAGGTATTCCTGAACGCTGCGCAGGCACAGCCCGATGAAGACAAGCTCCATCGCATCCACGGCGGCTTTCTTGGCGTCATCCAGATGCTGCTGGGTGATGCCCAGATTCTCCTCATTGATTCGTACAATAGCATTAAAAGATTCATTCATGATTCTTCCTTTGGTGTAGGTACTGTCTGATTAAAACTGGTCATAGCATGCTGCAATTATGCTGATTACGCAACCATAGCCATAATGAATTTAAGAGATTACTTTAGCGAGCTCTTCGAGAAAGCGGGCGGGGTTTTTGTATCTTTGCGTGGGGTTTCGAGCTAATGCAGCACCAAAGACACGCCGAGTGGGTGTGTCGAGAAGGGAACTTATTTCAGCCGGATGACGCTTCCGCCATGCATGAGTTGATGCACGGGAATGGGGAAACCTTTTGAAGGGGAGCTGACCAGTTAAGATTTGGTGCGCGATGATTGCGGCGCGATACGTTGCGGTCCTTGCTGTCAGCGTGCCGTACCCCATAAACTCTTCTGGGGCCATTGTTTCCCAGGTGCCTCGTGTATCACGAAGCGTCCACGTATCATTTTTGCCTATGATTGTTGATTCTAGATCTAGGATAACTGCTTTTTGGTTCGTGAAGATAATGTGATCAAGGTTAAGGTCGCGGTACAGCGCATTCGCATGTAAGAAACTCATTTCTGCGGCCACATAGTATTGGATGTGCTTTTTTGCTCGGCTCCATGGAATTGGCCTAGACGTGTATTGGTCCTGAATGTCTAGCAGTTGCCGCAGGCTCTGACCTTTAACATGCTCCATCACGAGCGTGATGGTATCAGTCGTTTGCGCTACATCAATGACTCTAGGAATAGACGATAGACCCTTTAGTTGTTTGTAGGTATTCGCTTCATTATTAAGTCGAACGTAGCCAAGTGGGCCATTTGAGAATTTACGAACGTGTTGGTCGGTAATTTCTACAGAGACATCTTTCATCTTCTTATAATACTCCGCGAAACAAAAAAGACTCCCGAGAGAGTCTTTTTATAATGTTGGTACAGCATACTATTCATTGTTAGAACTTAGAGATGGAGTGGATAGCGTCTATGCTTGTCATTGTTGCTGGGATATTTGATACTTATGATATGTCCGAAATTCTTGTAGACAATGAACCCTCACCTAGTACGATTGAACAGCGTTCAATCTTAGCATGTTATGCGATGCGTGCTGCATGGCAATCAACATCAGAGGGTTTTCATAGCGACCTGTCAGAATCAATCTCTTACATATCAGGTCATTCGCATTTTATGACAGGGAAAGAAATTACAAAAGATGATACAGAAGCTATAGCATCATCGTCGATTCTGGCTCAAATGACATCAAGCTCAATTGAAAAAAAGCCACTCATACTTCGTCCAGCTGTTTCAGGCGCTGTTGAGATTTTTCAAACAACGCAAGAAACGTTTGATCAGTTGGGTCTTTCTTTGGTCATCGATGAACTAGATCGACATATTGTACTCGAGACATCTAAAGCCATTGATGGCGAATTAACTTCTACGAATCGCAACATCGAAGTTGCTGCGAGAGTATGGCGCGAAAGAGGAACGGTAGATATAGAAATGGAGTCCATCGCTGATATCGGAAATGCTATCGAAAATCTCGACACTTCTATGGAAGTCCCTGATGTTTATTCAGAACAAGATGGTATAAAAATCGAAGCCTACAATCTAGCTGACTTAAGAAATATTCGTTCAAGGATTGATACGTTGCCATATTATAAGCAATTTTTCGAAGTCGAACATGGAAAAGTATGGCTAACGGCGATTTTAGAAGATCTTCAAAGAATATATAGTGAAATAAAATAAGACCCCCGAAGAGGTCTTATTCATAACGTTGGTACAGCGGACTATCTGTTATTATAACTTTGTTGACTAAATAATATATAGATGTAATAATCATGTTATGACACGTACGCAATATATCTCATTTGTGCACCACTTCGCCCATACGATACTTGGGTAACTTATTTTATTTTAATTAATTGAGCTCCCAAGAGGGAGCTTATTTTATAAGGAAACATAATGTCTGAAAAGAATTTTGAATTTGAAAATGATGCATATGATGAAAATGCAACAATACTATCTCGATATGCAGATATACGACTACTTGAAAAACGTCGGAAAGTATTTCAAGAAGCGGGCATTTGGGAAGGCGTAGTCGATCAGGGTATTAGTATGCAGATAGAAGATTATACAATAGCGGTAAAGTGTATAAGCGCAGGACTTGAGCCACCTGAAAATGTTTTTGTATGTATTTTTGGCGATTATGATATTGCTACAGATGCAAAACGTACTTTATGCATTGAATTAACTACGGCCGAGGTAACAACTGAATATAACTTGGCATATAGCTCAGAGCCATGGAGGACAATCAACTTCAGGAAATCATTGAAAAGAACGTACGGGAATCCTGAGTTTAATCGATGGGGTGCATTTGAAGAGGGTTCTGCAATGATTGAGCCTGTCTTTTCAAATAGAATCGTCAGTGATGCTGAATCCGAGATATTGTTCGCGATCATAGAATATGTAGCAGATAGAATCGAGTGATGACTCACTAAAATTAAAAGAGGCTTCATTCGAAGTCTCTTTTAAGCATAATCAATTTGGTACACCCGGCAAGATTCGAACTTGCGACACCTGGTTCCGAAGACCAGTGCTCTAATCCACTGAGCTACGGGTGCGTACTAAGGGGTAATTGTACCATATTCGAGGGCGATCCGCCAGAGCCTGCTATAGTGAACATATGAAAAGAAACTACTTAATTGGGTATAAGGTATTTTTCGGTCTTTTAGGATTTAGCGCGATTGTGACTGAAATCGCGACCATTGCAGCACGCGGAACGTTTAACGCAGGGAACTTTTTTAGCTACTTTACAATCGAATCGAATATCATCGCTGCAGCTATGTTTTTAGTAAGCGCATTCTATCTGTTTGCGAGCAAGAAAAGTCGGACACTTGATCTGCTGCGTGGTGCAGCGACCTTTTTTATGGTCGTGACGGGTATTGTATTTGCGGTCCTATTATCGGGTATCGAGGGCGCAACATTAACTGCCGTTCCATGGGATAACATTGTCCTGCATTATCTGATTCCAATTGCTGTTGTCCTGGACTGGCTCGTTGACCCGCCAGTAAAAAAAATCTCCTACCGCACAGCGCTGAACTGGCTGACATTTCCAATCGCATACTTAGTCTATTCGCTGATTCGCGGTCCAATTGTCGGCTGGTATCCATATCCGTTCCTTGATCCAGCACACGGCGGGTATGGTGCCGTTGCGATAACCTCGCTCATGATTCTTATTGGCGGACTAGCCCTGACCTATGTCGTTAGCCGTGTCGGCTTACCTGCGGTAGCTGGGCGCAATACAACTAAACAATAGGCTGTGCAGGAATGTTGTGTTCGATTGCTTTGCTGGGTGCACCCAGTGCATTGTTCCACGTAGACTTATCGACTGCGAGCCAGATGAGCCAGACGATTGGAAGGAAGATGGCGAAGAGAACAAATGGGCCTGATTTTTCAAATTTAAGGCCGATGTGGTACATCGCGATAAACAGGAAGACGGCCGAGACGTAGTTCACGAATGGAATGATTGTAAGCACTGCCCAGAATCCAGATTGTCCACCCATTTCAAGCAGTTTCCATGAGCTGTAAAAGGGGACCCAGGCGATCCATGATGCGACACCGGCTTTTTTAAAGACGCGGCCAATGAAAAATGCCGAAATGGCATATGAAAGCAGTACTGCAAAAAACATAAAAAGGATAGTTACGGCCATTACGGCTGCGGTTGTCTCTGTCTCGAGGCTGACCGTGCCTGCGTTTGACTTGTAAAGTGAGGCTGTTTCTGCAAACTGGAGTATATTATTCATGTTTTGATTGTAGCACAGGGTTTGGTAAGCTTAAGGGAGTGAAGAAGCTTGATGGAAAAGAACTCTCAGAATTTATTACCGAACGACAGGCTCGTCAAGTCAGAGCACTTCGACAAGCCGATCACGTCGCGCCAAAGCTCGCTATCATACAAACAATCGATGATCCTGTCATCGATATGTACGTCCGCCTGAAACGAAGTTACGGTGAAGATATCCTTATTGACGTCGACGTACACAAAATCACGCAAGCCGAGCTGTTGACTACTATTGATACGTTAAACAAAGATGAAACCGTCCATGGCATCATCATTCAATTGCCGCTCGCGAATCCATCCGAAACTGACGAAGCGGTAAACGCTGTCCTGCCAGCAAAAGACGTAGATGGCCTTGGTGATGACGCTACTTTGACACCTGCGACTGCAATGGCGATTGACTGGCTCATGGCCGGCTACAATATTGACCTACGCGGTCGACCAATTGCGATTGTCGGAAACGGCCGCCTCGTTGGGCAACCTCTGGCTGCGCTATGGGCAACAAATGGCCTTGATATTACTGTCTACGACGATACAACCGAAGACCTTACGACCGAACTTCGTAAAGCGCAAATTATCGTCACAGCTACGGGCGTGCCGGGACTCATTAAGAGCCAAATGGTACAACCGGGCGCCGTCATTATTGATGCAGGTACTGCGTCTGAGAACGGCAAGGTTGTCGGGGATGTTTCAGACGAACTTCGCGAACGTGAAGATCTGACAATTACACCAAAAAAAGGTGGCGTTGGTCCGCTGACCGTCGCTGCATTATTTGATAATGTAATTCAAGCCGCTCGCGCAACTGTTGTTGAAGCCTAGTTAAACGCCGAGCGCTTCTTTTACGCGCTGCACAACCTGACGAGGTGTCAGTTCTGCTTTGACGATATAGCTATGAATACCAAGGTCGCGAATACCTTTAGGCGCTTCTTCTTCACCGAGGTTGGTCAGGATAATGACGGGAATGTCTTTGCCCCAATCCTTTTTACGGATCAGTTTAAGTGCTTCTTCACCGCCCATTTGAGGCATTTGCAAGTCCATCAGAATAATGTCTGGTCCGTACGATTCCACCATATCAACGCCGCGTTCGCCGTTATTTGCCAGCTGCACATTAAAGCCGTCCGCTTCAAATTTCATTCGGTACATTTGGCTAATTACTGCGTCGTCTTCGATGATGGCTATTTTGGTCATGGTTAAGTAGTATAGTAGCAGATATAAACAGCAACATCAAAGGATTGAAACGATGACGCTCGTAGGCGAACGAATACAAGACGATATGGACCCGAGAGATATTTTGCCTGGTGAGGTGCTCGAGCGGGGGGTTCGTCATGCGAAGACTGAATCGGGTCACGCCTATGAACTACGTCATGTTTCGGTTGGTGATGTCAGCACCTGGGAAGACCGCGCGCGACTCAATGCGCATTTGGGTCTCCTAGATGAGCTTTCGACCGATCATCCTGAATGGCCAACTCCACAGTTTGATAAGGGCGTTTCTAATCCTGCAAGTGATGACTTTTATCAGAGCCACCTACATGATACATCGATGCAGTTTTGGCGAGATAATCACATGCCGAAGGCAGAGGCGCTGTATCCTTTGCAGCGGCTGCATGATGCGGGAAGATTATTCCCCAATAAGTACGTTGATGAATACGCAATGGATATTTTTACAAATGCAGTAGATAGTATTGCGATTCGTGCCCGTGGGAGTATCCATAACGCACTCTTGTTAAAGCATGCACATGACACTCCTGGAAAAACACTGGATGCGATTGCGCTTGGCGCAGGGGCTGGTGTGCCTAATATTGACGCAACGGTCCAAGTGAGGGATCAGCTTGGAAAATCGATTCGTTGGAAAGAATACGATTTAAGCTACACATCACTCGAAAAGAGTATCGAGTTATTTAAAGAAGCTGGTATTCCAGAAGCTGACGTAACCGCGACTCGTGGGGATCTTAAAAAAGCATATGACTTACCACCCGAGTCTGCGGATATTATCGACATGCTTGGTCTATGGGAATACTTATCAAAGGAGCGATGTGTCGTTGCGCTTGAATCACTCTACAAGAATCTAAAGCCAGGTGGCATCATGATTGTATCTAATATGCTGCCAGATCGGCCGCAATTAAAAGTGAACCAGGAAGTTATTGGATGGCAGGGTGTAAAGCCTCGTTCTGTCGATGAGTTAATTGATATTGCGGCAGAAGCTGGTATCGATACAGATTCTATCACGATTACCTTATCGGATGACGGTGTATACGCCGTTATGGAGATCCATAAACCGTGATTTTCAGCATCTTAACATTGATTGCGGGCGCTATTTCGGTTGCCTTGGCTATTATTGTTTTGATTGAAGGCACAAACACAAAAAGCATTCGTACGGCATACGCGATGTTTGCAGGGAGTGTGGGGCTCTGGGCGATATTTCTGGGGCTATTTTTGGTAGTGCCCGCAAGTGAACTTTCGACGGGACTTGTGTTTATGTACTACAGTTTAGGGCTCCTTATTCCGTATTCATTCCTCTTTTTCAGTTTGGCGTACCTGTCTATTAAAGTCGCGCCCACTATACGGTTCTTCGCGCTCCTTCCATGGGTCATTATGTCTATGTTAATCGCTATCCCAGGGGGCATGATTACCTCTATCGATGCCGGTCCAGCCAAGATTGTTGAGCTTGTCTTTTCTAGCTACGCCATCTACAGTGCAATATTCGTTATATACGTTGCGATGGGATTGTGGTTTTTGATTACAAAAGCAGCTCGCGCAAAAGGACTGTACCGGCATCGCCGTGTTGTTGCGGTATCGTTGTTTATTGGCTTCGCTGGTGGTGGTTATTTCGATATCATTCTGCCGCTACTGGGTAACTACGAGCAAATTGTGTACGGTCCATTATTTGCATTTGTGACATCAGCCGGTATATTCTACGTCATTGCAAAACACGGATTATTCGACATTCGTACTGCGGCAGTCAGAACATTTGCTTATGTGTTGTCCCTCGCAACTCTCGCGGGAATGTACTATGTTCTAGCTTATCCTATTTCGATAACGCTGCTGAACGTACAGGGTCAGTCAAACACTGTTCTGCTAAGTCCGTTTAGCGTTATCTTGGCATTGGTATTAGCATTTGTTTTTCAGCCAGTGAAAAAATTCTTCGATCACTTAACGAATAGAATATTTTATAAAGACGTGTATAACGCCGACGATTTTTATGGATCACTGAATAAAGTGCTTACCTCGACGACGGATTTGCGCACACTACTAAAGCGCGTTGCTAACATGATCGCAGAAACGTTTAAGAGCGAAGAAGTGTTCTTCTTGGTGTATACGAAAGAGAAGAGCTTTATTTCGGCAGGGACAGATGGCCACGGAAAGCTGCCCTACGCTGATGCAGAAGAATTACGCATGTTTACGGACATTATTACGATTGATTCACCTACGATTACGACACACATGCGTCGAATGCTCGCCAGTCATAAAGTTGCTCTTGTGATGCCGCTGATTCGTGACGGGCAATTGATTGGCTACGTCTGCATGGGTGAGCATAAGACTTCAACGTATGGTCGCCGCGATCACCGAGTGCTGCGCACTATTGCAGATGAGCTGGTTATTGCGATCCAGAATGCATCGTCTATCCAAGAAGTGAAAGACCTCAACGCGAACCTCGAGCAGCGCATCGACGCCGCTACACGTGAGCTCCGCGCCAGTAACGCACAGCTACAAAAGCTCGATGAGGCAAAGGATGAGTTTATCAGCATGGCCAGCCACCAGTTGCGCACGCCGTTAACCAGTATTAAAGGATATGTCAGTATGCTTATGGATGGAGACGT
>Ga0247811_1000035_pt1 | contig 50454 bp, 45 predicted proteins | sample UWRJL134311R1_FD_189018 | JGI IMG/M metagenome (GOLD analysis project Ga0247811, IMG submission 189018) | Plant litter microbial communities from Arlington Agricultural Research Station in Wisconsin, United States - UWRJ-L134-311R-1 | ecosystem: Environmental > Terrestrial > Plant litter >...
AAGCCGCCCCCAAGCCTGCACCCGAACTGGCCGCAGCCGAGCCGGTGGCAGCACCCGAACCGGTTGTCGAAGCCGCCCCCAAGCCTGCGCCGGAACCGGTGGCGGAAGCGGCGCCTGTGCCTGTCGTGGGAGCGGTCTCGACGGCCCCCGATTTCGCCTCCGCGCCTGCGTTCGTACCCGAGATTTTTCCCAATCCCGAACCGGTCGGCGCACCGGAGCCTGTCGCCGAGGCCGCGCCCGCCTATGTCGCGCCCGACGACCTCACCCGCATGAAGGGCGTCGGCCCGCGCCTCGCCGAACGGCTCAACCGCGTCGGCATCACCAGCTTCGCCCAGATCGCCGCGCTCTTGCCCGAGGAGGCAGCCGCGCTCGACGCCAAGCTCGGCGATTTCCAGGGCCGGCTCGAGCGCGACCGCTGGATCGACCAGGCCGGCTATCTCGCCAGCGGCGACATCGCCGGGTTCGAAGAGACGTTCGGGAAGCTCTGAGACGCTACGCATTCCTCCCTCGTTCGAAGAGCGGGGGGAGGTGGCGTGCGAAGCATGACGGAGGGGGAAACCCGCTATCGAGAGTGGGTTTCCCCCTCCACCACCGCTTCGCGGCGGTCCCCCTCCCCCGCTGTCTGCGCAGCGAGGGAGGAAAAGCCGAAAGCCGACACCGCGCAGCCTGCCTTGAAATGTTCGATTTCCCCTGCTGGATCGATGCGCGATCGCCTGATCACCGCTCTTTGACCCTGTCGATCCCGCCGGAACGCTAGTCACGTCCGGGCCGAACCTTGGTGCATTTACGCAGGAGCAGATCGCCGCTGAAACACGCGGACCCGTGTGACCCTGGTGTGACCTTTCGCGTCGCGGGATGCGGATTAGTGTAAAGTTGGTGTCAACTTCCGTTTCGCAAAAGGGCCGCGCCGGCCATCACCCCGCCCCAACCTGCATCAAACAGCCTTTTTGGATTTCGCCTTGGACACCAGCAATTTGTCGATCTTGCGCTCGTCCATGTCGACGATCTCGAAGCGCCAGCCCTTTTCGGTGAAGACCTCGCCCTCGACCGGCAAATGCTTGAGCACCGCCAGCGCCAGCCCCGCGACGGTCGCGTAATCGCGGTCCTCGGGCAGGTCGATCCCCAGCCGCTCGGCCAGCGCGTCGGCGGGCATCTGGCCCGAGACCAGCAGCGAGCCGTCCTCGCGCACCACCACGTTGGGACTCTCGCCCGGCTCGCCGTCCGACGCGAACTCGCCCGCGATCGCCGCCAGCAGGTTCACCGGCGTGACGATGCCTTCGAAATGGCCGTATTCGTCGTGCACCAGCCCCATCGGCACGTCGGCGCGGCGCAGCGTCCCCAACGCGTCCATCGCATCGATCTGGTCGGGCAGCACCGGCGCCTCGCGCATCAGCCTGCGCAGATCGAGCGTTTCGCCGCGCAGCAACGCCGAGACGATGTCGCGCGCCTGGACCACGCCGATCACCGCGTCGATCGATCCTTCGGCCACCGGCATCCGCGTGCGCGAATTCTCGAGCAGGGCCTCGCGAATCCCCGCTTCGTCGAGATCGACATCGAGCCAGTCGACTTCGGTGCGCGGCGTCATCACTTCGCGCACCGGCCGGTCGGCGAGCCGCACCACGCCGGAGATGATCGAGCGCTCATGCTCCTCGATCACGCCCGACCGCGATGCTTCGGCGACGAGCAGGTGCAATTCCTCGGCGGTAACGCGATTCTCCGATTCGCGGTTCAGCCCGATCAGCTTGAAGAAGGCGCCGCTGGTCGAATCGAGCAGCCAGACGACCGGCGCGGTGATCCGGCTGAGCCACAGCATCGGGATCGCCATCGCCGCCGCGATCGGCTCGGGCGAGCGCAACGCAAACTGCTTGGGCACCAATTCGCCGATCACCAGCGAAAAATACGTGGTGATCGCGATCACCAGGGTCAGCCCGGCGGTGTGCGCGGTGTCGGGGCTGAGCCCGAGCAATTCGATGCGCCTGGCGACCGGCTCGCCCAGGCTCGACCCCGAATAGGCGCCGGCGATGATTCCGATCAGGGTGATGCCGATCTGGACGGTCGACAGGAACTTGCCGGGATCGGACGCGAGCAGGATCGCGGTCTTGGCGCCGCGCTTGCCGAGCCGGTCGAGCGCTTCCAGCCGGGCCGGACGCGAGGAAACGATCGCCATCTCGGACATCGAGAAGATGCCATTGAGCGCGATCAGGGCGAGGATGATCGCAACGTCGATCCAGGGGAAGGGAGGTAGCATGGGCTGACGCTCTCATAGCGGGTCTCGCCGGTGCTTCACAACCGTCCATCGGCTCGCATTCGCTATTCCTCCCTCGCACAGCGGGGGAGGTGGCAGGCGGAGCCTGACGGAGGGGGCGTATCCGCATGGTAGTCGCTCGCGGCGAGGCCCCCTGTAGTCGCTCGCGGCGAGGCCCCCTCCGGCGCTTGGCGCCACCTCCCCCGCTACGTGAGGGAGGAAAGGGCTAGCGCCGCTCGCGGAAAAACTGCCGCAACAGCTCGCCCGCCTCGCTTTCCCCAATCCCCGGATACACCTCGGGCCGGTGGTGGCAGGTCGGCTGGGCGAACAGCCGGGCGCCATGCTCCACCGCACCGCCCTTCGGATCGGGGGCGCCATAATAGAGCCGGGCGATTCGGGCATGGGCGATGGCGCCGGCGCACATCGCGCACGGCTCCAGCGTCACCCACAGGTCGCAATCCGCGAGCCGCTCCCGCCCGAGCAGCCGCGCGCCCTCGCGAATTACCCGCATTTCGGCATGCGCGGTGGGATCGGACAACCCGCGCGGGGCATTGCCGGCGGTCGCGATCACCGCGCCGCCGCGCACCAGCACCGCGCCGACCGGCACTTCGCCGGCCTCGGCAGCCGCCCGGGCGGCGTCGAGCGCCGCGCGCATCGGATCGGGGAGCGGAAACATGGGGTCGAGGCTTAGCTGCTCACGCGGCAGCGAGCGAATCGCCTTTAAGCACCGTCCATAGCGCGAACGCGGCGCCCGGCAGCCACCCAAGCAAGGTCAGACCGCAAGCGATCGCGAAATCCCGCCCCGCGCCGCGGGCGAGATATACGCCCAGCGGCGGGAGGAGAATCGCCGCGACGATACGTCCCGGCGATGCGCTCATTTCTTTTCTGTGGTGTTGCCGGCCTGCTTCACTTCGATCGTGGGAAGCGTGACCGTGGTGTTCTTCATCTCGACCGTAGGCACCGCGACGGTGGTGTTGGTGGTGGTGAGATCGACGCTGCCGGTGCTGACGGTGGGCAATTTGCCCCCCTGCACGTCGAATGCGACGCTCGGCATGGTGCCGTTATCCATGTTGATCTTGAGCATGCCGAGCGACATCAGCACCACGGCGGCCAGAATGATCAGGCCCAAAAGTACGAGAATTCCACGCATCGTCCAGCTTCCCCATATTGAATCGTTTGCGTAATAACGCGCTATCAACCATCCGGGTTGCACCGGCAATGCCGAATACCGGCGAATCGGTTGACGCATCGTCCCATTGCGGGTATCCGCGCCCCCTTTCCGGCCTTAGGGCAAACTCAGGATTTCACAGCATGTCGCGCATTTGCGAGCTGACCGGCAAGGGCCGGCTAGTGGGTAACAATGTTTCCCACGCCAACAACAAGACCAAGCGCACCTTTCTGCCCAACCTGCAGAATGTGACGTTGCTCTCGGACGCGCTTGGCAAGGGCGTGAAGCTGCGCGTCTCGACGCACGGCCTGCGTTCGGTCGAGCATGTCGGCGGCCTGGACAATTGGCTGCTCAAGACGGGCGACGACGATCTCTCGCTGCGCGCCCGCCGCCTGAAGCGCGAAGTGCGCAAGGCCGGCACCAAGGCCGCCGAAGCAGCCTGAATTCCTTTTCGGAAGTAGACGGTAATCGGCTCGCTCCCACCCGGGAGCGGGCCGATACCGCGTTGTGGATTGAGCGGGAGGACTTTGGCGCGTCCCATCCCATCCGTTCGCTTCGCGCGATGTCGAGAAGCTATGGCGCGGACGGTGTCTCGACTTCGCTCGACACGAACGGGTTGGGGTAACGGCACCAGACTCTAAGGCAAATCCAGCCGAAACTTGAGCAGCAGGGATTGCTCGAACCACTCCCGATTGTCGTCGGACGCGATCCACACGATCGTCGCGCCATTTTCCTGCGTCACCGCCAGCGCCTCGAAATTGTCGTGGAGCAAAGGCGCGGCGAAGGTCGCGATCTCCCGCCCGCGCGCAGTGGCGCCGGGCTTCACCGCCGCGCGATCGATCACCACCAGCTTCGCCGTGAACAGATCGGCGATCGTCACCCGCCGGTTGATCACCAGCAGCCGTCCGTCGGGCAGCTCGGCCATGTCGGTGGGGTCATACAGCTCGGGCGGCTGATAGGTGAAGGTGGCGCCGCGCACCTTGGGATCGGTCGGGTCGCCCGAGAAAATGACGGCGACCCGGCCGTTCTCCTTGCCCGGCGGGCGCGTCGTCTCGCTGATCACCAGGAACCGGCCGTTCCTCAGGCGCACCATCGATTCGGGGCCGCCGTTGGCCGACCAGTCGTCCATGATCCTGGGCTGGGCATGCGCCTCGGCCGCGCCCCAGCCGTCGTACCGCCAGATCGCATTGGAATGCTCGAAGCCGACCCACACCCGGCCGGTAGCCGGATCGCTGGTCTGCGATTCGCTGTCGCGATCCGCCTTGCGCCAGCCGGTACCGGGACCCGCGGCAAGCCCGCGAAAATGCATGTCGTGCGGCCGGAAATCCGCGCCCATCCGGAACTGCACGACATGCCCGCCATCGCTGAGCAACGTGAAACGGTCGCCCAGCACCTGAAGCGACGAGAAGCCGCCGAACGCCGACTGCGGGCTGGTGAGCCGCACTCCGCCCAGATAGGTGAGCGCGCCGACCCTGCGCCGCTCGGGCTCGCTCGCGTCGAGCGGCACCGGCGTCGCGGTCATGCGCCTTTTGCCCTCGAACATCGGCCGCGGCTCCTCGCCAGACGAGGTCAGCCCGCAGAGCAACAGGATCAGGACGGAAAGCAGGATACGCACTGGCGCTGTCATAGCCGGTGCGGCGCGGGGCGATAGCGGGGTATTTGATGAACGCGGAATAACCGCGCCGTTCAGCGAACGGCCAAGGGAACCAGGCTATGGTTCGTGTGTTGTTAGCGTAAGAATCCCTCGCGTCGCGTATCGAGGGTAGAGGGCCGGTCCTTTGGGACCGGCCCTCTTCTTTTGTGTGCCGCAGAGGGCGTCGGACGGGCTCGGCGATGCCGACCCGCCGGCCGTGCCGGGCGATGCGCTTCGCGCACCGACGCGGGCGTGGCCGCGCCTCGCCCGTCAGTACATATGCTGCCCGCCGTTGAGCGACAAAGTCGATCCGGTGATGAAGCCACCTTCTTCGGAGCACAGGAACGTCACCCCGCGCGCGATCTCGCTGGCCTGCCCGAGCCGGCCGACGGGGATCTTCGCGACGATCTTCTCCAGCACCTCGGGCGGAACCGCCGCGACCATATCGGTGTCGATATAGCCCGGCGCGATCGCGTTAACCGTCACGCCGGCGCGCGCGCCTTCCTGCGCCAGTGCCTTGGTGAAGCCGTGGATGCCCGATTTCGCGGCGGCATAGTTCACCTGGCCGTACTGGCCCGCCTGCCCGTTGATCGAGCCGATGTTGACGATCCGGCCCCACTTCCGGTTGCGCATCCCGGGGAAGGTCGCATGCGCCATGTTGAAGCAGCCGCCGAGATTGATGTTGATCACATCCTCCCACATCTGGCGCGTCATCTTGAGGATCGTGCCGTCGCGGGTGATGCCGGCATTGTTGACGACAATATCGACCGGGCCCAGTTCGGCCTCGACCTGCGCCACGCCCGCCGCGCAGGCATCGAAGTCGCCGACGTCCCATTTGTACGCCTTGATGCCGGTGCGCTCGGTGAAAGCCTTCGCCTTCTCCTCATTGCCGGCATAGTTCGCCGCGACCGTCACGCCCTGCTCCTTGAGCGCGAGGCTGATCGCTTCGCCGATACCGCGCGTTCCGCCCGTCACGATCGCTACGCGTGCCATATGCCTGATCCTCTCTCGTTATAGTTGCGGTAACGCTAGATAGGCTGGACCCAGCCCGCAAGTTCCCGGCCGATAATATTGCGCAGCATCGCGATGCCTTCGGCGCTGGCGTTGAGACAAGGCAGATAGGCGAAGTGGCTTCCGCCGCCCGCGATAAAGGTTTCGCGGCCGCGAATCGCCATCTCCTCGAGCGTCTCGAGGCAATCGGACGAGAAGCCCGGCGCCACCACCGCGATTCTTTTCACGCCCTCGCTGGCGAGCCGCGCCAGCGTGACATCGGTCGCCGGGGTCAGCCATTTCGCCCGCCCGAACCGCGACTGGAAGGCGACCACGAGTTCGCGCTCCATCGCTTCGCTCAATAACCGCGCGGTCTTCCGGCAGTGGCAGTGATAGGGATCGCCCAGTTCCAGCGTCCGCTGCGGCATGCCGTGGAAGCTGGCGACAATGACCTCGGGCTCGAAGTCCAATGCCGCGAGCGATGCCTCGACCGAAATCTTGAGCGCAGCGATATAGGCCGGATCGTCATGATAGGGCGGCAAGGTCCGCAGCGCCGGCTGCCAGCGCATCCCCGCCAGCGCCGCGAACGCGGCGTCATTGGCGGTCGCGGTCGTTGCCGCGCAATATTGTGGATAGAGCGGCGCGATCAGGATGCGCTCGCAGCCCTGCTCCTTCAGCGCCGCCAGCCGCTCCGCGATCCCCGGATTGCCGTAGCGCATCGCGTAATCGACGATCACCTCGCCGAACGCGCCCTGCAGCGCCGCCGCCTGCGCCCGCGTGTTGGCGGCGAGCGGCGACCCGGCCTCGCTCCAGACCAGCGAATAGGCGTGCGCCGACTTCTTCGGCCGCGTGTTGAGGATGATCCCGCGCAGGATTGGCTGCCACAGCAAGGGCGGGATCTCGACCACCCGCCGGTCCGACAGAAACTCCGCCAGATAGCGCCGCACCGCCCCCGCAGTCGGGGCATCGGGGGTGCCGAGGTTGACCAGCAGCACGCCGACCTTGCCGTATGCGACTTGCGGATGTCCCTCCGGAATCACTGAGCCGTGCTCCGGCGAAGGCCGGAGCGTTGGCCGCCGGAGTACCGCGATTGCCACCGCTCCTGCCTTCGCAGGAGCACAGTCCCTATTCGGAAAGCAATCAGCACCAACTCACTCCGCCTCGGACAGCAACGGCAACCGGCGAAAGCGCACTCCGCTTGCCGCCTGCAGCGCATTGGCGATCGCCGGCGCGACCGGCGGCACCGCGAGCTCGCCGACCCCGCCCGGGTCCGCGTCGCTGCGGATGATCTCGACGGTGATGTCGGGGCAATCGGCCAACGTCGGCAGGCCCAGTTCGCCGATCGATTTCACATCGGCCACATTGTCGGTGAAGCCGGTCGAGCAGCCCGTCGCCGCCGCCAGCCCGAAGATCAGCCCGCCCTCGATCTGCTGCTGGAGCAGGTCCGGATTGACCACCCGCCCGACATCGACCGCCGCGACCAGCCGGTCGACCTTGACCTTGCGCCCCACCAGATGCGCCTCGGCCATCACCGCGATATACGATCCGTGGAAGGTGTGGCACGCGATCCCCTGCCCGCTTCCCGCGAGACCGCCTTGCCAGCCGCCCAGTTGCGCCGCTGTTTGCAGGCAGCGCGCCAGCCGCGGCTGGTTGCCGAGCATCGCCATGCGGAACGACACCGCCTCGATATTGGCGACATGCGCCAATTCGTCGATGAAGCTCTCGGTGAAGAACGCGGTGTAGCTGTGCGCGCCCGAGCGCCAATGGCCGGTGATCAGCCCGATATCGGCGGCGTGATGGTCGATTGCATAATTGGCGATGCCGTACGGCGGGATGGCGCCTTGAACCGCCGAAGGATCGCCGCCGCCGGGCAGCGCCAGCGCCGCGGCCACCAAAGTATCGCCCGTCAACAGCCGTTCGGCCATCGCCCGCGTGCCCGGCGCGGCGATCTTGGCGAGCCAGCCCGCAATCGCGCCCTTGTCACCAAGCTTGCCCGTCACCCGCGCGGCGGCGGCGGGGCGGAAGCGATCGTGGCGGAAATCCTCGCCGCGGTTCCAGGTGAGCTGCACCGGACGCCCAATGCGCTTGGCGATCACCGCCGCCTGCTCGGCGACCTGGAACTCCAGCTTCGCGCCGAACGATCCGCCCGCCATCATCGCATGCACCGTGACATTGCCCTCGCTCAGGCCCGCGGCGCGCGCCGCCGCCGAGCGGGCAAGCCCCGGCGCCTGGCTAGGCATCCACAGGCTCAACCGGCCATTGTCGTACGAAGCCGTCGCGGTCATCGGCTCGAGCGCGGCATGGAGCGCCAGCCCGACGCGATACTCCGCGCTGACCACCTTGGCGCCCTTGAACGCTTCGGAAAGATCGCCGGTACTGGCGATCCGCTCGCCATCGCCGTCGAGCGCCCTCGTCAGCACCTCGTCGATCGAATCGCTGTTGATGACGTCCTTGGGGACGCGGAAGCGCGGGTGCATCGCATCGAGCGCGCGGTCCGCCGCCCACCAGTTATCCGCGACCGCCGCGACCCACTGATTTGTGCGCACCACCGCCAACATCCCCGGCACCTTGTTCGCCGCCGCCTCGTCGACCTTGACCAACTGCGTCTCGCCCGAAGGCCCCTGCCGCACCGAGGCATGGACCATGTTGGGCAGGCGGATATCGGCGGCGTAATTGGCGCTGCCATCGACCTTCGACGGCACATCGAGCCGCGCCGCAGACTGGCCGTACAGCCGGTTCGCCTCGCCGCCGCGCATGGGCAGCGGATCGGGCAGGCTCTCGCCGGCGGCCTCGGCGGCGATCTCGCCGAACGTCATCCGCTGATTGCCGTGGACGATCGTGCCGTCCACCGTGCCGCACGCCTGCCATTCGACTCCCCAGCGCCGCGCCGCCGCCTTGCACAGCATCACCCGCGCCGCCGCGCCAGCCTGCCGCAACTGCCCTTCGAAATTGCGGATCGAGGAGGAGCCCGCCGTCAGCACCAAAGCCGTCCGCGCCGCATGCGTCCGCTGGAGCGATTGCGAGAGTTTGCCCAGCGCGACCTCGAACAATTCGGAAGCGCCCAAAGAATTGGCGTAGAGCGGATTGAGCGGCGCGGGCTCGACCCCCACCGTCTTCCAGTCCGCGCCAAGCTCGTCGGCGATGATCTGCGGGAAAGCGGTGAACACGCCTTGCCCGAGCTCGGCCTGCGGCACTGCGACGGTGACATGCCCGTCGGTCCCGATCTTGAGCCAGGCGCCGAACAATGTCTCGCCGGCTTCGACATTGAGGTTGGGCAGATAGGTCCGCGGCCATACGGTCCAGGCGACCAGCAGCCCCAGCCCGGCCCCGCCGCCGATCAGCAGCGTCCGCCGGCTCGGTCCCGTCTTGCGCGTGCTGTCCTCCGCCATGACGCCGCTCTATCGTGGCAAACGGCGGCGCGCCAGATAGGTCAGCCCCTGGATGCGTTCAGCGCCACCGCTTCCCGAAGCAGCGCCGCCAAAGCCGCCTCGTTCACCGTATCGCCCTCGAAAAAGTCGATCGCGCGGCGAACATTGCCGTCGAGGCTCGAATTGAACAATTTGGCCGGGTCCTCAAGCGACGCGCCCTTTGCGAAGGTCATCTTGACCACTTTCTTGTGCGTCTCGCCGGTGGTGATCATGCCGTGGCAATACCACACCGGCACCCCGCGCCACTTCCACTCCTCCACCACACCGGGCACCGCCTTCAGCACCACCGCGCGCAGCCGTGCAAGCATCTCGCCGCGCCAGTCGCCCAGATCGGCGATGCGCTGATCGATCCGCTCGGACGGGGATTTGTCTTCGCTCATCCTAGTCCCTTCCCAATTCCCAGCCGGGCAATTCCGCCGCCTGCCGGATCCAGCGCGCCAGCAATGCTTCGTCGATCGCATCGCCCGCATGGACGTGGAAATAGCGGGTGTCCGGGCTCTTCGACCCAACCGGCGGCTCGGGGTGCAACGCCGCGCCGCGGAAGAAGGCCAGCTTCACATATTTCGCGTAGCAATGCGTGCTGAGGAACCAGCCCCCGCCCGCGGCGCCATAGAAAGGCGAGTTCCATTTGACCGCCTTGCGCACGCCGGGGACATTGGCTTCGATCAGCGCATCCAGCCGCCGCCCGACATCGCGTTTCCACCCCGGCATCGCCGCGATATAGGCCTGCACCGGCGCGTCGCCGTCGCCCTTGGCGATCTGCGGATTGCCGCCCGAGAGAAGGACCGGCGCGCTCATCCGTGCGCCGCCCGCCGCCGGAAATAGGGCAGTGTGAACAGATACAGCCCGCTGAACAGCAGCAGGAATAGCGGCAGCAGCGGCGAATAGGTCAGCCACATCGGCGGCTCGCCCCATATCCGCGCGACGAAATTAGCGACGACGGTCAGCGTGAAGAGCATCGACACCCAGCGGTGCCCCTGCCGTATCCATTTGCTCATTCTACTTCCCCCAACACGGCTTCGAGCTTGCCGAAGAACTTCGCCCAGCCGAACTTCGCGCCCTGATACGCCTGCTCCTGGTCCGCCCGGAAGCCGCTCTGCTCCATCCGCAGATGGGTGCCCGCGCCCGACGGCGTCAGCGTCCAGGTGACCACGCTCACCAGGCCCAAAGCGTCCCAGGTGTAAGACAAGGACCGGTTGGCCTCGATCTCCAGCACCCGGCAATCGACCGATCCCCAATCGCCGTGCAGGCCGAAACGGTGGCCGGCCTTGGCAACGAAGTCATTCCGCATCAGCCACTCCGCGATCAGATGCGGCTGGGTGAGCGCGCGCCAGATCTTCTCGGGCGGATGCGCGATCTCGCGCGCGACGGTGACGGTGCGGACGTCGGTCATTGATCCATCCTCTTGAGCAAGTCCTCCAGATCGTCGAACCGCGCTTCCCAGAAGGCGCCCATCCGGGTGGTCCAATCAGTCAGCGGGGTCAGGCTTCCGCGCAGCGCGCTGTAATGCGTCTGGCGGCCGACGTGGCGATCGTGAACCAGCCCGGCCTGCTTGAGCACACCCAAATGCTTCGACACCGCCGGCTGCGACACCCCAGCCCGCGCGGTCAGCGCCCCCACGGTCTGCTCGCCCTCGCGGCACAGCCGCTCGAAGATCGCCCGCCGCGTCGGATCGGCGAGCGTCTTGAACAGCATTTCGTGGGCGTAAGGCATGCAAACTCATAACCATGTGGTTATGGGTTGGTCAATCCCGCGCACCCTTGGGTTTCCCGGGCAACCCCACTAAGGATGCGAAAATCATCGCCCCGGGGGATTTCGTGACTGCTTTTCTCACCACGCTCGCCGACGCGGGCCAGCACATCGAATTCGCCAGGCTAGGGCTCGATCCGGTGGCGCTCCGGCTCGGCACCTTCTTCGACATCAAATGGTATTCGATCGCCTATATCGCCGGCATCCTGATCGGCTGGTGGTATCTGCTCAAGCTGCTCGCCCAGCCTGGTGCGCCGATGTCGCGGCGGCATGCCGACGATCTGGTGTTCTACGCGACGCTCGGCATCATCCTCGGCGGGCGGCTGGGCTATGTGTTTTTCTATCAGCCCGACATGCTGATGACCCCGATCAAGGTGCTCCAGCTCTGGGATGGCGGCATGTCGTTTCACGGCGGCGTGATCGGCACGACGGCGGCGATCATCTGGCTCGCGCGCCGCAACGGGCTGAATTGGCTGCGCATCCACGATTATGTCGCCTGCGTCGCGCCGTTCGGGCTGTTCTTCGGGCGGTTGGCGAACTTCGTGAATGGCGAATTGTGGGGCAAGCCCGCCGATCTCCCCTGGGCGATCGTCTTCCGCAACACCGTCCAGGCCGGCCAGATCGAGCCCGCGCGCCACCCGAGCCAGCTCTACGAGGCGGGCCTCGAGGGGATACTGCTGTTCGCGATCCTCTGGTTCCTGTTCTGGCGCACCGACTCGCGCTACCAGCCGGGCAAGCTCGTGGGCAGCTTCCTCGTCGGCTACGGCCTGTTCCGCTTCTTCGTCGAATTCTTCCGCGAGCCCGATAGCCAATTCGCCGGCACCTTCTTCGCGACCACCATCCATATGGGGCAATTGTTGTGCCTGCCGATGATCGCCGGCGGCATCTATCTGATCGCCACCGCGAAGCGCCGCCGCGAGCGGGTCGAGCCGTTCGCGGGGAGCGACAGCGTAGCGTGAGGCAGTGAGCGACCAAAACCCCCTCTCCGCCACGCCGCAGGAGCGTGACGGCAACGCCGCCGAAGCCTTGCTCCCCGAACGCCTCGCCCGCGCGATCACGCTCGCGGGGCCGATCCCGCTGTCGCAGTTCATGGCCGCCGCCAACACGCATTATTATGCGACGCGCGATCCGCTAGGCGCGCGCGGCGATTTCACCACCGCGCCCGAGGTCAGCCAGATGTTCGGCGAGCTGATCGGCCTGTGGCTGGCCGACCTGTGGGATCGCGCCGGCCGGCCGGCCGCGCGCTATGTCGAATTCGGCCCCGGCCGCGGCACCCTCGCCGCCGACGCGCTGCGCGCGATGGCCAGGGCCGGCCTCACCCCCCCGGTCCATTTCGTCGAGACCAGCCCGGTGCTGCGCGACGCGCAGGCCGAGGCGGTGCCCGGCGCCGAATGGAGCCTAGACCTCGTCGGCGTCGAGGAGGATACGCCCGTGCTCGTCGTCGCCAACGAATTCTTCGATGCACTGCCGATCCGCCAATTGGTCAAGACGGAGATGGGCTGGCGCGAACGGCTGGTCGCCTGCCAGGACACGCTGTTCCTCCCCGTGGTGGGCGATCGCGGCTTCGATCAGATCATCCCGCACCATCTGCGCACCGCACCCCCGGGTTCGATCCTCGAAACCTCACCCGCCACGCTCGCCATCCTCCGCGCGCTCGCCGCCCGGCTGCTCGCGCAGGGCGGCGCGGCGCTGATCATCGATTATGGCCACGAAGGCCCCGCGATCGGCGACACGCTCCAGGCGGTGCGCGGCCATGAATATGCCAATCCGTTCGACGACCCCGGCGAAGCGGACCTGACCGCGCATGTCGATTTCGCAATGATCCGCGAGGCCGCCGAACTCGAGGGGCTGACCGTCCATGGCCCGGTGACGCAGGGCGCCTTCCTCACCGCGCTCGGCATCCATGCCCGCGCCGAAGCGCTCGCCCGCGCCGCGCCCGAGCGCGCCGACAGCGTCGAAGTCGACCGCAACCGCCTGATCGGCGACGAAGCCATGGGCGAGCTGTTCAAGGTGATCGCGCTCACCGCGCCCGGCTGGCCGGTCCCGGAGGGTTTCGCATGATCGCCTACCGCGACGCGACGCCCGCCGACGGCGCCGAACTCGATGCGATGGCACAGGCGGCATGGCTCGAAACCTTCGGCCCGCATTACACCCCCGCCGACCGCGAAGCCTATCTCGCCACCGCTTACGGCCCCGCCGGCGCACTCCTCCGCGACCTCGCCGACCCCGCGGTCCAGTTCCACCTCGCCTGCGCGGGCGACCGCATCATCGGCTACACCAAGCTCAACCCGCCCTGGCTCGCCGATGCCGAGCCGGGCGCGCTCCAGCTCAGCCAGATCTACGTCCTCGCGGAGTGGCTCGGCGGCGGCGCCGGCCCGGTGCTGATGGACTGGACGATTCGCGCCGCCCGCGCACGCGGCGCCACCGCGCTGCTGCTGACGGTCTGGGAAGAGAATCACCGCGCCCGCCGCTTCTACGAGCGCGTCGGCTTTACCCATATCGGCGATTACGCCTTCCCCGTCGGCGGCAAGATCGACACCGATCACATCCTGCGGCTGGCGCTATGACCGTCGAAGTCAACAAAGCCCGCGCGCTCGAAGGCGTGGCCCACGGCTTCCTCGGCCGCCGCGGCGGCGTCTCCACCGGCATCCACGCCGGCCTCAACGTCGGCACGGGATCGACCGACGATCCCGCGATCATCGCCGAGAACCGCCGCCTCGCCACCGATGCCGTCCTCCCCGGCGCGCAACTGGCGACGGTCTACCAGGTCCATTCCCCCGATGCAGTCGCCGTCCTTGCCCCCTTCGAAGAGCGCCTGCGCCCGCACGCCGACGCGCTGGTCACCGATCTCCCCGGCCTCGCCATCGGCATTCTCACCGCCGATTGCGCGCCGGTGCTCTTCGCCGACCACGAGGCGGGCGTCGTCGGCGCCGCGCACGCCGGCTGGAAGGGGGCGCTCGGCGGCGTCACCGATTCGACCATCGCGCTGATGGAATCGCTCGGTGCCAGACGCGAGCGCATCGCCGCCGCGATCGGCCCGTGCATCGCCCGCGCCAGCTACGAGGTCGACGAAGGTTTCTTGCGCCGTTTCGCCGAAGCCGATCCCGCTAACGAACGCTTCTTCGCTGACGGCAAACCGGGCCATTACCAGTTCGACCTCGAAGCCTATGTCGCGCACCGCCTCGCCATCGCCGGCCTTACCCGGGTCGAATTGCTCGGGCTGGACACCTATGCCGACCCTGAGCGTTTCTTCAGCTACCGCCGCGCCACGCATCGCGGTGAGCCCGATTACGGCCGCCAGATTTCGATCATCGGCCTCTAACTTTTCCTCCCTCGCGAAGCGGGGAGGGGGACCACGAAGTGGTGGAGGGGGCCTATCCGCGGCGGCGACCTTGCGGCTACGCCCCCTCCGTCAGCTTCGCTGCCACCTCCCCCGCTTCGCGAGGGAGGAATTGCGCGTGGCATCACCGCCTCAACTCGTTACAGACGATACCAACTACATGCCCGGAGATCCCCATGACCGACGAAACCGAAGCCGACCTCACCGGTGGCCCTGCGCGCCGCCGCCCCAAGGCTTCGGTCGAGAAGATCGGCGGGCGAAAGCTCAAGCCCAGCACGATGATGATGGGCTATGGCTATGATCCGACGCTCTCCGAAGGATCGCTCAAGCCGCCGATCTTCCTCACCTCGACCTTCGTCTTCCCCAATGCCGCCGCGGGCAAGCGCCACTTCGAGGGCGTCACCGGCAAGCGTCCCGGCGGCGCAGAGGGCCTCGTCTATTCGCGCTTCAACGGCCCGAATCAGGAGATACTCGAAGACCGCCTCGCCGTGTGGGAAGAGGCCGAGGACGCGCTCGCTTTCTCCTCGGGCATGTCCGCGATCGCGACGCTGTTCCTGTCGATGGTCAAACCCGGCGACACCATCGTCCACTCGGGTCCGCTCTACGCCGCGACCGAGACGCTGATCGCGCGCATCCTCGGCCGCTTCGGCGTGCACTGGCTCGATTTCCCGGCGGGTGCGACCCGCGAGGAGATCGACGCGGTGATGCAGAAGGCCGCGACCGGCAATGTCGCGCTGATCTATCTCGAATCCCCCGCCAACCCGACCAACGCGCTGGTCGATGTCGAGGCCGTCCGCGCCAGCCGCGACGCGATCTTCAAGGGCGCGAACAAGCCCCCGATCGCGATCGACAATACCTTCCTCGGGCCGATTTGGGCGCAGCCGCTCAAGCAGGGCGCCGAACTGGTGGTCTATTCGCTCACCAAATACGCCGGCGGCCACAGCGATCTCGTCGCGGGCAGCGTCGTCGGCTCGAAGGAGCAGATCAACACCATCCGCATGATGCGCAATACCATCGGCACGATCTGCGATCCCAACACCGCCTGGATGCTGCTGCGCAGCCTCGAGACGCTGGAGTTGCGCATGAGCCGCGCGGGCGAGAACGCCGCCAAGGTCTGCGCCTTCCTGCAAAGCCACCCCAAGGTCGAGAAGGTCGGCTATCTCGGCTTCCTCGAAGGCGGCGACGACGCCCGCCAGGCCGATATCTACCGCCGCCACTGCATCGGCGCCGGATCGACCTTCTCGCTCTACCTCAAGGGCGGCGAGAAGGAGGCCTTCGCCTTCCTCGATTCGCTCAAGATCGCCAAGCTCGCGGTATCGCTCGGCGGCACGGAGACCCTGGCCAGCCACCCCGCCGGCATGACCCACCTCTCGGTCGCTCAAGCCCGCAAGGACGCGCTCGGCATCTCGGACAATCTCGTCCGCATCTCGATCGGCGTGGAAGACGCCGAGGATCTGATCGCCGACTTCGAGGAGGCGCTGAAGGCGGTCTAGCCCCAAAGCCCCGGCATCGCCGCGATCGCCTCCTCCAGCTGATCCGCCACCGCGCGATCGTCCTTGAGCGACGGGTGCCAGTCGCACCCGGTCAGCTCCATGTCGATCGTGCGGATCACCGGCACGACGCGGCCCGACGCCTTGGCCACCGCCTGCACGTCGGCAAGGAACGGGTCGCTCGCCATCAACAGGAAATGCGCTTTGGGATGCCGCGCGATCAGCACGCGGAGGAACCGGCCGTAGCTCGCCTGATAATCGGCGTGGAGCGCCGCGGCGTCCGCCCATTTCTCGCCCGCATGCAGCGGCGTCGAGAAGTCGTTGGTGCCGAGCTTGATGACGATCAGCTGCGGGTGCCAGTCGTCGTCGTTCGCACGCGAATCCGCCTCCCCGGGGATCGCCCGGCCGTAGAGGATCGGCAAATTCTGCTCGGGCGCGACGCCGTTGTAATTGCGGACGATGCCCGCGCCCGAATAGGCGTTGACCCGGTAGTCGGCGTCCAGCCCCTTCGCCAGCAGCGGTCCGAACGCCTGCTGGGTATCGGTGGTGTCGTGGATTTCCTGGCGAGTGCAGGTCCGCGTCGCCGACGTGTTGCCGTATCCGGCGCTATGCGAATCGCCGATGAACTCGATCCGCCGCGCCCGCGCCGGGGTCGGCAGCGGCACCCCCTCGAAGCTGAACCCGCCGAACACCGCCCCGCCCGACTGGCTCTCGGTCAGTTTCTCCAGCCGCGCGACGTGCTCGCCGTTGGCCAGTTCCACGACCTTCACCGTCGGCGCGCCGGGCCGCAGCGTGCCGCGGTCCTTGCCGTCGACATAGAGGCGGAAGATCTCAGTCGCGGTCTCGACGGTCGCGGTCACCCCGGTGCCGCGGAAGCGCTGCTCGAAGTAGATCGCCGGCCAGCCGAAGCGCACGCCGCCATTATCCTCCGCAATCACGCGCCCGCCGATATGCATGCCGGTCTGCGCCACAGGGGCCGCCGCGATCAGCGCCAGCGGCGCCAGCATCCAGAATCGCCGCATAATCCCTCTCCCTTGACCAATTTCCACCGATCCGGCCTAATGCCGTCCGGGGAGAGGTCGCAATGACACCAGAGGTCAATAGGCCGACAGCGCTGACATCGGCAAGCGATGCCGAGGCCGCACGGTTTCTGCTGCGCGCCCAGTTCGGCGCTACCGACAAGGATATCGCCGCGGTCCGCGAGCACGGCTACGGCGGCTGGCTCTACGCCCATTTCACCGCGCCGCGCGGACAAAAGGGCGCCGACTGGCTCGACGCGCACAAGCACAATGCCGTCACCGCCGAGGCCCGCTATTTCTGGCCCCAGGCGGGCGATTACATGATCTGGAACCAGTTGCTCGCCCAGCCCGACGAGATGCGCCAGCGCTGCGCCTTCGCGCTCTCGCAATTCTTCGTGCTCTCGCTCAACCCGATCGACGGCTACTGGCCGCCCTACATCATGGCCGCCTGGTGGGATGTCCTGCTCGACGAGGCTTTCGGCAATTTCCGCACCCTGCTCGAGCGCGTCACGCTCAACGCCGGCATGGGGATGTACCTCAACACCAAGGGCAATCTGAAGGAAGACGCCAGGACCGGCCGCGAGCCCGACGAGAATTTCGCGCGCGAGATCATGCAGCTCTTCTCGATCGGCCTCCATGAGCTCAACCCCGACGGCACCGACAAAAAGGGTCCCGGCGGCAAGCCCATCGAGACCTATGTCCAGGCCGACGTCACCAATCTCGCGCATGTCTTCACCGGCTATGACCACGACATGAGCCATGTGAAGTTCCAGCGCGTCGCGTGGCAAAACTTCCCCGTCGTCACCGCCGAATTCTGCAGCGATCCGATGCGGTTCGATCCCAAGAACCATTCGACGCGCGCAGTCACCTTCCTCGGCACGACGATCCCCGCGAATACGCCCGGGCCGGAGGCGCTCAAAATCGCCCTCGACCGGCTGTTCGCCCATCCCAATGTCGGCCCCTTCTTCGGCCGGCAGATGATCCAGCGGATGGTGACCAGCAATCCCAGCCCCGCCTATGTCGGCCGCGTCGCCGCCGCCTTTGCCGACAATGGCGAGGGCGTGCGGGGCGACCTCAAAGCCGTGTGGCGCGCGGTGCTGCTCGATCCCGAGGCGCTCGCCCCCGCCGATCCGAAGGACACGATGTCGGGCAAGCTGCGCGAGCCGGTGCTGCGCTTCGTCAGCTGGGCGCGCTCGGTCGGCTTCGCCTCACTCGACGGCAGCTGCGAATTATTCGCCACCTCGGGGCAGGACGGCCTCGGCCAGAGCCCCTTGCGCTCGCCGTCGGTCTTCAACTTCTTCCGCCCCGGCTATGTCCCGCCGCACACCGCGATCGCCAAAGCGGGCAAGGTCGCGCCCGAGTTCCAGATCGCCAACGAGACCAGCATCGCCGGCTATATCAACTTCATGCAGTGGGCGATCCGCTGGGGCTACAAGGACATGAAGCCCAGCTACGCCGAGCTGCTGCCGATCGCGCACGAGTCCGCGAAATTGGTCGCCTGGCTCAACCTGCACCTCGCCGCCAACCAGCTCTCGCCCGCGACCTGCACGCTGATCGAAACCGCGCTCGCAACCAAGAACGTCACGCCCGAAACCTCGCGCGACGGCAAGCTCGACTGCCTTGCCGCCGCATGCCTGCTCGTGCTGAGCGCTCCCGAATATCTGGTGCAGAAATGACCAATATCATCACGACAAGCGTCACCCGCCGCACCATGCTCAAGCGCGCGTCGCAATTGGGCTTCATGGGCGCCGCCGCGCCGCTCGCGCTCGATCTGGCAAGCATGGGCGAAGCTGTCGCCGCCACCCCGGGCGAGGATTACCGCGCCCTGGTCTGCGTGTTCCTCTACGGCGGCAACGATCACCCCAACACGCTGATACCGTACGATCCGGTCAACCACGCCCGCTACATGGCGATCCGCGGCGGCGTCTCGTTCCAGCGGAGCGCCCTCACCGCCACCGCGCTCAAGCCGACCGTCCCGCAGACGCTGACCGACGACCAGCAATATGCCTTCGCGCCCTATCTTCCGCGCCTCAAGGTGCTGTTCGACGGCGGCAAGCTCGCCACCCAGCTTAACGTCGGCTCGCTGATCACCCCGATCACCCGCGCCCAGTTCGACGGGTCGAACCGCGCGCTCTATCCGCTGCCACCCAAGCTGTTCAGCCACAACGACCAGCAATGCTATTGGCAGGCGCTGGGCAGCGAGGGCTCCAACGTCGGCTGGGGTGGCCGCCTCGGCGATTTCGCGCTGTCGAGCAACGATCAGGCCTTGCTTACCTGCATCTCTGCCTCGGGCAATGCCGTGTTCGTCTCAGGCGACAAGGCGCTGCAATACCAGATCAGCCCCTCGGGGGCGATTCCGGTCAAGGCGGTCCAGGGCCTCGAATATGCCTCGCCGGCGATCAGCGAGGCGCTGCGCACGCTGATCACCCAGCCCAGCGCGCATGCGATGGAGAATGAGCTGTCGATCATCGCCCGCCGCTCGATCGAGATGGAGGGAATCGTCAACCGCGCGCTCGATAAGGTGTCGCTCCAGACCAATTTCGACACGGTGCCGGGCGAGAACAGCCTCGCCGACCAGCTCAAGATCGTCGCCCGGCTGATCGGCGCGCGCAAGCAATTGGGGTCACGCCGCCAGGTCTTCTTCGTGTCGCTCGACGGCTTCGACCATCACAGCAATCTCGGCGTCAAGCACAATGAGCTGATGAGCAAGGTCGACGAAGCGATCGCCGCTTTCTACGTCGCCACCGTCGAGATGGGCGTCCAGCGCGAAGTGACCACTTTCACGGCCTCCGATTTCGGCCGCACCCTCGTCAACAACGGCGACGGATCGGATCACGGCTGGGGCAGCCACCATTTCGTGATCGGCGGCGCGGTCAAGGGCGGCCGCTATTACGGCACCGCGCCGCATGTCTCGGCCTCGACCGACGATCAGGTCGGCCAGGGAAGACTGCTGCCGAGCACGTCGATCGACCAATATGCGGCGACGCTGGCCAGCTGGTTCGGCGTGCCCGATGGCGAGATGGCGACGGTGCTGCCCAACATCGGCAATTTCGCGACGCGGAATATGGGGTTTGTTTAGGCTGCCGTGCTCCGGCGAAGGCCGGAGCGCTGGGTTCGGAGGCGATCGCTGGCGGCCAACGCTCCGGCCTTCGGCGGAGCACGGGCGACGTTAAGCAGCTAAACGTACCTGGTCGCGCCCGCCCTCCTTGGCCTGATACAGCGCCGCATCCGCGCGCCGCACCAGTTTGTCGCGGTCATCGCTGGGTGCCAGCAAGGCGACCCCCGTGCTCAGCGTGATCGCGATCTCCTCGCCCGATTTCAGGCGGATCTTGCGCCCCGAAATCGCCCCGCGCAGCCGCTCGCAGGCGATCCGCGCCGCGATCTCGTCGGTATCGGGCATCAGGATCGCGAACTCCTCGCCACCCAGCCGCCCGACCAGGTCGCCCGCGCGCATCGTCTGCTCGGCAATGCGCGAAAGCGCCTGGAGCACTTCGTCGCCGCCGCCATGGCCGAACTGGTCGTTGACCCGCTTGAAGAAATCCACGTCGGCCACCGCGACCGAAAGCGGCCGCCCGGTCCGCCGCGCCGTGGCCAGCGCGATCTCCAGCGCATGGAGGAAGGCGCGGCGGTTGGCGAGGCCGGTCAGCTCGTCGGTAGTCGCGCTCAGCCGCAATTGCTCGGCCATTCGCCGCGTGCGGTTCTGTGCGCGCATCGTCGAATAGGCCGCCATGCCGGCGATCAGGAAGAAGATCACGCCGACCCCGGCGAGCGCGTAATTATTCCAGTCGGTCTGGCGGTTGACCCGATCGCTCGCGGCGGTGCGCACCGCCAGCAGCCGTTGCTCTTCGACCTCGACCGCGCTCAGCATCGCCAGCAAGCCGTCGATCTCGCGCATTCCCGCACCGCTGCGGACCAGCGCGGTCGCCGCTTGCTCCTGCCCCGCCCGGCGTAGCGCGATCGCGCGCTCGAGCACGGCATAATAGCGCGCCAGCCGCACCCGAAGATCGGCGATATGGCGTTGCTGGACTGGATTGTCGCGGGTCTGCTCGGCAAGCTGCGCGAGCAATCGCGGCCCGTCTCGGCGCCCGGCGCGGAAGGGATTGAGGAAGCGATCCTCCCCGGTGATCAGATAGCCGCGCTCGCCGCGGATCGCCATATTGGCGGCGCCCATCAGTGATTCGGTAGTCACCAGCACCTTGAGGGTGTGCACCTGCCACGCTTCGGATTGCCGCCGCTGCCCGGCCGCTCCCAGCGTATTGCCGACGATTCCGGCGAACAGCATCGCCAGCACCACCAGCGCGCCGAAGCCGAAGATTACCCGGCTGTTCCGGCCCTTGCGGTCCGCATTCGCGGCAAAAGGGGTCTGCACCATACCAAAACTCCGGCCCTCCCCGATTGGCCCGGAATGGATATAGCCCACGGCAGGTAAACGAACCCCTTCCAAGGGTTAAGCACTTTCCCTCAGTTCGCCGGCGCTTCGTCCAGATGCCGCAAATCGCCGCCGCGCGTCTCGCGTCCGAACCAGGCGATCAGCACCAAAGCCGCCAGCACCGGCACCACCACCGCGCCCGCGACGATCCCGATCGGCGGCACCAATTTGGTGATCGACAGCGCCTGCGCGATCACCCCGCCACCCTTGGTGCACGCGGCCACCCATCCGGTCGCCCGCCCACGCACCCTGAGCGGAAAGCTCTCGGCGGTATAGGGGAGCAGGATCGCGATGATCCCGTTGATGCCGATGATCAGCAGCGCGAAGGGCAACACCGGATCGCCGCCGCCAAACAATTCGAGCCGCAGCACCCCCAAAAGCCCCAGCATGGCGAAGCCGATCGCGGTCACCAGCGACCATTTGGTGCTCCACAGCGAATAGACCAAAGCACAGACGAAGGCCATCGGGATGGCGATCAACGCCGATTTGGCGAGCAGGCCGTTGGCGACCACCACCGAATAGCCCTGATCGCGCAGGTGCGCCGGCAGCCACAGCAGCAGCCCGAAATTTACGAACCCCCAGGTCAGCGCGGTGATCGAAAGCGCAGTAAGCTTGCCGTAGAGATGCAGCCCGGTCAGCGCGCCCTGCCCGGCCTTGGCCGCGGCAACCGGCGCGGCCGCGGCGCTTTTCACCACCGCGCCGAACTTCGCCATCACCGCCTGCGCTTCGACCGCGCGGCCGCGCGCGATCAGGAACTTGGCGCTCTCGGGGATGAAGGCGCCGAGCAATACCAGCGCCAGCCCGGTCGGCAGGTTGAGCAGCCACAATATGCGCCAGCTGGTCAGCGGCACCAGATAGGTCGCCGCCCCACTGGCGGCGAGATAGCCGCCGCCCGCGCCCAGCCCGCCCACCAGCACCAGGCTCCACCCGCGATGCTTGTTGGGCATCATCTCAGCGAGCAAGGCGTAAGTCACCGGCAGCATGCCCCCCGCCGCCAACCCCATCATGAAGCACATGCCGATGTTCCAGTAGAGGCTGGGCATCGCCCCGCAGATCGAGGTGCCGACGAACATCACCGCCGACAGCAGGATCGTCGCCTTGCGCCCATAGATGTCGGCGAGCACGCCCCACACCACCGATCCGGTCGCGGTCCCGATCAATGCGAAGAACGGCACCAGCGAGGCGACCGACTGGTCGACGGCATATTCGTGTTTCATCCCGTCGATCGTGAAGCCCAGCGACGCGGGCTTCATCGTATCGATCACCAATGCGACGATCAGCACCAGCATCAGCCCCCAGTGCGCCGGGCCCAGATGCGCGTCCTCGGGCGCGGCGATGACGATGTCCTTTGCGGCGGCGCGCTGCGCGGCGACGTCACGCGGCAGCAATCCCCAAGAAGCGATCAGGCACCCGCCGACGATCAGCCCCATACCGCCGACCATGTCCCAGCCCATCGGCATGCCCGAGAGCATGAAATGCATCTGCTTGCCCATGATGAACATGGGCAGGTGCAGCAGCACCCCGATGGTCACCGCCACGCAGCCCAGCGCGAACGCCCACACCGCTTGCCGATCGGACAAAGTATTCCTGAATTGCACGCGCGCCCCCCAAGGCCAGGTTTCGTCCAACCCCTTGTCCCACAGGAAAGGGTCGCTCAAACCCCGTGAAAGGGCCGGAGCATGCGTGAGGGCGCAACCGGATTAGCCCAGAAAAACGCCGCCCGCTAGGCGGGTCGTGAGGGCGGCCATACTGGGGGGTCGGCCGCCCTCACCCCGCGACGCCCGGAGGCGCAACGGGCTCTCCCTTTCCCATCGCGGGAGAGGCGTTCAGCTCGTTGTCACCGTCTCCCCGTTGGACCCCATCCAGTCGGCGAGCACGTCAACCTGTATCGGAATATGGAATTCGACCCCGGCGCGCCGATCGCTGCACCAGCGCACCCGCCCCGCGAGCGGCAGCAAGCCTTCGACGAAGATCGCGACCTCCAGATCGTAAGCCAGCGCCTCGCCGGTCTCGATCCCGGCGCCGCCCAGCGAAAGGTCGCACAGCGCGACCGCGCACTCGACGTGGTCGGTGCACAAAAGTCGCCGGCCGCCGCACGCGCAGCCGCGGCGTGCGCGCCACACGGCGGTACGGTCCCTCCGCCTTCGCGCCTTGCAGCACCGCGACCACATCGATCGCATCGACGAAGGCCACGCCCGCCAGATCGTCCTGCGTCCAGATCACCGTCGCCGCCACCGGGCAATCGGGCGTGACCTCGACTTCCACCGCCTCGCCAATCCCGATCGGCTGGTAGAGCTTGAGCATCGCCCCGGCGCTCGAGATGTTGCGGATCATGCACAGCCGCTGATTCTGCGCGGCTGAGCTTGCCGATCCGCAGCAGGCCAATTTCCCTGACCGTGTGGCGCGCCTCGCCCCGCCGCTCGGGCGGCGCGGGCACGACGGACGTGAACGACACGGCCGTCAGGTCGTGCTGCAGATAATTGTCCAAGCCCCGCCCTCCCGTCGCCCCAGGAAATGCCAGCATGCGGGCTGTACCCTTCCAACTTCTCAACCGGAATGGTTATCGTTTCGCTTACGAAACTTTATCGCGCTAACATTGACAACGTAGGACTCAATCGCGACGATGTCCCAAATTGCGGAATCGCAAGCCCATGGGGAGGAAAATATGACTCATTTCTCGCGCCGCGATGTCGGCAAGATGCTCGGCACCGGCGCCGCCGCGGCTACGCTCGGCGCCGCCCCGGGCATCGCCGCCGCGCACGCATCGCCCTCCGCGACCGGCGACCGCCATTTCCCCGAGGACTTCAAATGGGGCTGCGCCACCGCCGCCTATCAGGTCGAGGGCGCCGCCAACGAGGACGGCCGCGGCAAGACCAATTGGGACATTTTCTCGCACACCCCGGGCAAGGTCCATGGCGGCGACACCGGCGATGTCGCCAACGACAGCTATCACCTCTACCAGGAGGACACCCGCCTCCTGAAGAACCTCGGCGTCGGCATGTACCGCATGTCGCTCGCCTGGAGCCGCATCTTCCCCGATGGGCGCGGCAAGCCCAATTCCAAGGGCGTCGATCACTACAAGAAGGTGGTCGACAATCTGCTCGAGAACGGCATCACCCCTTACGTCACCATGTTCCACTGGGACTTGCCCGCGGCGCTCCCCGGCGGCTGGCAGAACCGCGACACGGCCTATGCCTTCGCCGATTATGCCGGATATATGGCGGGCCAGCTCGGCGATCGCGTCCAGAATTTCATGACCACCAACGAGATCCGCTGCTTCACCGATCTCAGCCACAAGCAGGGCATCCACGCCCCCGGCCTTAAACTGCCCGATGCCGAGGCGAATCAGGTCCGCCACCACGGCACGCTCGCGCATGGCCTCGCGCTCCAGGCGATGCGCGCCAAGGTGCCGGCGCGCACCCAGATCGGCATCGCCGAAAACCCGACGATCTTCGCGCCGGTGATGGAGACGGCCGAGCATATCGACGCCGCCCGCCGCGCCACGCGGGAGGTCAACGCCCCCTTCCTCACCGCGATCCTGGAGGGCCGCTACATCGACCAATATCTCCGGGCCGAAGGCGCCAACGCGCCCAAGGTGCGGGAGGGCGACATGAAGATCATCGGCGGCGCGCTCGATTTCGTCGGCCTGAACGTCTATAATCCCGGATACGCCCGCGCCGCCGACAACGCCCAGGGCTATCAGATCATCCCGATGCCCACTTCCTTCCCCCGCATGGCCTCGCCTTGGCTCTATTGCGGCCCCGAGGGGCTCTATTGGGCGGTACGCCATGTCTGCGATGCATGGGGCCCCAAGGCGATCTACATCACCGAAAACGGCTGCTCGGCCGACGATGCGATGATCGACGGGCGCGTCGACGATACCGACCGCGTGATGTTCCTGCGCAATTACCTCACCAACCTCCACCGCGCGGTCGCCGAGGGCTATCCGGCGGTCGGCTATTTCCTGTGGAGCCTGATGGACAATTTCGAATGGGCCGACGGCTATTCGAAGCGCTTCGGCATCCATTACGTCGACTTCAAGACGCAGGTGCGGACGCCGAAGCTGAGCGCCCAATGGTACAAGGAAGCGATCAAGCGCAACATGGTGGTGTGATCGACGGGAGTCTGCTCTTGTCTTAAGCCCCTCCCCTGAAGGGGAGGGGAGCTAAACCGCCTTGAATGTTGGATTTCGCCTGCTGAGATCGATGCGCAGCCGCTCGGCTGCCGCTCTTTGACAGCGTCGATTCCCGCGCAACGCAAGCTGCGTTTGGGCTGACTTTTACTGAACTTCCGCATGGCTGGATCGCCGGTGGAAAACGCGGACCAGTGTCAAGTTCGTGTCAACTTCCGCCGTTCCGGATCGCCGTTGAACATACGGATAGTGTGACCTTGGTGTGACCTTCCGTCTCGTTAAAGCGGAGAATCTCCCACGCCCTAAATCCCATTTACTGCAACCATAGTTTGCATTTTGGGAATACTGCCCTATCCTTTGCGCAAGCCAATAGAGCGCGAGGGACAGGATGCAGCTGTATACGATAGCCTGGGCCGCATTTGCGGCGCTCGCGCTGACCCTCGCCGCCCCGGCAATCGCCCAGCCCGCCGGCACCCAGCCGCTCGATCAGGACTGGCGCTTCGCTAGGGGCGACGTCGCCGATGCCGAGACCGCCGGTTTCCCCGACGCCGCATGGCAGCGCGTCGATCTTCCCCACGACTGGGCGATCACCGGGCCGTTCGACGCGCACGCCGCCGCCACCGGCTCGGGCGCTTTCCTGCCCAGCGGTGTCGCCTGGTACCGAAAGCATTTCACCCTCCCCGCCAGCACGGCCGGGAAACGCGTCTTCGTCGCGTTCGACGGGGTGATGGAGCGCTCGGGCGTGTGGATCAACGGCCACCATATCGGCCACCGCCCCAGCGGCTATGCCAGCTTCCGCTACGATCTGACCCCGCATCTGATCGCCGGCGAGAATGTCATCGCCGTCCGCTCGGACACCGCCGCCCAGCCCGCCTCGCGCTGGTATGCGGGGGCAGGCATCACCCGCCATGTCCGCCTGATCGTAACCGGCGATGTCTATGGCGAAGCATGGCGCACCGCCGTCCGGGTAATGAAGCTAGACGCCGGCAGCGCCGATCTCGCCATCGATTCCAGCGTGATGAACCAGCGTGACCGGCCGGTCGAAGCCCATCTCGAAGCCGTGATCACCGGTCCCGACGGCAAGCAAATCGCCACCCTGCGCGGCGACGCGGCAACCCTGCCCGCCGGGCGCGCCACCAATCTCGCGCTCACCGGCGCCCTCGCCAGGCCCCATCGCTGGGACCCCAAGGATCCCGCGCTTCACAGCGCGCTGGTCCGCGTCCGCGCCACCGACGGCGCGATCCTCTATGAAGAGCGCATCGCCTTCGGCATCCGCGATGCGCGATTCGATGCCGCAACCGGCTTCTGGATCAACGGCCGCAACGTCAAGCTCAAGGGGGTCGCGATTCACGCCGACGGCGGCCCGTTCGGCATGGCCGTGCCGCTCGCATTCTACGAACGCCGCCTGCGCGGGCTGATGGCGCTCGGCGTCAACGCGATCCGCACCGCGCACCATCCCTTCTCGCCCGAGTTCCTCGATCTGTGCGACCGGCTCGGTCTGATCGTGATGGACGAGGCATTCGATATGTGGACCGTCGCCAAGAACCGCAACGATTATCACTTGTTCTTCACCGACTGGTCGTCGCTCGACGCGCGCGATTTCGCCCGGCGCGACCGCAACCACCCGAGCGTCGTCATCTGGTCGATCGGCAACGAGATCCACGACACCGCCTATCCGGTCGTCGCCAAATCGATACTCGACCGGCTCCAGAAGATCTTCCATGCCGAGGATCCGACCCGCCCGGTGACGATGGCCCTCTTCCGCCCCAACACCACCGGCGACTACAAGAACGGCCTGGCGGACATGCTCGACGTCGTCGGCCAGAACTACCGCGAGACCGAGCTCGCCAAGGCGCATGCCGATAATCCCGCGCGCAAAATCGTGGGCACCGAGAACAGCAAGAACCGCGCAAGCTGGCTCGTGGTGCGCGACAATCCCGCCTATGCCGGCATGTTCCTGTGGACCGGCGCCGACTATCTGGGGGAAGCCGACCGTGCCGGCTGGCCCGCGATCAGCAACCGCTCGGGGCTGGTCGATCGCATCGACGGCGTCAAGCCGATCGGCTGGGAGCGCGCCAGCTGGTGGTCGGAGCGGCCGGTGGTCAAGCTCGCCCGCCGCGTCACCGAAGTGGTGGACATCAGCGAGCTGCCGACGATGGTCGGCGTCGCCATGCCCCAGCCACGCGGCTCCGGCGTTCTCGCCGACTGGTCGCCCGACAATCGCGCCGCGCACGACGAGAAGGTCGAGGTCGCGTCCAACGCGGAGGCGGTGGAATTGCTGCTCAACGGCAAGTCGCTCGGCCGCAAGCCGCGCAACGCCGACGACAGCGCCATTGCCTGGACCGCGCCCTTCGCCCCCGGCGAACTGCGCGCGGTCGGCTATCGCGGCGGCAGGAAGGTCGGCGAAGACGTGCTGCGCACCGCCAGCGCTCCCGCGGCGATCCGCCTGATTGCGGAGGCCCCGACGGTCGGCTCAGGCTTCGACGATGTCGTCGCGATCCGCCTCGAAGTCGTCGATGCCAAGGGCGTGCTGGTCCCCAACGCGCAGGATATGCTGACGGTCTCGGTCACTGGCTCCGGCACGCTGGTCGCGCTCGATAACGCCAGCGTCACCGATCACACCACCTTCGCCTCGCCCAATCGCGCGGTAGCGGGCGGCAAGGCGGTAGCGTTCATCCGCGGCAAAGGCGCGGGACGGGTAACGATCACCGTAACCGCGCCGGGCCTCAAGACCGGGAGCGCGACGCTTACCGCGCGCTGACTACCTACTCCCCTCCCTGGAAGGGAGGGGAGTAAAAAACCCTCAACCGTCCCCAACTCGCTCGATATCCGCGCCGACGCCCTGCAGCTTCTCCTCGAGCCGCTCGTAGCCGCGGTCGAGGTGGTATACCCGGTTGACCTCGGTCTCGCCCTCGGCCGCCAGCCCGGCGATGATCAGGCTCATCGATGCGCGCAGGTCGGTCGCCATCACCGGCGCGCCGACCAACTGGGCGTTGCCGTGCACCACCGCCGTGCGCCCGCGCACATCGACATGCGCGCCCATCCGCGCAAGCTCGGGCACGTGCATGTAGCGGTTCTCGAAGATCGTCTCGGTCAGCACGCTGGCGCCATCGGCCTTGAGCAGCATCGCCATGAATTGCGCCTGCATGTCGGTCGCGAAGCCCGGGAACGGCGCGGTCGATAGCGTCAGCGGCTTGAGCGGCCGATCGGCGGCGATCCGCACTGCATCCTTCTTCTCCTCGACGGTAACGCCCGCCTCGATCAGCGCATCGAGCGTCGCGCGCATATCGTTGGCATCGGCGCCGACCAGATCGAGATCGCCCCCGGTGATCGCCGCCGCGCAGGCATAACTGCCCGCCTCGATCCGGTCGGGCATCACCCGATAGGTCGCGCCGTGCAGCCGGTCGCGGCCTTCGATCTCCAGCGTCTCGGTGCCGATCCCCGAAATCGACGCACCCATTGCCACCAGCAGGTTGCACAGATCGACGATCTCGGGCTCGCGCGCGGCGTTTTCGAGGATCGTGCCGCCCTTGGCGGTCACCGCAGCCATCAGCACATTCTCGGTCGCGCCGACCGACACCACCGGGAAGCGGAACTTGCCACCGCTCAGCCGTCCGCCCGGCGCGCTAGCCTTCACATAGCCCGCCGCGACTTCGAGTTCGGCGCCGATCGCTTCCAGCGCCTTCAGGTGGAGGTCGATCGGCCGGTTGCCGATTGCGCAGCCGCCGGGCAGCGACACCGTCGCTTCGCCGGCGCGGCCGACCAAGGGTCCCAGCACCAGGATCGATGCGCGCATCTTGCGGACGATGTCATAGGGCGCGACCGTCGAGGTCAGTTGCTGCCCGCGCATCGTCATCACCCGCCCGAAATCGGTGGGACGGCCGCCCTCGATCGTGGTCGATACGCCGAACTGATTGAGAAGATGCCCGAAACTGTCGACATCGGCCAGCCGCGGCAGGTTGCGCAGGGTTAAGGGTTCATCTGTCAGGAGCGCGCACGGCATCAGCGTCAGCGCCGAATTCTTGGCGCCCGAAATGGCGATGCGGCCCGAAAGGCGGTTTCCGCCCCGAATGAGAATGCGATCCATCGGCGGGTTCTAGCCGCTGGCGGCGCATGTGCAAGTTCGTACCCTGGAGACTCCGATTGATCGACTTTAATGCACTGATTCCAAAGCACTGCTCTGCATGGTTTGTTGGGGGATGGGAAAAGCGTGGCGGGTAGTTGTTTTGCCGATATCCTGAGTGAACTGGTCGACCTGACGCCGGGGGAACAAGGGGCACTCGAAAAACTGGAGGAACGCCAGCGGCATGTGCGCCGCGGGGCGGTGCTGCAGCGTGAGAATGAGGCCGGCGGCGAATTGTTCATCCTCCGCAAGGGGCTGATGATGAGCTATGTGCTGCTGGCCGATGGCAGCCGCCAGATCTTGCGCTTTCTTTTCCCCGGCGACATGCTGGGCATGTCGAGCGTCATCTATCTCGAAGCGCCCGAGACGCTGTGTGCGCTGTCCGATTGCGTGGTTTCGCCGTTCGACCGCTCGGTCCTGTCGGCCTTATTTGTCGATCATCCCCGGCTGGCGGCTCTCGTCCTGGTCTACAGCAAGATCGAGCGCGTCGCGCTGACCGACCGGCTCGCCGCGCTCGGCCGCACCAGCGCCAAGGCGCGCGTCGCCGCGCTGCTGCTCGACCTGCGCAATCGCCTGCGCGCCACCGACAAGGCCGTATCGAACGCCTTCGCGCTGGGGCTGACCCAGGAAGAAATCGGCGACGCCACCGGCCTCACCGCGGTCCACGTCAACCGCATGCTCCGCCAGCTCGAGGAAGAGGGCATGATCGCGCGCGATTCGGGGCGGGTGACGTTGCTCGACGAACGCGCGCTGGCGCGCGCGGCGAATTACGTGAACCGCTTCGAGCGGCTCGACCTGGGGTGGTTGCCGAAGCCGGCCTAATTCTTTCCTCCCTCGTGAAGCGGGGGAGGTGGCAGCGAAGCTGACGGAGGGGGCGTAGCCGCATGCGACGTCCTTGCGGCTACGCCCCCTCCACCACCGCTTCGCGGCGGTCCCCCTCCCCCGCTTCGCGGGAGAGGAATTTTAGAGAGTTACGCCTTCTCCAGCGTGCATTGCAGCGGATGCTGGTTCTGCCGGGCGAAATCGATCACCTGGCTCACCTTGGTCTCGGCGACCTCGTAGCTGAACACCCCGCACACGCCGACGCCGCGCTGGTGGACGTGGAGCATCACCTGGGTCGCTTCCTCCATGTTCATCCGGAAGAAACGCTGGAGCACGAGCACGACGAATTCCATCGGCGTGTAATCGTCGTTGAGCATCAGCACGCGATAGGGGGTCGGCTTCTTGGTGCGCGTCCGCGTGCGCGTGGCGATGCCGACATTGGGGTCGTCGCCGCGCCCGCCGCCGGTGTCCCCGTCGTCGTCGCCGGCCATCGTGATTTTGAATTGCGCCATCGCGTACGAAAATATGGCACCGCACCAATGGGCGCAAGGGCCGCGCGCCGCCGTAAACCTCGTTTTATGCCCAAGCGCAGGCAAGGCACACAGAAAAGGGGCGGCCGCTGGTTTAGCGGCCGCCCCCAAACTTGCTTGCGCAGATCGCCGATTATGCGGCGAGCTTGGCCTTCTCGGCTGCGACCGCGACGCGGTTCGACAGCGGCTGAGCGGCTTCGCCGGCCAGCTTGATCATGGCTTCGGTGGTCTTCGACGCTTCGGCGACATAGGAGTCGAACGAGGTGCGGAGGAATTCGCCCTGCAGCTTGAAGAAGTCGGTCGGCGACTTGACGGTCGCGAGGGTCTTCATCGCGGCGGTCGCGCTCTCGAACGACTTGCGGCTGTACTCGGCGGCGTCCTGGCCGAACGACTGCAGGCCGGTCGCGGCGATCTTGCTCGACTCGACGATGGCTTCGACGTTGCCCTTGGCGAACTCGTTTGCCTCGGCGACGAGCGCGGTCGACTTCTCGACGGCGGCCTTGGCGCGATCGTTGAAGTCGGCGAAGAAAGCCTGCGCCTTGGCGACGTTGGTTTCGATGTTTTCCATGATCTTGGGTCCCTTGAGTGCGGAGGGGGTCGCTGCCTCGACGGCGGCGACGGCCTCGGTGATGGTTTCGAGAACCGGGGCTACCGGCTCGGGTACGACTACGGCCTCGACCTGCTCGACCGCGGCTTGCGCTGCTTCGATCACGGGCTCGGCAATTGCTTCGACTTCCTGCGGCACAACCACGGCCGGGACCGGCTCGATCGCTACGGGCGGGGCGACAACCTCCACCTTGGCGACCGGCGCGGGCTTCTCAGCCACGGGTGCTGCAACCTTCGCCTTCGGAGCGCTCGGCTTAGCCGGACGCGCCGCGGCCTTGGGAGCGGCGGGCTTACCCGTTCCGTTCTTCTGACCCTTGCTTGCCATGTGGCTCACCCTCAAAAAGCTATTGCTGCGATGCAGCATATATGACGCCGCATCGCACAATGCAAGAGGGTTATTGTGCAGTGCAGCATAATAATATTAGCTTTTTTAATCAGTGGCTTACCGCGTACGAACATACTCGCCGGGAGCATCGCCCAGCGGTTTCAATTTGCCCTTGCCGGGCACACGCGCGCCCTTGGCGGGCACCTTTGCTGCATCCAGCGATTCGATCCACGCGGCCCAATCGGGCCACCAGCTTCCCTTGGTCTCCTGGGCGCCCGCGACGAATTCGGTGAGCGTCTCGACCTTCGCATTGTTGGTCCAATATTGGTATTTGCCCTGCGACGGCGGGTTGACCACCCCGGCGATATGGCCGGACCCGGCGAGCACGAATTTGAGTGGCCCCTTGAAGTGGTGGGTGATCTTCCACACGCTCGCCGCCGGAGCGATATGATCCTCGCGGCCCGCCTGCACATAGGTTGGGGTGCGGACCTTCGAGAGGTCGACCGGGGTGCCGCTGACGGTGATCGACCCGGGCTGAACCAGCCGGTTATCGCGATAGAGGTCGGTCAGATAGGCGAGGTGCCACGTCGCCGGCAGATTGGTGACGTCCGAATTCCAGTGGAGCAAATCGAACGGGGCATAATCCTGGCCGAGCAGATAATTGTTGGTGACGTAACTCCAGATCAGGTCGCGCCCGCGCAGCAAATTGAAGGTCATCGCCATATAACGGCCGTCGAGGAAGCCTTCGCCGCCGAGCCCCTTGATCATCTCGAGCTGATCGTCGGTGACGAAGTTGGTGAGTTCGCCCGCATCGGCGAAATCGACCTGCGCGGTGAAGAAGGTCGCGCTCTTGACCTTCTCAGCCTCGCCGCGCGCCTCCAGCACCGCCAGCGTCGCCGCCAGCGTCGTTCCCGCCACGCAATAGCCGATGGTGTGGACGCCCTCGGCCTTGAGCAGATCGCGCACGGTATCGATCGCGTCGATCTGTCCGCGCTCGATATAATCGTCCCACACCACATCCTTCATCGACGCGTCGGCCGATTTCCACGAGACGACGAACACCGTCATCCCCTGCTCCACCGCCCAGCGGATGAAGCTCTTCTCGGGCGTCAGATCGAGGATGTAGAAGCGGTTGATCCACGGCGGGAAGATGATCAGCGGCGTCGCCAGCACCTGTTCGCCCACCGGCGCATATTGGATCAGCTCGTAGAGGTCGGTGCGCTTGACCACCTTGCCCGGGGTCATCGCCAGATTTCGGCCCAGCTCGAACGCGTCGGGATCGACCTGGGTGAGCTGCCCCTTCTGAATATCGGCCATCATGTGCTGAAGGCCTTTGAGCAGGCTCTCGCCCTTGGTCTCGACGATCTTCTCGATCACCTGCGGGTTGGTCGCGGGGAAATTGCTCGGGCTCACCGCGTCGATGAAGCCCTTGGTCGCAAAGCGGATCTGCTCCTTCTGCTTGTCGTCGACTCCCTCGATCGCATCGACCCCCTTCAGCAGGTGATCGGCGATGGTGAAATAGCTCTGGCGGAGGAAATCGAACACCGGCTCTTCGCGCCAGGCGGCTGCCTTGAAGCGCTTGTCGCGCGCCTGCTCGGGGGTCTCCTCGAACGGCTCGGCATGCGCGGGATCGAGGAAGCGGCTCCACAATTGCATCGAATCCGCCCAGAAATCGGCGGTCGCCTGCATCGCCTTCGCAGGATCGAACATCGCCGGCATGGCAGGCACCTGCTTGATCGCGTCGAGCCCCTGCTCGAGCATCATCTGCTGCGCGCGGCCGAGCACCCAGGTCCAGTGCTGCAGTTCCTCGAGCTTGGGCGGTTCGGTTTCAGCCATGACCCTCTCCTACCGGCTTTTCTGCAAACCGTCATTCCAGTGACGGTGCTTATGCCGTATCAACGCTTTTGGTGCGGTGGCGCACCCTCCCCTCAAACGCGAGTGAGATAAGGAATGTCCGAAGACTTCTACCGCATCAAGCGTCTGCCCCCGTACGTCATCGCCGAAGTGAATGCGATGCGGGCAGCGGCGCGTGCGGGCGGAGAGGACATCATCGATCTCGGCATGGGCAATCCCGATCTGCCGCCGCCGCCGCATGTGATCGAGAAGCTCTGCGAAGTGGCGATGAAGCCCGATGCACACGGCTATTCGGCGTCGAAGGGTATCCCGGGCCTGCGCAAGGCACAGGCGAATTATTACGGCCGCCGCTTCGGCGTCGATGTCGATCCCGAGACCGAGGTCGTGGTGACGATGGGATCGAAGGAGGGACTCGCCAGCCTCGCCACCGCGATCACCGCGCCGGGCGACGTCGTGCTCGCACCGAACCCGAGCTACCCGATCCACACCTTCGGCTTCATCCTCGCTGGCGCGACGATCCGCGCGGTGCCGACCACGCCCGACGAAGCCTATTTCGAAAGCCTCGAGCGCGCGATCGCCTTTACCGTGCCGCGCCCCTCGATCCTCGTCGTCAACTATCCGTCGAACCCGACCGCGGAGACGGTGGACATCGCCTTTTACGAGCGGCTGGTGGCGTGGGCGAAGGAGAACCAGGTCTGGATCATCTCCGACCTTGCCTATTCCGAGCTCTATTACGACGGCAAGCCGACGGTCTCGATCCTGCAGGTCAAGGGCGCCAAGGAAATCGCGGTCGAGTTCACCTCGCTGTCGAAAACCTATTCGATGGCCGGCTGGCGGATCGGCTTCGCGGTCGGCAACAAGAAACTGATCGCGGCGATGACGCGGGTGAAGTCGTATCTCGACTACGGCGCCTTCACACCGATCCAGGCCGCCGCCTGCGCCGCGCTCAACGGCCCGCAGGACATCGTCGAGAAGAACCGCATGCTCTATCACAAGCGCCGCGACGTGCTCGTCGAGAGCTTCGGCCGCGCCGGCTGGGACATTCCCGCGCCGCCCGCATCGATGTTCGCTTGGGCGCCGCTGCCGCCGGCGCTGGCGCATCTCGGCAGCCTGGAGTTCACCAAGCAATTGCTCACTCACGCCAAGGTCGCGGTCGCACCCGGGGTTGGCTACGGCGAGAATGGCGAAGGGTTCGTCCGCATCGCGATGGTCGAGAATGAGCAAAGGCTGCGCCAGGCGGCGCGCAATCTGCGCAAATATCTCCAGTCGATGGGCGTCAACGCCGGCGGCGCGAAGACCGGCTAGGCCGGTCGCAGCGCTTCGTCGTAGATTTCGCGCAGGCGGGTCGCATGCGTCACGGGATCGTGATGCGTGCGAAGCCGCTTGTACGCATTGGCGCCCTTGGCCGCGATGCTCGCCGGATCGGCCGCCATCTCGCGCAGCCGCGCCTCGATGCCCTCGCCCAATTGCCGCGAAAAGGCCGCGCGCTCGGCGGCAGTGCCGAGCACGCCGTCGCGCAGCCGCGTCTTGGGCATTTCGACCACCCAGCCGCAGCTTTCGTCGTTGATCTCGGGCAGCGCGCGCAGATCGGTGGTGAGCGCCGGGCATCCCGCCGCCTGCGCCTCCAGCACCGAATAGCCATAGGTCTCACCCCAGGTCGGCAGCAGCCCGACGTGCGAGGTGCGAAACAGGTCGAGCACCTGATCGTTGGGCAGCCGGTAATGATAGGCGATATGATCGGGCCATTTCGCAATCACCCGCTTCGCCTCGGCCACGTCCGCCTCGGTAGTCTTGCTGGCGTAATCGCCATGCTCGAGCGTCGAGACGATCGTCAGATGGAAGGGCAGCCCATCCTCCAGCACGCGATCGAGCGCGCGCAATATCTCGCCGCCGCCCTTGCGGAAGAAATCCTTGCCGACGATCGTCATGCGGATCGTGCCATCCGGCCCGGCCTTGGGCGCGTCGATCAGCGGCTTCTGCGGCGGATGCAGCACCGTCACCTTCGCCGCGATCTTCTCCGCCAGATCGGGATGCGCCTCCAGCAAAGCGAGCTGATCGGCCCGCGCCGCGTCGCACATCGCGATCAGCCGGCGGCAGGCATCGCGCGCCATTAATTTGACGCCGAAGCGATGTCCCCAGGCGACGGTGTCGGCCCAGCGCGGGATCGATGTCTCGAAGGTCGAGACCCACGGCGTGTTGCCCAGGCTCGCGGCATTGAAGAAATGCAGCAGATCGAAGCCGCGCGATCCATATTCGAGATTGTGCAGTACCGGATCGATATGGCCGAACATCCGGTACAGCAAATAATCGGGGATTTTGAAAAGATCGCCGCGCCGGCCATAGGTCACGCCCGGGACGGGGGCGTCCATGAAGTTGCGCGATACGTTATAGTTGCGGTCCTTGGTGCCGACGGTAATCGGCCGCACCGAATGCGAATCCATCGTTATTCGGCTGCCTTGCTCTGGTTCTGATATTCGGCGACGTCCTCGGGCAGCGCCCACAACAGGTCGCCCTTGGTGAGCACGCGCCCGTCATGCGCGTGGACCGCCATTTCGGCGATCGGCATCTGATCGCGCGCGTCGACCAGGATCGGGCTGGCGGGTACCCCGGTCTCCCAGCGCTCGCCCCATTGGCGCAGCGCGATCATTGTCGGCAGCAGCGCAAAGCCCTTGTCGGTCAGGCGATATTCGATCTTGCGGCGATCGTCGGGATCGGGCGTGCGCTCAAGGATGCCGTGCCCGACGAGGCGCGCGAGCCGGTTCGCCAGGATATTGCGGGCGATCCCCAGCTCGGACTGGAATTCCTCGAAATGGTGCAATTTGTTGAAAGCGCCGCGCAGGATCAGGAACGACCAGCGCTCGCCCATTGCTTCGAGCGCCGCCGGAAGGCTGCACAATGCGCCGAGATCTTCGCGTAACATACCGCCCATAACCCACATCCTATCGGAATTTTCCCGTGCATGGAACGGGATAGCATTTTGCAGCGCAGCAACAGTTTCTGCTTGCAACCTACATTGATGTCAACTAGGTAGTGATTCGCAACCTAGTTGCTAGAACGAAATACCCCCAGGAGGAAATCATGGCTCGTTTTCTTGCCGTCGCGGCAGCCGCCGCGGCTACGCTGGCGCTCACGTCCGGTGCCGGTTTCGCGCAGACCCCCGCCCGCGGCTATTATGCCGCCACCCCGGCGACCGCGCCGGCCAAGGGCAATCTCGTGACCCGCAATTCGATCTGGAAGTGCGGCGACGGCGTATGCACCGCGTCGAAGGGCGAAGCACGCGACAGCATCATGTGCGAGCTGGTTGCGCGTCAGGTCGGCACGCTGACCTCGTTCAACGCTGGCGGCACGGCGTTCGACGAGGCCGCGCTCGCGAAGTGCAACACCCGCGCAAAATGACGAAAACCGGCGTCCGGCAGCCCCGGACGCCGATTTCCGCGCTAAATTTATTGCAAAGCAACACTTAAGGCCTCCATCTAGGCCGGTGCTGCGCCAATATGAGCTGGTCGATCGGGTCTTGAGCTACGATCCCGAGGCTGACGAGGCCCTGCTCAACCGCGCCTATGTCTTCTCGGTCAATGCCCATGGCACCCAGAAGCGCGCATCGGGCGACCCCTATTTCAGCCATCCGATCGAAGTCGCGGGCATATTGACCGACCTGCACCTCGACGACGAGACGATCGCCACTGCGATCCTGCACGACACGATCGAGGATACCGTCGCCACACCGGAGGACATTCTCCGCCTGTTCGGCCCCAATGTCGCGCGCATGGTCGACGGCGTCACCAAGCTCTCCAAGATCGAGGCGCAGAGCGAGAGCGAGCGCGCCGCCGAGAATCTGCGCAAATTCCTGCTGGCGATGTCCGACGATATCCGCGTGCTTCTGGTCAAATTGGCGGACCGGCTGCACAATATGCGCACGCTCCACTTCATCAAGAATCCGGACAAGCGCAAGCGCATCGCCCGCGAGACGATGGATATCTATGCCCCGCTCGCCGAGCGAATCGGCATGTACGAGTTCATGAAGGAGATGCAGAGCCTCGCCTTTCGCGAGCTCGAGCCCGAAGCCTATCAGTCGATCACCAAGCGCCTCGACGCGCTCAAGGTCGAGGGCGAGGACCGCATCGCCAAGATCGCCTCGGGCCTGAAACTGTTGCTCGGCCGCAACGGCATCGAGGCCGAGATTACCGGCCGCGAAAAGCATCCGTTCTCGATCTGGCGCAAGATGTCAGAGCGCCACGTCAGCTTGGAGCAGCTCAGCGACATCATGGCGTTCCGCGCGACGGTCGCCAACGAAGAGGAATGCTATCGCGCGCTCGGCGTGATCCACCGCCGCTGGCCGATGGTTCCCGGCCGGTTCAAGGATTATATCTCGACGCCCAAGCGCAACGGCTATCGCTCGCTCCACACCAGCATCATCCATGCCGAGAATATGCGGGTCGAAATCCAGATCCGCACCCAGGCGATGCACGCCCAGGCCGAGTTCGGCCTCGCCGCGCACTGGGCCTACAAGCAGGATGCGGTTCGCCCCGACACGCAGGTCCCCTGGATCCGCGACCTGATCGAGATCCTCGAAACCGCCGAAAGCCCCGAGGAATTGCTCGAGCACACGCGGATGGCGATGTACCAGGATCGCATCTTCGCCTTCACCCCCGCCGGCGAGCTGATCCAGCTGCCCAAGGGCGCGACGCCGATCGACTTCGCCTATGAGGTCCACTCGAACCTCGGCGATCAGGCCGTCGGCGCCAAGGTCAACGGCCGCGTCGTCCCCTTACGCACCGAGATCGAGCAGGGCGACCAGGTCCAGATCCTGCGTTCGAAGGCGCAGGAGCCGCAGGCGAACTGGCTGAACTTCGCGGTGACGGGCAAGGCGCGCGCCGCGATCCGCCGCCATATCCGCCAGAAGGAGCGCGTCGAGACCGTCAAGCTCGGGCGCAAGCTCTACGACGGCCTGGTCCAGCGCCTGCCCACGCCGCCCGGCGACGGCGCGATGCGCGACGCGATGAAGCGGCTCAAGCTGCAGGACGAAGCCGCGCTGATGGAGGCGATCGCCCGGCGCAAGCTGACCGATGCGCAGGTGATGGAAGCGATCATGCCCGGCTCCTACGACGGCAGCCAGCACGAGATGCCGACCGTCCCGACCGAAGCGATCGACATCAAGGGGCTGACCCCCGGCGTGGCGTTCGTCCTGTCCGAATGCTGCCGCCCGGTGCCCGGAGACCGCATCGTCGGGGTGCGTCACCCCGGCAAGCCGATAGAGGTCCACGCGATCGATTGCGCCGATCTCGCCGAAACCCAGGACGAGGATTGGGTCGACCTGACCTGGGGCGACAAGGCCGAGGGCGGCACCGCGCGGGTCAACGTCACGCTCAAGAACGAGCCCGGCGCGCTGGGCGCGATCGCCACGCTGATCGGCCAGCACAAGGCCAATATCCTCGGCCTGGCGATGGACAAACGCGACACTACCTTCCACACCAACACGATCGACCTCGAGGTGCGCAACGCCGCGCATCTGATGAAATTGCTCGCGGCGCTGCGCGCCGCGGACGCGGTGAGCTCGGCCGAACGGGGCTGATGGAGACCGCCGATTTTGTCGTGATCGGGCTGGGGGTGATGGGCGCCGCCGCGCTCGCCGCGCTTTCGCGATACGGCAAGGTGATCGGGCTGGAGGCGGCGGCGCCGGGCCATAAGGGCGGATCGTCGCACGGCGACAGCCGCATCTTCCGCCTCTCCAACTTCGAAAGCCCCGGCTACACCGCGCTCGCCGCGGAATCGCTGGAGACATGGCGCGCGATCGAGCGCCGTGAAGGCCATGTCTACCTCCGGACCGGCATCCTCGAAGCGGGCGGCGCCGATTCGCAAGTCATCGCCGGGCGTCTCGGCGACACCACGCTCGAACGGCTGGGCCCCGCCGAGGTTCGCAAACGCTTCCCGATCTTCGACCTGCCCGCCGGCTGGTCCGCGACCTTCCATCCCGAAGCCGGAATCCTCCGCGCCGACGCCGCCATTTTCCGCCTCCTCGACATCGTCAGCGAGCGGCAGCCCGGCGCCGTCCGCGCGACCGGCGCGGAATCGGTCACCCAAAGCGGCGACACCGTCCGGATCATCACCTCCTGCGGCGAGCGCATCTCCGCCGCCGCGGCGATCGTCACCACCGGCCCGTGGATCACCCAGCTCGTCCCCGAGCTCGGCGGCCGCGTCTCGGTGTCGCTCCAGACGGTGGGCTGGTTCGATCCCGCGGGCGTCCCCGCCGGCCCGGACCGGATGCCGGTCTTCGCGCTCGACACCGGCGGCGAAGTCGACCTGCTCTATGGCTTCCCCGATTTCGCCGGCCTTGGGATCAAGGCGGCATCGCACCTGCCCGGCCCGGTCTGGAATCCCGCCAACCCGCGCCCGGACGAAGCCGCCCAGCGCGCCACGCTCGCCGCCGTCCGCGCCGAAGTGGCCAGGCTGATGCCACGCGCCGGGCCGCTCAGCGCCACCACCACCTGCCTCTACACCAACACCGCCGACGCGGAATTCATCGTCGATCGCCGCCCGGGCGCGCCCAACATCGTCTTCGCGTCGGCCTGCTCGGGCCATGGCTTCAAGTTCGCCCCCGCCATCGCGGCGATGCTGTCGGACCTCGCGCGCAACCCCAAAGCCACCACGCGTTTCGCGCTCGCCTGATCGACGCGCGCTACCCGGATTGCCTTGTGCGGATCGGGGGAGGCGTTAGGTTCTGACGATCCGTTTCAAGAAAGGCTCGCCCGTGGACCGCCGCTCCTTCCTCTATTCGACCACCGCCGCCACCGCGCTGGCGCTTCTCCCTTATACCGCCCGCAGCCAGCAGGCCGCCGCCGCGGCGCCCGGCGATGCCGCGCTCAACAAGATATTCAACGACGTGGTGATGCGCGCGATCCAGCGCTCGCCCGAGCTCGCCACTTCGATCGGCTTCGACAAGGGGCCCAACGCGCACCTCAAGCACGCACTTTCCGACCCTTCGCCCGCCGCCAAGGCCCGCAACCTTGCCGACACCAAGCAGGCGATCGCCGCGATCCAGGCGGTCGATCCCGCGACGCTCTCGGCCGCGCCCAGGCTCGATCGCGAGGTCGTGCTCTATTCGCTGAACGCCCAGATATTGCCGCGCGACAAGTTCGGAATCGATTCGGTCGTCCGCCCCTTCCCGATCTTCCAGCAGGGCGGCGCCTATTTCTCGACCCCCGATTTCCTCAACACCAGCCACACCATCGTCACCGCCGACGATGCCGAGGCGTTGCTCGACCGGCTGACCGCATTTGCCGGCACGCTCGACGCCAATACCGAGGAGCAGCGCGAGCTGGCCGGCCGCGGGCTGGTCGCCCCCGATTTCTGCCTCGACCTGACCCTCGACCAGATGGCCAAGCTCCGCGCGCCCGCGCCCGAGGCGAACACCATCGCCGCCTCGCTGGTAAAGCGCACCGCCGCCAAGAACATCCCCGGCGAATGGGGCGCCCGCGCGGGCAAGATCATCGGCGACAAGGTCTATCCCGCGCTCGACCGCCAGATCGCGCTGATGAAGGAATTGCGCGCCAAGGCCCGCACCTCCGCCGGCCTGTGGGACGTGCCGCGCGGCGACGAAATCTACGCCGCGGCGCTCGCCGCCTCGACCACCACCAATTTCACTCCCGCCGAAGTCCACAAGATGGGCCTCGACCAGGTCGCCGAGATCAGCGCGCAGCTCGACAAACTGCTCAAGGCCGAGGGCATGTCCAAGGGCACGATCGCCGAGCGGCTCGACGCGCTCAACACCCGCCCCGAGCAGCTCTATCCCGATACGCCCGAGGGCCGCGTCGAACTGATCGCCGGCCTCAACGAAGGCGTGCGCGCGATCGCCGCGAAGCTGCCCCAGGCCTTCATCAACCCGCCGACCAACCCGCTCGAGATTCGCGCGGTGCCGGTCGAGATCCAGGACGGCGCGTCGAACGGCTATTACCAGCGCGCCGCGCTCGACGGGTCGCGCCCCGCCATCTATTTCATCAACCTCAAGAGCGTCGGCGACTGGCCGAAATATACCCTCCCGTCGCTTACCTATCACGAAGGGCTGCCGGGCCATCACCTCCAGATCTCGGTCGCGCAGGGGGCCGAAGGGCCGCTGATCCGCAAATTCTCCTTCTTCGGCGCCTATTCGGAAGGCTGGGCGCTCTATGCCGAGCAGCTTGCCGACGAGCTCGGCGCCTATCGCAGCCCCCTCGAGCGCGCGGGCTATCTCCAGTCCTTCCTGTTCCGCGCGGCGCGGCTGGTGATCGACACCGGCATCCACACCAAGCGCTGGAGCCGCGACCAGGCGACCGATTACATGGTCGAGAAGGTCGGCTTCGCGCGGCCCCGCTCGCAGCGCGAGGTCGAGCGTTACTGCACCCAGCCGGGGCAGGCCTGCAGCTACAAGGTCGGCCACGCCAGCTGGGTCCGCGCGCGCGCGAACGCCAAGAAGATCGCGGGCAGCAAGTTCGACCTCAAGCAATTCCATGAAGTGCTGCGCGCGGGCGCGGTGCCGCTGACGATCCTCGAGCGGATGGTGGAGGAACGGGCGAAAAGCTGGGTTTGAGACGCTTATGTGGAATTAAAAGGAGGCAAGCGCGAAACTGTTTCGTTTTGCCCGGCGCTTGGCGAAGGTGCATCGCAATCGTTTGCGTATGAGCTTCGCGCAACGGTGATGGCGAGTCCGCGCGCGCGCCGGAAGCGTTGGGGATCGACCTGTCAAAGAGCGGGCCGGGAGGCCCCGGCGCGCTGAGCTGAGCAGGTGAAATCCTACATTTCAAGAGGCGCCTCACCGACCGGTTCGTGACGGCAGACCGACAACAATTGGGCCGTTTTCCGGTCCAGCGGCTTTGGGCCCTCAAGCGGAGAATGCGGACGTTCTAGCGCCGGTGGCCCGTACGGTAGTAACCGACCCAATCGCGGATTGCCTGAAGATCGCAAACGAAACTTAGATCATCCGGCAGAAAGGCGGCGCGCTTTGTGTCAGGCAGACATCGGGCTTCGTGTGCGATCTTCTCCAATAGGTCATGAGGCCGAGCTGTTCCGCGACGGCTGGAAAGGCCGGCTCGTTAAGGACCCCGCGCATGCTTCGACGCCAGAAGAGCCACGGTCTCCGGGCCGCGACCTGCAAGGCCTCGCGGTTCGCGCCCAGGGCTGCCAGCATCGTTGCGGCCTTGTCGCTCTGCTGATCCTTGGGCAGCGCTAGTAGCACCTGGATGGCCTTCAGCTTCGCCTGGGGGTCGTCCAATGCCAGAGCCTCATATCCTGACAACAGGGCGGCGCGGCTCTCTTTGAGAATTTGAAACTGCGGGTTGCGGAGAGCGGCGATGGCAGCCGTATAGTCACCGGTTTCGGGGCCGTCGGTTATCGCGACTCCTTTGTCGAAGTTCGAATCCTTGCTGAGATGGATAGCTGCGTCGAAGTAGGGTCTGGCCTGCTCGCCCCGGCCTGTCGCCACCAGCGCGCCAGCCAGGGAGATCTGGGAGTCAGGCCAAAGGGCGAGCATGTCCGTGGCGGCGCGAAATTGTTCGATTGCAGCACCAAGACGGCCCACTCTTTCCAACATCAGGCCGTAGCCATAATGTTCGCAGCCGCAATCGAGCGGCTTGGCCGCGATTGCGCTTTTGAACAGCGTCTCCTGACCGACCCAATCGTGCGGATCGATCAGGTAGGCCTTGTGCGCCAGGGCCTCGCTGTTGTTGGGGTCGAGCGTCAGCGCCTTGTCCTCCGCCTCGCGCCCTGCCGCGCGCATCGCTTCGGAGCGCTGGCTGTCACGTTCTGCTCTCGAGGCCTGCGTGTACCCGTTCCCAACGGCTGACCAGCCCCAGGAAAAATCAGGAACCGCAGCGACGACGCGTTGCGCGAAACGAAGCGTCCTGCTCCCGCCATAGGACCAATATTCCTGACAATATTGCATGTAGTTGCTCAGGACCGGATCCGGCAGCGGCTTGTGATAGGTCGCAGCGCCGGATAGGCCGCACCGGACGACCGTGCCGGCATCGACTGCGATCTTGTGAGGAATTTTCGCGACCTGATCGGCCGCATAGTCGATGCTGTCGGACCACAGGACCACGCCGGACCGCTCGTTGGTCAATCGGGTAATGACCCGAATGGAGTCACCGACCCGGTAGATCGTTCCGCCCAGCGAATAGGCCGGCGCCGTTCCGGGGCCTGGCGTTGCCACGGTCGAAACGCCGACAACGCCGTCAATGTTGAACGCCGCGGTGACCTCGGCATTGATCGATTCGCGCATCGTTGCGGGCAGGTCGGCCGACAGAGGCTGAAATCCCGACAGACGCACCATCATGCTATGGGCGGCCGCGGGAACCGGTCGAAACCAAAACCAGGCCCCGGCAGCCGTCGTCAGCAGAAGCAACCCGGCGGCCGCGATTGCCATCGGACGCCGAGACGACCAAGCCGTCCGGCGAGTGGCGACCTGTCCCGCCGGCGATGGCTCGTGGGTGGCCGTGTCCAAAGTCTCGCCACTCGTCGATAGCAAGCGATAACCGACTTTAGTTATGGTTTCGATGCGGAACTGCCGGCCCGCTTCCTTCTCCGCGACGCCCCGCAGCCGGGAGACGACGCGATTGATCGCATCCTCACCGACTATTCGCCCCTCCCAGCAGGATTGAAGCAGGTCGTCCTTGTTGACGACCGCGCCGCCCGCCCGATGCAGCGCGATCAGAAACTGCATGACTCGCGGCTCGATGACGGACGCCCGGCCAGCGAAACTGACCTCGCGCGTCGCCGGACGAAACTCGGCATCCCCGATCCGGAATGAATGTGCATGCGCAAGGACGATCGGCGCACGAAGGTTCCCGTTCTCGCTTGGCTGCGACTGATGCGTGCCCCCGCTCACCATGGTGACCTCCTAGCGATACGGCGAATAACTAAAAGGGATTCGATAGCGTAGCTCGCTGGTACTGTCGGACCAAATACACGCCATTATCCTATCTGTCAGGGACGCCTAGAGCATACGATGCAGCTTGATCGGCAAAAAATCGGCGTTTCGCCGGCGCTTGATCGGGGACTCATCCTGCCCGTTAGATACGACTGGGCCCAGGCTTCATCCACCCGGGCAATCCAGTCCGGCAAGTGGAAGGATGAACCGATGAACATCAATATTGCAGCCCTGCTGATCGGCGGCGTCCTGCTCGCGGCCACCCCGATCGAAGCCCAGACCATCACCGCACCGAACGGCGATACACTGCGTGCTGTCCGGCATGCCGATCTCGATCTTGATACGCGAAGCGGGCGAGCCAAGCTCAACCGCCGCATCGCGCTCGCACTCGAGTCGGTTTGCGGCTCCTATGCCAACCGATCGATTGACGAGCAGGATGAGGTTACCCGCTGCCGCCGAGAAGCAAATGCCAGGCTTGCGCCGCAGCTCACCAGGATTCTCTCCACTCACGTGCCCGTCCAGTCGGCGATGCTTGATCGTTGATAGCACGGCACGAACCGCCGCGCTGATCAGCAGCAGCGCGGCGGCGAACGCTTTGAACGCAAGCGGCGAGATGTGCCGTCGAGGATGACGGGCCAAATGGCTTCATGAGCCGAGGCCACATCGATCAGGACTTCGCCTCGACGCTTTTCACCTATGGCGGATGCTAAAAGTCGATCTGAGCGAAAGACCGCTTTCGGGAAATTCGTGCTCAACCACGGATGTCGGGAAGTAGGGCGCGAAGCCGCCGTAGCGTGAGGCAGATGCCACGACGCAACGCGGGTCTCACGCATCGAACCCCCGCCCCCCCCGCGCCCCTTGGCCGACGAGCCACCCCACCAATCCCCCGATGACTAGCCGCACGAAACGCGCTAACGCCCACCACCATGCTTCGTCCGAAACTCTCCGTCGTCGTCCCTTGCTATAACGAAGAGGCGTGCCTCGAGATGCTGCACGCGCGCATCTCGGCGGCGGCGCGGGCGGCGGTGGGGGAGAGTTACGAGATTGTCCTGATCAACGATGGCTCGCGCGATGCGAGCTGGAAGATCATGCAGAAGATATCGGCGGGCGATCCGCGGCTCGTGGCGATCAACCTCTCGCGCAACCATGGCCACCAGCTCGCGCTCACCGCGGGGCTGGACCTGTGCGCGGGCGAGGAAATCCTCGTCATCGACGCGGATCTGCAGGACCCGCCCGAGCTGCTCAGCGACATGCGCGCGACGATGGCGGCCGAGGAAGCCGATGTCGTCTACGCCGTGCGGCGCAAGCGCGACGGCGAGAGCATGTTCAAGCTCGCCACCGCCGCGGCATTCTATCGCGTGCTCGACAGGGTGACCGACACCCCGATTCCGCTCGACACCGGCGATTTCCGGCTGATGACGCGGCGGGCGCTCGATGCCTTTCTGAGCCTGCCCGAGCAGGCGCGCTTCATTCGCGGGATGGTCGCCTGGGTCGGCTTCCGCCAGGTCCCCTTCCCCTATGACCGGCAGGAGCGCCATGCCGGCGAGAGCAAATATCCGCTGTCCAAGATGATCCGCTTCGCGCTCGACGCGGTGACCGGCTTCTCGACCGCGCCTTTGCGCTTCGCCAGCCATGCCGGGCTGGTGCTGACCGGCGCGGCGGCGCTGCTGATGCTCTATGTCGGGGTGGCGTGGTTCACCGGCATGGCGATCCAGCCGGGCTGGACCTCGCTGATGCTGGTGGTGCTGGTGCTCGGCGCGGTGCAGATGTTCGTGCTGGGGATGATCGGCGAATATCTCGGGCGCCTCTATGTCGAATCGAAGCGGCGGCCGCTGTATCTGGTCGCCGATATCGCCGGGCCGGTGAAGGGCCATGCGCGGCTGGGCTACCGGTTCGAGGATTCACCCGAAGCCAAGGAATATGAGCCCGCTGCGGCCGAGGCGCCGAAACCGGCGGCGCCGGCGCGGGTCAAGGCCTGACTTACTTCGGCGACGCCAGCACGATCAGCGACAGGCCGGGCGGCAGGGGCATGCGCCCGACGAGGTGACGCTCGAAGCGGAAGACCGTTTCGAAGATCGCGTTGAGCGGCTTCGACGGCGGCGAATCGTCGCTGTCGTCCTTACCGGTGAGCCTGCCGACCATCCGCGCCGCGACCGCAGCGGGGAAGGGCGGCGAATTGAACCAGCCGAGCTTCTGCCAGCTTAGCCCCGCCGCGCTCAGCGCCGCGGTGAGCGTCTTCTTCGAATAGCGGCGCTTGTGGTGGTTCACCACGTCGTGCGCGCTCCACATCCATTGGTGCGCGGGGACGGTGATGAGGATCTTGCCGCCGGGCTTGAGGCATTTCGCCATCGCCTTCAATGCGGCGACATCGTCCTCGACATGCTCGACCACGTCGAGCACCGCGACCAGATCGTATGCGCCGCAATCGACCCCGGTCAGCTCGGGCAAAGGCGAGCTGCCGATCGGCTTGCCCAGCCGCTCGCTGGCGAAGCCGCGCGCGGTCTCGTCGATCTCGATCGCGTCGACCGTGCCGAAGCCGGCCAGCATCGGCAGATTATGCCCGGTGCCGCAGCCGATCTCGAGAATGCGCGCGTCCTTCGGCAGGCCGCCCCAGCGCTTGAGATAATCGGCGAGGATCTCACGGCGCGCGCGGTACCACCAGTGCGTGGTGTCGTGCGCGGCCATGCGATCGTAAACTACGCGGTCCATATGCTTACCCGAATACCCATTGGCGATTGATCCAGAAGGTGATCAGCGGGATCACGGTCACCACCGGGATCAGCGGCGCCCAATTGGGCGTGTGCAGCAGCCCGGTCATCACCCCGGTGATCAGCAGGTTGAGCGCCAGCCCGACGCCCTGGACCAGCACGAACTTGGCGTGCTGCCTGCCGCTCGAATCGCGGGTGCCGTGATCCTTGAAGCTCCATTTGCTGTGGAGGAAGAAGCCGAACACCACCGCGACCAGGAACGCCGGCAGCACCGCGAGCACCGCCCAGCCCTTCGGCAGCACATGATCGGCGACCGGCAGATAGACCGCGGTGTAGATCAGGCTGGAGATCGCGCCCGAGATTCCGAAGCGCACCAATTGCCCGAAGGTCGGGTGCGCCACCAGATTCTCGACTTGCCGAAGGATTGCCGTCACCGTTTGCCTTTGCTCGTGGCTGGGGAGCGCACTAAAGCGCTGTCGAGCACAGGGGAAGTAAATTTGAAGTTGCGGCCTTCCGGCGGTTTCCGCCTCGACGACGAACTCGACCGGCACTGGCTGAACTGGGCGCTGATCGTCTGGCTGGCGGTGTGCGTCTGGTTCGTGGTCACGCGCCAGAACAACATCTACTGGCTCGCGCTGGGCGACACCGACGACAATATGCGGCTGATGCAGGTGCGCGCGCTTCTCGCGGGCCAAGGCTGGTACGATCTCACCAATTATCGGCTCGATCCGGCGCTGGGCGGCTACAACATCCATTGGTCGCGACTGGTCGATCTGCCCATCGCCGGGCTGATCCTCGCGCTCCAGCCGTTCATCGGCACCGCCGCCGCCGAGAAATGGGCGTGCGGGATCGCGCCACTGCTGCCGCTGGCGGTCACCTTCGTGGCGATGAGCCTCACCGTGCGGCGGCTGATCGCGCCGCAATCCTGGCCGCTCGCGCTGATCATCCTGATGGGCTGCGGCTCGACGATGCTGATGTATGCGCCGATGCGCATCGATCACCACGGCTGGCAGCTCGCGTGCCTGGCGCTGACCGTCGCAGGGCTGGCCGACCCCAGGCGCGCGCGCGGCGGGGCGACCGTGGGCATCTCGAGCGCGGTGTCGCTGACGATCGGGCTGGAGATGCTGCCCTATTGCGCGATGGCCGGGGCGATCATCGGGCTGCGCTGGATCTGGGACGCGGGCGATGCGCGGCGGATGCAGGTCTATGGCCTGACTTTGTCGGGCGGCAGCGCGCTGGGCTTCGCGGCGTTTGCGTCCAACGCCAACCAGGCGATGCGCTGCGACGCGCTGACCCCGGTCTATCTCTCGACGATGGTCGCGGCGGGGGCATTGCTGTTCGCATTGTCGCTGACCAGCCCCAAGGCGCGCTGGGTCCGCCTCGCGCTCGCGGCGAGCGCGGGGGCGGCGATCGCGGTGGCATTCGCCTTGCTGTTCCCGCAATGCCTGGGGCGGCCCGAGGGGGTTTCGCCCGAGCTGCAGCGCGTCTGGCTCGACAATGTCCGCGAGGCGCGGCCGATCTACCGCCATGCGCTGAGCATCGCCTTTCCGATCGCGGCGCTGCCGGTGATCGGCATCATCGGCGCGGCCGCGGCCACCTGGCGCGCGCGGGGGACCGACGCCGCGGTCGGCTGGGCCGCGATCGCCCTGTTCACGGCCTTCTCGGGAGCGATGCTGCTGTGGCAGGTCCGCGCCGGGCCCGCCGCGCAGATGCTGAGCGTCCCCGGCGCGACCGCGCTCGCCTGGGTGGTGGTGCCGTGGTGCCTCGCGCAACGATCAATGCTGGTGCGCGTGCTGGGATCGGTGGTCGGGTTCCTGATCGTCTCGGGGCTCTTCGCGGGCTTCGTGATCCGCTACCTGCCGAGCGAGAAGCCGAGCAAGACCGGTGTGCTGGTCAACCAGGCCAATGCCAATTGCGCGAGCTACACGTCGCTCAGGCGGCTCGACCGGATTCCCGCCGCGACGATGTTCACGCATGTCGATCTGGGACCGCGGCTGATCGTGATGACGCATCACAACGGCGTTGCCGGCCCCTATCACCGCAACGAGCGCGCGATCCTCGACGTCCACCACGCCTTCACCGGCCCGGCGAGCGGCTTCCGCCCGATCGCGGCGCCGCATCAGGCGAAGTATCTGCTGATCTGCCCGAACCTGGCCGAGACCACCGTCTATCGCTCGCGCGCGCCCGACGGCTTCTATGCGCAGCTTCACCGGGGGCAGGTGCCCAAGTGGCTGGAGCCGGTGCCGCTGTGGAAGGGCGCGCCGTATCGCCTCTGGAAGATCGACTATGATCTCCCGGACGACCCCGTCAGTGCAGCCCCGCGGCCCGGCCGGCCGCCAAGGCAGCCTTGATCCCGTCGATCACGAACTGGGTCGCCAGCGCCGCGAGCAGCACGCCGAGCAATCGCGAGATCACCGCCTCGATCTTGGCGCCGACGATCCGCATGATCGGCCCCGCCGCCATCAGCGCGATCAGCGTGAGGAGCAAATTCACGCCAAGCGCTGCGAACACCATCAGCGATTCGGAATAGGTTTCGGTGTGCGACATCAGCAGCATCACCGACGCGATCGAGCCCGGCCCCGCGATCATCGGCATCGCCATCGGGAAGACGGCGATGTCGGGGGGCGGATCGCCGCCCATGACCTTTTCCGCCCGGTCCTCGCGCCGCTCGGTGCGCTTTTCGAACACCATGTCGAGCGCGATCAGGAACAGCATGATGCCGCCGGCGATGCGGAAGCTGTAGAGGCTGATGCCCAGGCCGCCGAGCAGGGCGCGTCCGAACACCGCGAAGATGACGAGGATGACCGCGGCGACGAACACCGCGCGCAACGCCATCACCCGGCGGTGCGCCTCGCTCGCGCCCGCGGTCAGCCCCGCGAAGATCGGCGCGCAGCCGGGCGGATCGATGACGACGAAGAGCGTGGCGAAGGCGGAGAGGAAAAGCTCGGTCATTGGGGTGCCGCGAT
>Ga0247811_1000036_pt1 | contig 50431 bp, 59 predicted proteins | sample UWRJL134311R1_FD_189018 | JGI IMG/M metagenome (GOLD analysis project Ga0247811, IMG submission 189018) | Plant litter microbial communities from Arlington Agricultural Research Station in Wisconsin, United States - UWRJ-L134-311R-1 | ecosystem: Environmental > Terrestrial > Plant litter >...
CGTATTATGAAAATCGATCACTCCCTCATCGATACTCTTCATCGTCACGTGCGACGAATAGTCTTTCATGATGTCTAGTAGACGGTGATAGACGTAGCGATATTTTGATGGGTCGCTTTCAATCACGACCAGGTCGGGGCAGAGTATTTTTGCTTCCCAGACTTTCATGCCGACTTTCACGCCTTTTACTTTCGCCTCGTAACTTGCCGTCACTAATGCTGTTTTATCGGTCCGACGATTTGCAATCCCCACAGGCTTCCCGCGCAGCATTGGCCGCGCCTGCTGCTCGACAGTCGCAAAACAACTGTTCAGGTCAATGTGCATAATCAGCGGCCGCTCTTCGTTAAATTCAGTCTTGTGCATAGTGATCTGCCTCCATCGTCAAGCGCCAGGTGAGCCGCTCACTATCAAATTCAATGCGGTAATCGGCGCCGCCGTCCGTCACATCAAACATATGAATTGTTTTCATCCCCTGGTTGACTGGGTGTAATAATCCCAGCTCTTGAACCTCGATCTCTCGTCCGTTCGGTCGCTTGAATCTGATCACGCGCACAGGGTGATGACCCGTGCCAAAGACAGCTATCACTTCAATCTGTTCGTTTAAAAAAGTTTCGTCATTCATTTCAAATAATCCTCTAAAAATAGTGTTAGAGAAACGATTGAACTGCATTGCCCGTCTGATTCACCCGTTTCGTAGTGAAGAGCCGTAAAACAATTGAATGACCATTCGTGAGGGACGCTTAATTTTGCAATCAGTGAGTATCACGCGGTATGAATATATTATACCCCGATGGCTCTAGAAATAACACCGGTAATCTGGTAAAATCAGGTCTGTTACCTAATTTGGCACCGTAGCTCAGTTGGTTAGAGCGCGAGACTCATAAGCTCGAGGTCACAAGTTCAATTCTTGTCGGTGCTACCAAGCAATTATAAAAGAGACCCCACGTAGGGTCTCTTTTTTTATCACCGGTTTAAAGCGCTAGTCTTGGTTGATAGAATATTCGTCGCCTGCAAATGTCACATCTACACAAGGACCTTCTCCCGACTTTGCTCCCACTTCGATGCCGTTACGAAGGTACGTCGGACTGACAATATTCTCTACCGACAATTGTGCGATCTGGTTTGATGCACAAACATCCGAGTTCGCAAGATCGAGGGTCTTAATATTACCCAGGCTTACCGAAGACTGTCCGAACAGTGAAACTTTAACTGCAGATACAGCAGCTTCGTCCGCAGACAGTTGCGCGTTTCCATCCGTCTTGATCGTTAGCTCATCAACTCGCGAACCAACCAGTCGTAGTGACGCAGTATTGTACACATCTACTTTTAAGCTTTTTTGGCTTCCGGCATCATACGACGCATAGCCGTTGCTGACGATAATACCCTCAAGCCGCGGCCCATAGATCGTGATGACCGTGCCACCAAAGACTTCGTTCTTTGTACTTGTTTCGGCGAGCTTGATATTCGCCTGGCCATTTTCAACCACAACCTGCACTTTTGGTGCGTCTTTTAATGTCCGCTGTTTAATCGAAGTAAGGCTATCGTCGGCCACATAGGCGACACTCGCGCTTGCAGGAACATCGATTTTCAGTGACGTTACTGCGCTAAAATCAGCGGGTACCGGAAGGTTTGTTTCGATCGTGTTACGCTGTACTTCTTCGTACGACACTTGCCGTTGATACGTCAGTGACACAAGTGCCGCGCCAAATGATCCCAGCCCTAGTGCAATAATAATGACGCCACTTACCCAGATTCGCTTATTGAACTTCTGCGTAAAGGCGGCGATGGCAATCAGTAGAAAGAGCGTGATTAGTAGGGCGCCGGCTACGTAGCCCAAAACTATCGCCAGTTGGTACGGTGCAATCGACTCAAAGTTCGAACCAAAGTCATCACCCAGCACACCAAACGTAAAGCCGGCTAACATCGCGATTGAGCCCAGCATACCCGCAACAGCGAATAGCCCAAGAAGTGTCGTCGCTACTCGTTTCATGATTGCTGTTCGTCGTTCACTATCGATATTCGCTGTTGATTCATTGAGTTCACGAATTGAGGACAATGTGACGGGCTGCCCCACCATTTGTAGTTTTTCGGCAGCAGTTCGTGCAGCCGGTACGAATAGCCAAAGCGCAATATATAGCAGTGCGAAAAGTCCAAAGGAAACAAAGATTAGGGCGACAAAAATCAATCGGACCCAGAGTGCGTTGATACGGAAATAACTCGCAATACCGCTTAGCACCCCACCAAGTAGCGCATTATCGAGGTTTCGATACAGTGTGCGGCGCGTTTCTTTTGCTAGCACCTCTTCATCAACATCGAGTGTTGCCTCGTCTGTCATGAATTCTTTCGGCTCACCTAGCTGCTGACGAATCGCCATTACATCTGCGTCAGAAATAACGTCATCCTGTTTAACGCCTCGTTCTAGCAGCAGTTCAGTCATACGAATTTCGATATCAGCCAATAGTTCACTATCGGCCGTGTAGGCTTCTAGGGCAGTGATATATGTCTCTAAGTTTTTCTTTGCAGCCAGTTCGACGTTGTAGGGAACTTTTGCAATATGGATCCGGGTAATGTCTTTCATCGTATCTCCTTATAACTTCTTTAATGTTGCTTGTAGCGCATTTATTTTCGTTTCCATCAGCTGTGCGACTTCGCCGCCGTAGTCTGTTGTTCGATAGTATTTCCGCGGTGGACCCTGCTCGCTCTCTTGCCATTCGTGCATTAATAGCCCGTCTTTTTGCAGCCGGGAGAGTAATGGATAAATGGTTCCTTCGACAACAACTAATTCAGCAGCACGAAGCTGCCTGATAATATCGCTGGTGTATTTAGATTCTTTCGCACATACCTTAAGGACACAAAAGGCAAGAAAGCCTTTTCTTAGCTGAACCGCCAATTGCTCGGCGTATGCTTCGCTTGTACTATCTTTGTTTGTCATAGTCCTATGTTATACATAGTACTATAGGAAGTCAACAACTAGAATGCGACTCGGCCACGTACCAGGTGTTCTGCACGCGTGAGTGTTTCGCGGACCACCCATGGGCCAGCCCCTCTTGTCTGCGCCTGTACAGAATGTGGATCAAACGGCACATCTACAGCATATGCATCCGCCTCTACGCCCAATCGCGCCAAAATACCCAGCGCGCGCACCATCATATCCTGATGTGCAAGTTCAAGCGGGTTATGCATACCCAAACGATCCATAATTTCAACAGAATCCCTCTTCACTTCATAGGTAGGGTAAAAATCAGAGTGTGGCCACAGGACGTGGATATAATTATTAAATTGATCGTACTTCACGGGATCTTTTTGCCAAAGCGCGAAGGCTACTTCCCACTGAATAAGCGGTTCGATAACCGTATCAAGTTGCAGCTTTACATCTACCGCATCGGCGAGCACACGATTCGAATCACCCGGGTCAAACGCTTGCCTATCTAGTTGCTCGAAAACAACACGCGCATCGGCGTGGCGTTCTGCACTGTCCCGAATCGTCGGCAGTTCTTTGTCAGTAATAGTATTGCGACCAAACGCCTGCACCAGCACGGAATCATTCGTTCCGATTGTACGGTTCTGATGCGTCGCTGGCGGAAAAGTTCCAGGCCAAACGTTCATATACGAACCGACGTTCTTTAGGCGATCAAACGTCGTCAGTTCACGAGCTTTGATCTGGTGCAATTGACTTCGCACCAATGCGTGCGGGATATGCGGAAGGTCGGTCATGCCGCGATTACCCAATAAAGCATCCATCGGCAACCCCGTGTCGTCTAGGTAACGCGCAGCTCGTTCGCCGAAACTATCCATTAGTTCATTCTTGATCTCAGTTTGGCTGTTGGCTGATAAGCCCATAAAAGGTAGTCCACCTAGTCCCTTCTGGTGCAGCCCATACGACCCAAGTGCAGTACGTGCAACCGAGCCGCCGATGACACGAGTACGAAGGAGGTTCTGATCAGCTGGATTCAATTCGGTCAGGTCAAGGTGTGCACCAACTTGCTGCCGGAAATCAGCCGCGTCCACTGAGTCCTTGCTCTCGAGTGCATGCAGCACCGCGTGGGGAGGAAATACGTCAAAAGAACCTGCCTCTAGCATGTGTTCACCGAACCGCATATCGATCTTCTGTGCGTACGTCATTAGATTGTATATTATAGAACATTTACATATAAATTACAATGGCATATTCAGGTCGATCGCATAAAAAATAGGGGAGTGATCTCCCCTATTTTTTATAGATTTCGCTCAGCTTATTGCTGAGAAATGATTGCCTCACGTTTTGAGATAAATGTACGAAGTTCTTCAGTTGAGCGGGGGCGTTCCCAGCTGGCTAAGTTCAATACTTCACTCATGCTGACTGGTTCGATTTGGCTGCTGGTGGTATCCATGTTGGTTGATTTGCCTTTTTTTGTTTTTGTTGTTTTATGTATCTATTTAAGCACAAACGTAATAATAAGTCAATACCCTTATGCTATTTTTTTGACTGAGGTGTCACGGTTATGGTATAAATACAGCTAGAGGAATAAAAAAATAAACATATGGACATCGCCTCGTCTCTCGCCATTGTCACCCTTGCGGCACTGATCCACGCCAGTTTTCAACTGAGCGTCAGTGTTTTAACGCTGCTGTCTGGTCATGCAATTGGCGCGAAGCGATCGCAGACGCGCGTCCTCCGCTTAACGTTCGGCTACGTCACCGGTGTCGGCGTCATGACGCTGCTGATACTCTCGTTTCTTTCGCTCATCTTTTTACATGCTTTTGGCACAGAAGCACCGCAAATCATATGGGCAATCGCCTGTGGCTTACTGATTGGCGTTGGCCTGGCAGTCTGGTTCTTTTACTACCGCCGCGAAAAAGGTACGTCATTGTGGATCCCCCGTGCATTCGCCCGTCACTTAAGCGATCGCAGCAAAGCGGCTAAAAGCAGTACCGAAGCCTTTAGCCTTGGCCTCACCAGCGTTGTCAGCGAACTATTATTTACCGCCGCACCGATGATCATCAGCGCACTCGTTCTGATTCAATTACCTGGACACTGGCAACTGGTAGGTATCGCGATCTACACCATCATTTCCCTCCTGACACTCTTTAGCGTCTGGGTATTAATCAGCAGCGGTCACCGCCTCAGCAGTATTCAAAAATGGCGCGAGGACAACAAGCGTTTCTTGCAGTTTGCAGCTGGTGGCGCCTTGGCCGTGCTGGGATTCTTCGTCTACGTCTGCAAGATCATTGCCGATGTTACAGGAGCTATCTAATGGCAGACGGTGGGCACGTCGATATCGTTAAGCGCAAGGGGCAACGGCCAACCGAGGCGTTTAGCAAGGCCAAACTGCACCAGAGCATTGTCGCCGCAACCCTCAGTGCGCGAACGCCAGAAGGGCAAGCCGATAACATCGCCCACTCTGTGACGAACTACGTCCTGGAATGGTTAGAGACTCGACCGGAAGTTACCAGTCACGATATCCGCCTTGTTGCCACCAGACACTTGCGCGCACATCATCCCGACGCAGCATATTTATACGAACAACATAAAAATACACTATAAAAAGGAGCCTCACGATGGCACAATCACACACATTCGACTATGACCTTATCGTTATCGGCAGCGGCGCTGGCGGAAGCGCCGCAGCAACCATCGCTGCCCGTGCAGGCAAACGCGTTGCGATTATTGAAGCAGATACTTTTGGTGGCGACTCGCCAAACTGGAGCGATGTCCCAACTAAAGCGCTGCTGCACGTTGCACGTCTGTACGACGAAGCCCGTCACGGCGACAAGTTCGGCCTGCGCACTTCAACCCTTGGCTACAACTACCCTTCAATTCGTGCCTGGAAAGAACTGGCCGTTAAACGCACTGGTGCCGCCGGCAACCGCAAATTCTACGAGAACCACGGCATCACCGCATACAACGCACAGGCGCACTTCCTGAGCCCAAACGAAATTAGCGTCAACCGACGCCACCTGTCTGCCAGCCACTTCTTGATTGCAACCGGCTCATCTTGGACCACCCCAAACATCCAAGGTCTGACCGACGTACCCTTCTATACCCCGCGCACTATCCTGGAAGCAATTCGTCCGCCCAAGAGCCTCTTCATTATCGGCGGTGGCAGCCACGGTATCGAGATTGCCCAACTGATGGCTACCTTCGGGACTAAAGTCTACGTTGCCGAGCAAGCCAGCCGGATCCTGCCGAAACAAGATAGCGAAGTAGGGGAGTTGTTGGAAAAAGTGCTGACCGAACAAAAAGGCGTTTCTATCCTCACCCACTCCCGCGTGCTGTCTGTCGTCAAAGAAGGCATGCAAAAGAAGATCCTCTTCACCCGCGGTGGTGTTGAAAAATACGTGAAAGTTGATGAAATTTTAGTTGCAACCGGCCGTATGCCGAACCTCGACCTCGGTCTAGAAAATGCCTCTGTGAAATACACACCAAAGGGCATCGACACAAACGAAAACCTGCAAACGAGCGTGAAACATATTTACGCTGCGGGTGATGTCCTCGGTCTAGACAGCCATACGCACACTGCCCTGTTAGAAAGTCGCATCGCAGCTCACAACATGTTCGAAAAAACCAAGGTTGTGCCAAACTACACGGCAACACCGGGTATTATTTTCACAACGCCAGAAATTGCACATGTCGGCCTCTCTGAAGATGACTGCCGCAAACGCGACTTACCTATTAAAAAAGCAATTGCACCACTGAACATTATTGCCCGCAGCAACACGTCTGATTTCCGCGACGGCTTCGTCAAACTGATCACCGACAAGAAAGGCGTCATCCTGGGCGGCACCATTGTCGCCCCTGGAGCATCTGAAATGATCCATGAAGTCGGCCTGGCCGTCAGACACTCACTTACCGCTGCTCAGTTGGCAGACACCCCACACGCCTTCTTGAGCTGGTCAGAGGCAATCCGCGTTGCGGCAACAAAACTGCTGTAGAACGTTGTAAAAGTCCCTCATATCTGTTAGTATAGGGACTGCATCGCGGGGTGGAGCAGTGGTCAGCTCGTGTGGCTCATAACCACAAGGTCGTAGGTTCAAATCCTACCCCCGCAACCAAAATTATGAAAAGAACCTCTTACGAGGTTCTTTTTTGTTGGCACTATGACCACGGTCCAAACAGTTTCGCGGCCATTAGATTTGAATTTAAAGATTAATATCTAGACAACACCTCGTACCTTCGGATATGATTAAGCCATGACTAAGCAAAAGCAAAACAGGCAAACTGGTAGCACGCATCTCGTACTTATTATTATCCTAATCGTTATTATAATTGGCGGCCTTGGATTCGTTTTCTGGCAAAACCTCCATTCAAAAAATGATACGCCTGTCGTAAGCGGAAATACTCAGACCGATACTCCGACGATTAAGACCAAGACAGGTCAAATCGATGCGGCATTTCCAGCAAAACTTTCGTGGACCTATCCCGAAAACTGGACCGTCAAATCAGAAGGAAGTGGACCAGCAGAACCATCCGATTCAACTACCCAGAAATTTACGTTAACTTCACCTAGTGGTAAGTATGAAGTCCTATACTACGTCGGCCTGAATGGTGGCCTCGGCGGAACATGTGAGCCGGGGGAAGATGTCGTAACAAACATAAAACGTACTTCTGTCACCGGTTTTAATAAAGGACTGCTGTTCGAAGCAATCCACGGCTCAGAAGCACATGGCTTTATGTACACAAGCAGCCTCTTTCAAAATAGCAATGAGATTCAAGCGGTTAACGAAGGAGATTCATACTGCAATATTTACCTTCGTAATATCATTCCACTTACAGATGACGGCAACATGGTACTACTCGCCGCAGAAGTTACCATCAAACAGTTCAGTAGCGCCGAGTCATATGGCGCACCAGATACTGCTACTATCAAAAAGGCGTACGAAGACCCTGAATACAAAACTGCCCTTGAGATACTTCTCTCTACAGTCTCTAATTAAGCTCTCAGTTAGCGATTCCCTACGAAAAAATAAGGGTATAATAACCGTATGAACCTCCACCGAACCACCGGCAAGCCAGATTGGGACGCCATCAAGCCAGCAGACCGCAACACCTTTCAAAAAGTAGGTGCAGCGACACATGCTATTGTCACGCCACCCAATATTATCACCGTGATTGGCCTTATCATTGTCTTTTTCGGTCTTGCTCAAATCTTGGCCGAGCACTATTGGATTGGCTTGATCGCGCTGGCTGTCGGGCGTCTGCTTGATATCGTCGACGGCGTCGTTGCTGAAGCGACCGGCACAAAATCACCAACGGGTGAAATATTCGATGCAGCCGCTGACAAGATCGGAACACTCCTGACGATTGTGGTGTTATTCGTGGCGCAGATTGCAGCGCCGTGGGTGATCGTCCTATTGCTGATTCCACAAGCCATTACACCCTTGGTCACGTTTTATAAAAAGCAAAAACACATCAGCATCCACCCAACTCGCCAAGGCAAACTCAGCATGGCAACGTCCTGGGTCGCGATTGTCGGCCTGTTGATTACGCAGGCAACAGACGGCGCACTATTAATCGCCTACATTTCGTACACGCTCGTCGGCGTGTCATTCCTTCTTGGCATCTACGCACTGTGGCAATACACCACTGGCCGCGACCAGGACTAATCTAGATCGGATCTTTTTTCAGTCCCATTTTGTAACCTACGAAGGTTGATAAGATATGAATCAAGAACCAAATGATAAACATCAAGAAGTATTGTACTGGTGTCAGAACCACGAAGAAGAGCGAAATAAGCACACTGCCGATAATGTAGTCGATTTGATCGAACGGGATCCACTTCCCACCAGATTTAATGCCTTGCTGGCGTTTGAAGAAGCTCTCGATCGCATCACCACCAAGGGCACCAATTGCGAAGAGTGGACCAAGCAGTAGCGTTGGCAGACTAGCGTAGTCAACACCACCGGAAATAAACTTCACCCATTCGAAGTTTGCGAATAAGAATTGTTGGCCTGCCAGTAGCAGCGTCGCAACAACAATACCCGCAATGATTCCACGCCACGTTTTGTGCGGACCAAAGACGGGGTGTCCCCATAGTTTTTTGCCGCCGTCAATCGGAGCATTATATTTTTTTAGAAATGGGATTGCGGCCACAAAGACAGGAGCGGCATTAGAAGCAGCCGCAGGTAACAGGAACCAAATTGCGAATAATATGTCCTGGAGCATACACCTAGTATACTTGATGAATGACATATACAACTATTGCCGTTATCTACAATCCAAACAGTACCGGCTCTAGCAAAGAACTCGCAGAAACATTTGCCGCAGCTGTACGCAAGCTGCTTCCAAAGCAAAAAGTTGAGCTGATCGCAACTGAGCACGCCGGTCACGCCGAAGAACTGGCCTACAGTCTAGCAAAGGCCTCGAAACACCCCTTGATTGTTTCATCGAGCGGTGACGGTGGCTATAACGAAGTCATTAACGGCGCACTAAAAGCCCAACGTGAAGGCGCCCACCCAACCACCGGACTCTTGCCCGCAGGGAACGCCAACGATCACTTTACGAACCTTAACAAACACGACTTAGTCGAGCTGGTTGCAAAAGATGTAACGCGCAACATCGATGTCCTGAAGTTCACATACACCAAGAACGGCACACAGATCGAACGCTACGCGCACTCGTATATTGGATTCGGCCTGACACCATTTGTTGGTAAAGAGTTAAATAAGAACAAGCTCAACCTGATCAACGAGGTCTGGATTGTAGCGCGTGCCATCCTGGGCGTGAAGTCAGTCAAATTAACAGTTGGCGCCAAAACTCGACGCTACGACAGTATCGTCCTCAGTAACATCGACAAGATGTCCAAGTACTTGAAGATCTCACAACCATCCGGTATTACCGACGGCAAGTTCGAAGTCACTACGTTTCGCAAACGCAACAAAATCAGCCTGATCGGCATGCTTTTGAAGGCTTCGTTTATTGGCCTAAAAGAAGATGCCAAAGTTTCAACGTATACCGTACGGACAATCAACAAAACGATCTTACAAGCAGATGGGGAAATCGTCACCATAGATGCCCACACCACAGTGACAATCACAGCCGAAAAACAACTGCTGAACTGCGTTATCTAGGCAAAATAAGAGCTTAGGACTTATGTTGTATTAAAATACTTTACAAAATTAAGTATTTACTGTAGTATTATAGGTGAAATGAGTAACCTAGAAAACCTCTCAGAAAAAGACATGGGACAGATCTCGACCTATCAGTCAGGTATCGCCCAGGCTTCTGCGCACCGCGTCATCAACCGTGTTGTGTCTGACTTTTTAGTACGCTACGACCTTACTGCCATGCAATGGTTCATCATTGGCTATATCAATGATGCAGGCTCTGTCGGACTGACCATTGGCGACATCTGCCAAGTAATCGACACCACCCTTCCGTACACGACCAATACGATCAACCTCCTCGAATCTAAGGGTATCGTCAACAAGCGCGTCCACAGTAAAGACAGCCGCATCAAGATCGTTACACTCGATCCAACCCATAAAGCCATGGTTGAAGAAATTGAAGAAGGCCTGCGCGACGAACTCCGCAAGACACTTTATGCCACAGATCGTATTAGTCGTGATGAATTACAGACATATATTCACGTTCTATATAAAATTATTGCTGCCGACAAACAGTAACTTACGCTCGATTTAAGAATAGTCCCATCAAGATCAATCCAATGCCCGTAATGGCCATAGCCACATAACTGAGCCTTTTGACTATTTTATTGCCCTTAATTGATAGAATCATCGCGATAATAACAGAGGTCAGTGATAGTATAGGAATAACGAAAAACTGCAACGCATACAGTACAAATGCGTTCATTGTCAACTCCCCCGTCAAAGACGCCTGACCTTTAAGCGTCTCGAGTGTCGCCCACAGAATGATAATGAGAATCGGGAATGGTAGCGCCAGGACAACACTTGCGACAGGTAGTACATAGGGTCGAGCACTCCCCTGGTTATTCATCTGCAATACTCTTGCTATACCCGCCGAACAGGAAGTTTACCCATTGCACGAGGTTGCTAGGTTGGGCTGCTGCCGTCTGCGTCACAACCTTTACGCCGTCCGCATCTTTCGCGGCAACGCTGTTTTCAGGCAGAACCAGCATCTTCTCGCCCGGTAGGACCAATCCCAGCGAGGTGCGGATTGCCAATTCTTGGTACTCCGGCGTCTGATAAAAATTCTTTTGCAGCGCCATATTGTCGCGCTGCAGCTGCGTCAATTGCAACTGGCGCTTCTTTAAATCGACGTCTTTTTGCAAAGAATAGTTACGTTGCATCATCCCTAGCGATCCCCACACCCACCCCGCAGCAATCACAAAAGCAACCAAAATAACGACGTTATTCAGCGTCAGATACTTGTGGCGAACGTGGTAAATCAGTTTTTGGATGTTTATTTTACGCATAAGCTTTTCTATATTATAGTACAACCCTAGAAACGTGGCCAGAAAAAAGCTATAATACCCCTATTGGGGCTGTAGCTCATCGGTCAGAGCAGGCGGCTCATAACCACTTGGTAGATAGTTCAACTCTATCCAGCCCCACCAAAATCATAAGCACTTTACGGCAGTAAGGTGTTTTTTGTTTATGCTTGCACACGATTCTACATCTGATACGCTGATGCAAGAAGTTATTATGATTGATTTTGAGAAAATACACATCACAGCCCTGCCCAGCGATGAACAATTCGCGAAGGGCTTTCAGTTTCTGACTAGTCTTGAGGCAGTAAATATGACTGCGACTGAATTCGGCAGCCCCCTTCGTCCGCTGACACTGTACCCTAATTACTACGAAGAAGCGGGTTTGAAACCACCCGCTTTTGTCATCCTCCCCATCGAACCCGTGAAGGTTGAAGTATACGACCTGATTTTCGATAACGGCGATAAGGAAATCAAAATTGACGAGTACGCCGTGAATGAGAGCTTTGCACTTGATACCATAACCCTTAATTCATCGTACGTCAGGCGGGCAACTATGGAGGGTCAGCGCACTCCTCGTGGTTTCGTAGAGCATCAGCCAGTCCTTACTCGAAGAGTGTTCAAGCTCGCCGAGACTTCTTTCAATTCGATACAGTTAGCTATCGTTAGATAATTACAGAGTCTTAGTTTCGTCAGGGCTTACGCGCAAGAATAAACTTTTTCCGACGTTCTTTATTGCTACAATGAACATATGACATTTCTTAAAAAAATTTTGAAGGCACCGATCCGCACCACAACCATAGTCCTCGTAGCGTCGTTAATAGCATACTCGCTTTTAACATTCGCACTAGTGTATCTCACGCGCGTAATGTGTGCAGATACATACCTCAACTCCGGGTCTTGCCGCGGCACTAACCTTCAAATGTTCAGTTCAATGATTTTAGACGACTTTAAGCTACTATTTAGAATAATAGCCGAAATTTCAGTAATCGTACTTATAAGCCAAGTTGTCTATCGCATAGCTACAAAATCATCATAGTAGTATGAGAACGATAAAGTCTACTAAGGGTACTAAAACGTATATAGTACGCTAATCTTTGAACGTATCGTCGTGCGCCAAAAGGCTCTTGATATCCATAAACTCTTCACCACGGTTTGTGACGATGTGTGGAACAGGGCCGTTTTTTTGCATGGCGATTGACCCCATTGCACGAGACTGTGGCTGGTCATGATGAGACGGAGGTGGCAGCTTATCGTCGAACTCTATCAGCAGCTGCCTGAACTCATCAGGGGTGACCATTTTAAATAGGGCGTTCGAGCCAAAGAATTCAGCGATTTCCATACGTTCGACAATTCCGCCACCTGGCAGATCATCGTTCTTCGTAAAGAACTCTACTTTAATGACGCCGTATCCCTTCGCTTCTGATTTAGCGATGCCCTCTTCAATGACGGCACGCGCGTAATCATACTCGGAGCTGTGCGAAACGTGTTCGCCTTGTGAGTCTACAGATGGATTAGTATCGGCATACTCGGACATGTTAGGATTTCCTAAGTAATTTCAGCACGCTAGTAGCTAAGGTTGTTTCTTTACGGTGGCGTGGACCACGGACTTCGACGGTCACAGGTGCAGCTTCTTCACGGACTAGGTTAACTTCTGTCCTCTGCGGGAGTGTTGCGATAAACGCAGCGCCATCAACGCGGTCGGGCGATGGAACAAAATTGACGCGATCGGGATCATTTCTATCATGAAAGTTTTTATCGGCGGCAGAATATCTTATTGCTTCAGGCGCACCGTCAATCACGGCACTTAATTCGGCATCAAAATCTAGTTTCATAATGGGCTGGGGAACTTTTTGTATTCGTTCAGGCATGGTTGCATAATAGCATAAACACAATGAAAAGTCAAGCATCAACTTAAGGGCGAGGTACTACTGCGCGCTATCCATGAACACATCGTTGTCTGCAGATGGGGTAACCACAATACCTGTAGTCGCATGACGGCCCATGCGACGCGGAAGCTGGATCACTGTATCGCCGTACGATGCTTCGAGGTTTTTTATGTATCCGTTTACAAGTGCAAACGCCGCGGCACGCTCTTCGGAAGTCATTGCGTCGAAGTGGTTGCGAGCTTCTTCTTTTACAAAGGCTCCGCTGTAGAAAGGATCATAATGACCCTTAGTCACATCGTGATTATTATGGAAATTGAGATACACAATTTCAAGCAGGCTTGAAACATCCTCTGCGAGCTTCTTTGCGCGCTCGGGCCCATCATCTACGAGCTCGGCCGTGGATTCGGCGGCATATTTGTCTTCTGCGCGCTCGTGAATACGTTCAAGTATGGCTTGTGAACGTGGAACCTGTACTGGTATCTGGGGCTTTATCCTGGGCATAAATATGAAAATGATTATAGCACATAAAGTGCTTATGGTCAACTATTCCCAGCGGAAGACTCGGAAAGCAATGATATAGATAACAACGAGCCAAGCGCCAGTGAGGCCGATCTGTGGCAGAATATCAACGAAATGCTTGCCCTCTGTGGCAATCAATCGAATGCCATCGATAATCGGCGTTAACGGCAAGAAGGCAGAAATGTTCTGCAACCACTCGGGCATAAGGAATCGAGGGAAGAAGGTGCCCGACAGGAACATCATTGGGAAGACGATAATATTCGACAGCGGTGCGGCTTGACGTTCGTTCTTCGCCCACCCACCAAGTGCAAGGCCGATCCCCAGGATTGTGACCATGCCAAGCAAGAGGAAGGTAATCAGCTCGAACCAGTTCCCCACCACATCTAAGTGGAAGACCATGATCGCGACCAGAAAGAGTGTCGCAAAGCTGACGATGCCAATAGCAGCCTGGGCGATGACCGTTGAAAGGAAATATTGCCATACGCGCAGCGGCGTGGTGCGTAAACGGCGCAGAATACCCATCTTTTTCAGCTCTGGGAAGACGTTAACTGGTCCAAAGATCCCCATACCGATAAGTGAGAACCCAAGGAGGCCCGCAAAGGTGTAATCAAATGCGCTGAGGCTGTTCTCGTTGAGCTGTGTGCCCTTTACGGTGAAAGGAGTAACGGTAGTGACGAGTGTGCCATTAATAGCGTCAAACTGGGCATTGAGTACGGAGGTGAGCGCTGATGCGGAGGACTGGTTGTTCTGCGTATATAGGATTTCCGCCTCACCGCTGGGGTAACTTTGGCCCTCTTTTATATCCCCAAATGTTTTTGGCAATATAATCACAGCGTCCAGTTCAGAACGACTCATTTTCTCTTTTGCACTATCGAGCGTTGTAACCTCATCGTTGACCTTCAAGACATCGCTATCCTTTGATTGTTTGACGAAATTGGTTGCAAACTGCGAATCTGAATTGTTGAGAATCGCGACGTTAAATGAGACGCTGCCTCCACCGCTGTTGAGGCTGCCGAAAACGAATAAAAAGATCAGCGGGAAAATAACCGTGAAAAACAGCGCGAGTCGATCACGGAAGAACCGGCGACTATTAATGCGGACGAAGACGCCGACAGTATAGAGTTGTTTACGAATTGAAAGTTTATCCATACTAGCCTTCTCGCAATCCTTTTCCTGTCAGATCGATGAAAACGTCTTCAAGGTTAGCCTGTTGTACTTCTTGATCTTTTTTAAAGCCGCGCTTTAACAACTGGGTGATAAGATTTTCGGGTGTATCGAGTGCGACGATTTTACCATTATCCATGACTGCAATACGATCACAGAGGATTTCAGCTTCATCCATGTAGTGCGTTGTCATAATAACGCTGATGCCCCTATCGCGGACTTTTTGGATGAGCTCCCATAGGTTGCGGCGTGCTTGCGGGTCGAGCCCGGTGGTTGGTTCGTCCAGGAAGAAGACCTTTGGACCGTGCACAAGAGCGGTCGTGATGCTGAGGCGCTGCTTTTGTCCGCCAGAGAGGCTTTCAACGTATGACTTTGCTTTGTCCTGCAGGTCGACGTCACGAAGGAACTCCATTGCGTCTACTTTTTCGCCGTAGGCAGCAGCAAACATCTGCACGACTTCGATCAGCTTGGTCTTGTCTTGGAAGGCGGGAGACTGCGGTTGGACGCCAATAAGGTATTTGATGGCCTGAGGGTTTTTCTTGACGTCAATGCCATCGATGACGACACTGCCAGAATCAATCGTGAGGAGCGTCTCCATCATTTCGAGGGTAGTTGTTTTACCCGCACCATTTGGACCAAGAATTCCAAAGATTTCACCCTTTTTTACCGAGAAACTGACACCATCAACGGCCTGCTTGTCACCATATCGTTTCTTGAGATTTTTGACCTCGACCATATTCTTCATGTACGTTCCATTTTACACCTCGTCATCGTGCAAAGGCAACAACAAACAAAAAAGCCCCCGGGGAGGGGGCAATTTTGAGCACCTGTTTGTTTGGCCTTAGTATAAAGTCCAACCGGTTAAAGCGCAAGCGCTTTAGGTGCAATAGCTTTTAAAAAACTATTTTTTCTTTGAAACAGTAAGGAACCCGTTGCGTGGGTTTTCCTTAACGATACGGTCTTCTGGAAGATCGACTGGTTGACCCTTTGCGTTCTTCTCAACTTTTGCGAAGAAGAAAATTGTTTGTGGCTTGCCACCACGAAGTGTAACTTCGGTGCTGTGCAAGTAGTAAGTGACGCCCTTTGAGTTTGTGTGACTGTAAGCCATGGTAAATCTTATAACCTCCTATTAGTGCTATACGAGAGTAAGCGTACAGCTTGACTAGGGTGGCTGTCAACACTAAACGCTGCGGTAGTGTCTGTGAAGCATAAGCTTTAGGACAATCATCCCAATCAAACGCACCAAAATAAGCACGATAATCGCTAGACACACGACCACTGACCAGCCGGCAAAATCGGGCGTCCACACCGGCGACTCGTAGTCATGGAGATACGAAGATGCTGGCGGCAACTTTACCGCTCCAAGAAGGTTACTGGCAGCCGGATATTTTGCCAGTTCACCAGTGGTACATTGCAGGTACGCAGTCGAATACGTACTGAAGCGAGGTGCACATACTTCTTGTGCTTTTTTATAAATATTACCATTAGGATTTTGGTCGCTGGACGCTGCGTCTAGCAGTGCCTGGGAATCACGTTGATAGCTATTTTCGAGGTAGACGCCTTTGCCGAGGTCAGTGTTCATATGTTTGCTGACATACTGTTGTAAATCATACAATTTCTGGATAGTATTTGTCTGCGTACCAGACTTATCAGCCGATACGACAGCCGCACGACGCTCAATCATCCCAATGTTATTAAGGCGCAGAAACGTTGCAGCTAGGAAGCCAAAAATAATCAGCAACACGACTAATTGCCACGTTTTTACACGCTGCAATTCTCGTATCGTTTTCCGTACTTTTCTATTATCCGCCACTGTCGAGGTTCCCACCTTACTACTTGTCCTTATTGTACCCTACACAGACTGCTTTCGGTAGAGAGGGAATCGCGCGGTGATGACTAGCAACACAACGACGGCTGCGATGTAGAAGAAGGTATGGAGCGCCAGCCTATCGCCAATACTAGAAGCAAGGATGAAAAGGATAATACCCCCTACCCCTGCACCAAAGTTTGAGATCGTTTCCTGGATTCCTAGGTACGTCACACGTTTGCCGGATAGATCGGCGTTATCAAAAATACCGCGGGTGTATGCCATCGTGTAACCAGTTGTGGCAGCTTCGTTGGCGATATTAAGCCCCGCAACACCAATCGGCGTTGTGGTGAAAGCGCGTAAAAAGTGAGTTAAGGCATTCGCAATTGAAGCGAACTTCAGTAGCTCTCGCCCCTTATTCTTATCAATAAGGCGGCCATAGGCATACGAGGCACCGATTGCGGCAAATACAACAACGGACATCAGGGCACCATTGGCAGCGTATACTTCATTAGTTTGCGCAACACCGATAATAAACACCGCGACAAATAGCGACCAGACAGTTCCAGAGCTGAAAACATCGAAGCCAAGGGCAAACTGAGAAGCAATCGTTGGGCGCACCAAGTGCCACGGGAACCCTTTGAAGTCGAGGCGCTGGTTTGGCTTCTCTTGCTCGGAGGTGCGCAGTAGTGGCACCGCGGCGAGCGTGAATAAGAGCGCTGCAATAATCAGCACCACTTGTGGACCGAACAAGAGTGCCAAAATACCCCCCAGTAGTGGACTAAGGCCCGTTGTCACTTTTTCGATCATATTCATATAGGCGATTTCCTTACCTGCATGAACCGTACTCTTCACTTTTGAGAAGTCGGTGCTGTAACTGATGGAGTACATCGCCGACGATGTGCCTTGGAAGATAATACACAGAATTAACAGCCACGAGCCATACTCTGGAATCAGTGCGAAGGCGATCATTGAAGGAATAAATAACAGATTCGAGATTAAAATACCATGTTTTGCGCCGAATTTTGCAGCTACTGCGGCAGACGGGATTGCGATGACTGATTTAAACAAAAAGAAAACTGCCCAAAATAGTGCAATAAATGCAATAGAATACCCCTGTTGATAGAGAAAGATCGACATGAACGACGAGGCAATATTTAACGCCAACATACGCAGCATACGCGAAGTATAGAGCTCCGCAATTTCGCTGAACGTTGCATGTCGCCAGAAGTGACGACGGACAAGAATTGTGTGTATAACTTTTTGTAACATGTTTTTATATGAGCCCACTTATGCTTGCTCTATTACACCACAGGTTCACATCTGGTGGCAAGTGATATACTAAAGCGTATGAATATATATTTCTCGGGACTCGGCGGTGTTGGTATTGGACCGCTAGTAGAGATCGCGAGAGACGCCGGTCACACCATTATGGGCTCGGACTTAACAGAGAGTTTGTTGACTGAAGAGCTTCGTCATCAAGGTGTTGCGGTCAACATTGGACAAGACGGCACGTTCCTTCGTGCCAGCCACGAAGCAACTCCGATTGATTGGTTCGTATACACCTCTGCCCTCCCTGATGATCACGCTGAATTAGCACTCGCCCAAGAACTAGGCATGCGCACGAGCAAACGCGACGAATTCCTAGCGTACATCATCCAAGAAAAGGACCTAAAGCTGATCGCTATCGCTGGCACGCATGGCAAAACCACCACTACAGGGATGCTGATTTGGCTGATGCAAGAACTAGGAATTCCGGTCAGCTACTCCGTTGGGACGACAATCTCATTTGGACCTAGCGGCAAATTTGATCCAAAAAGTGAGTATTTCGTGTACGAATGTGACGAATACGACCGCAACTTTCTCAACTTTCAGCCGTATCTTTCGTTGATTACATCGATTGATTACGATCATCCCGATACCTACCCCACCGAAGCTCTATACACCGCAGCATTCAAAGAATTTATCGGGCAGTCGCAGCACACGATTCTATGGCGTAGTGATGCCGACTACATCGGTGGTGTTAACGAAAAAAGCTGGGTATTAGATGATACGCTGAATCTTCCGCTTGCCGGTGCGCACAACCGACGCAATGCAACCGTTATCGCAAAAGCCGCAGAATACTTATCCCTTTCGAAGGAAGACGCTGCCGTGACGGTGCTTGGAAATTTTCCCGGTACCGATCGACGCTTTGAAAAACTCGGCGATAACCTCTATTCAGACTACGGACATCATCCAAAAGAAATTGCAGCAACATTACAACTAGCCCGTGAACTGTCCGACCACGTTGTTTTGGTCTACCAGCCGCACCAGAATCGCCGCCAAACGCGTATTCAAAAAGATTATATTGATCAGTTTGAGCTGGCTGACACTATCTACTGGCTTCCGACCTACCTCTCGCGCGAAGATCCTAATGAACCCGTATTAACACCCGAGGACCTCATTCAAACGGTGACGAACAAAAACGCAGTCCGAATCAGTGAATTTGGCGATGCCTTATGGGACGATATTCAAATAGCCCGAAGCGAAGGCAAGCTTGTGCTCTGTATGGGCGCTGGCACTATCGATAGCTGGGTACGCGAACGCAATAACAGCTAGACAGTCCACGATTCTTCGAACTCTTCAAAAAAGAACGGATCATTAAAGAAACCTCGTGACACAATCGACTGCACAGCTGGCGCCAGTCGATATTGGTCGAGTTTGTGGGGACGCGCCCACATGATCGTGTCCGATGTTTCGATATCATCACGATTAAACGCAAAGACATGTGCGAGCGTCGTAGAGAGTATTTCGTCGCCCGTTTTTACACGTATATAGCAGTCACCGGCGTGGCGAAGCTCCTGATCATCAAGTCCTAGCTTCTCTTTTGCCTCACGCTTTGCTGCCTGCTGCAGTGTCATGTCATCAATATGCAATTTACCATACGGTAATGTCCAGGCGTTAATGTAGGGTTGTTTTTCGCGCCTTTGCAACAAGATGTCCCCATCGCCATTTTGAATCAGCAGCATAGTGATGATTTTTGGTTGCGTACGAATGGTCTTTTTCTCGGTGCTGACGCGGTCAACGTATGACAGTCCTGCCAGACTTAACGAATATCCACCTTCAACTTTTGTAACCATCCCCGATTTTACGAGGCTTTTTAGATGGTACGTAAATAAATTCGTATCGGTTTTATCCGGGCGAAGATCACGAAATCTTGCTACCTGGGTGTACATCAGTACGTCAATAATATATTTCTGGATGTGGTGACTTACAGATACAGACTCAATCATATTTGACTCAAATTAAACTTTCTATCTTATCGCATAATAGCACGTTATGCTGACATTGTAATCAGTTAGTAATCGAAAGGATCATTCATGGAATCAGTCGAAAAAGAAATTACACAAAATAATGTTGAGCTTGCACGTAAAAATCCAGAGCTTCAAAAACTACGTGAACGCGAACAAACACTAACAGCCCCTACCCCCGACCTGCTCGATGCATTTCGCCCGCTGGCAACACCTATCGAAGGTGCATACCTCAGCCACCCAAGTGAAGAATTCAGCCTGCGCGTTCGTGCTGAATATACGAACGAAGGCATTGTATATAGCGCTGCCCTCAAAGACGAAGGAGAGATGTCCGGTGACGCCCTTGATCGTATGGAGGTGCCAACAGAAATATCGAAAGATGCATATGAGTTCTATAGAGCACAGCCACAGTTTCCAGATATTAACTTCTTACGCACTAAACCGCTAAAAGGACTGGCAATCGATTTCATCGAAGGTGTTGAGATGCCCCAAGTGGAATATGAATCTGAATTGAGTGACGAAGAACCTGCTTTTGTTCAATTACTAAAAACCGGGCTGGTTGATATGTCCAGCGACCCAAGCGTTCGAAAAGAGGTTATTGCTCACAGACTGCATGGCAGTGAGACGCTAAAGCCTTCGGGTGAAACGATCGATGCATTCGCAGAACGGATGTTTAAAGACATGGTCGCAACCTACACCATGGGGCATAAGCAAGTTGTTGTTGGTGTATCCGGGATGTCAGGTTCGGGTAAAAGTACTGCCGTCCGCATCTTGCAAGAGAAGTTCAGCGAAACATTTGGCGAAGAGTTTACACCAGTCGTCCTCTCGAGCGACGATTACCATCGAGGTAAGAAATGGCTTGAGGACACCTACGGCGCACCATGGACGAACTGGGATGATCCCCGCGTCTACAACACAGCAGAACTTGCGAGTGATATTAAACGACTCGCAGATGGTGACCCTATCTTTCACAAGCACTTTGATTTCGCAACCGAAGAAGTTATGTACGATGACATTGTCGCGCCGAGCCCGTTCGTGATTGTCGAGGGACTGTACGCAGGGAGTTCAGACCTGAAGAGTATACGTACCTTGCATTACGAAGTCCCAACGAGCATCGCTACCAGCATCGGTCGAGATGTTCGTCGATTAGTGCTAGAGGACCGCGAAAATGGCTCAATCGGTGGCCCGGGTGAGCGCCTTCGCTACCAGCTAGAAGTTGCGCTCCCTAGCTACCTCGAACAGGAAAAGCCGTCACGCAATAGCTTTGCTGCATACTGCCGACCACTTGCGGAACGTGCCTTCATGCTTGAAAAGCTCAGCTAGTTATTCGGTCGAAGTTGCTGGGTCGCCGAATTCAAGTACGTCAGGGTTAAGTGGGTCACCGTTAAAGGCATCCACCGCCTTGGCTTTTTTTGCCTGGCTGTCATACATGTCGGTAAATGTTTTTACGGTATCCTTCGTGACTGGACCAAACGCATTGTAGTCCGTAACCGTATTCGTACGATCGACTTTATCGCTCACTGATTTTAGTCCAGGGCGACTCAGGTCAAGCTGCGCAGAGCCACTGGCGTAATAGATAAAGACACTCACAGATACCATCACGAATGCAATTGCGATTGTCCCAACGATCAGCAACATAAAGCGGTGCTGCCCCCAAAAGCCAAGCTCTACTTCCTCGGGTATCTTGATTGGGTGATCTTCCATTAGTTATTCCCCGTCACTCTATCAAAATTAAGCATAAAGTCATTCACAGACGTACGATAGTCATCGATGTACTGATGCAATCGCAGGACATCACTGTGCACCGTAGCCCGTTTTATGCGCGCACTCTCAACGGAGTCGTGGAATACCGAGGGTTCTTTCGTACAATCGATACGCAGTGCGGCCGACAGCTGCTGCTCGTATGACCTGTAGTCATCACGGAACGTTGTCTGTGCAGTCTGGTAACTCTGTGCAACCGCAACGAGGCCCTTGTTATCCAGGCTATTGTTACTCAGGCGAGCGTTGAAATTATTCATGAGTTTCGTGCCAATAGACTCGTATATTTGGCCACGGTTTACACGCAGGAGCGCATCCGTTGCGTGCAGCTGATTCAGCGAACCTTTAATCGAAAGGCAGTTCGACATAATACGACCGAGCTGTTCATCCGAGAGGTCGGCTGCAGCAGCTGGTTTTACGATAGAAAGCGAAAGCACCGAGGCGGTAATCAAAGCAAAGGCAAGCAAGTGGGTGCGTAATTTCATCTTTATTTATTATACCGGTTATCGTGACAAATGTAACCGATCGGCTGTCTGAGTCACAAGACCTTCGCGAAGCAATGCTTCGATAGCGACAGCGAATCGTGGATCATGCGGCATCGAAGCCTCAAGTTGGACGTAATTCGTATCGCTTTGCGCCAATGCTTTTAAAATGAGGCCACGAACTTCACGCAAGCTGCCAGCGAGGGGTGCCTGTTTCTTGTAATGGCTACTCTTGGCATTACGTCCTACCCCCTGTTTTTTCAAAAATGAGCCGTAATCCATCATAGCCCAGTACCATTCACGAGGGTGTTCAGTGTCGACAGTCTGACTAACGATTTCTTTTAGTTCTTTGTCAGTTACCAACGCGTGGTCCTCAAAAAAGTGGTGAAAATAGACCGTCCGAACATTCGTTTCAATGAATGTCACTGGTTGATTGAAGCTATATGCGAGGATTGCACCCGCGGTGTTAGGACCAATACCAGGGAGGCTTACGAGCTCGTCATAGGTCAAAGGAATTGTGCCGCCAAACTCAGTAACGACCTTCTTTGCGGCTTCATGTAAAAACTTTGCACGACGATTGTACCCAAGGCCGCTCCACACAGTGAGCACATCCGCCAGCGGCGCCTGAGCCAGTGTGGTGATATCTGGAAAAGTTTCCATAAAAAGTTCAAATTTAGGTATCACCCGATCGACTTGTGTCTGCTGCAACATCAATTCACTGACCAATACATAATACGGCTCGGTATTGTCGCGCCACGGCATGTCACGATACAGTTCGCGGCCTCTTTCCCACACTTCGTCTTGAAACTGGGCTACTCCCACGTGATCGGTATTTCCCCATCATCAGAAGGTGGCGTATCGAATCCAGCGTTCACGACAGACTTAATTGAGCCGTCATCATTAAATGTATATGTAATACGCTCGCCTTCGCTCGCAAATCCATCGCTCTTGCTGATCCGCAGCGTTGTGTCGTCGATGACTGCGAGGGTTTCATACTCCTCAAACCCAAACCAACTATTCGGCCAATACCCCCGAAGCCCATCGGCCGTTGCAACAACTTGATAGGTACTCCACATATCCGCGAAACGACCCTCAAACTTAAGAATTTTCGTATCAGGCGCTGCATACCCAAGACTATCAAGCAGCGTCACAATACCCTTAGACAGGTCACCCGAAGCAGCCTGCGTATTAATCGCAATAGAGATCGTAAAGCCATCAATTGGATCAACTATCGACCGTGTCACCGTACCAGGAAAACCGCCGCCGTGTCCTATGAAACGATGTTCGCCGATCGTATAGTGCTCAAAGCCTAAGCCATACCATTTGTCGGGCATTCCCATGACTTGCGCGTGTCGACGCTGCATTTCGCGCTTGCTGGTGTCCTTAAGCAGCAACTCACTGCCGACTTTGTGTGCAGAAAAATACTTTGCGATGTCACGCATCGAAGCAGAAAAACCTGTCGCTGCAGCCATGGCGTTTGCTGATACATTCGGCAAGGTATGTCGAGTATTGTCTATTGCCAGTCGAGAGTGCAACGCGACATTTTGCGCATCGACTACGAGATCAGTGGAGATCGAAGCCAGCCCAAGTGGATCAATAATATGTTCGTGAATATATGCATCATACATTTGTCCGGAAGCTTTCTCTATCAATAAGCCCAGCAATGAGAAGCCGTAGTTTGTGTACTTCATCTTTGTATTAGGATCTTTTACTAACTTTGTGCTCATAAAGTCACGCTGAAGCTCCTCGGCTGAGGGAAACGGCCGACTCAGCGACCAATAGTTACTGTCCTCACCATCACGAATAATACCCGCGCTATGTGAAAGAACTTGTCGAACGGTCACATCCTGCCAACGTGGATCCTCGTGCGACATTAGCCAGTCGAGATGCGACGCGACTGTATCTTCAAGACCGATCTTTCCCTGTTCGACCAGTTGCATCAACGCCGTTGCAGTAAATGTCTTTGACTGTGAAGCAATACGAAACACATGATCGGTCGTCAGCGGTTCTTTCGTGTCCTGATTCGCATAGCCGTACGCTTTATCAAAAATAACTTTGCCATCCTGGACGATTGAAACGGCGAATCCAGGAACCTGTGCCCATTTTTGACGGAGTGTTAACCATGAATCAAGTGTGTCGAGACTATGCTGAGGAATTGCTTTCATGTGACCATTATAGCCCGTAGGCGTATAATAAGACTATGACTACATATGTTTTAGCAGGTGGATGTTTCTGGTGTTTAGACGCTGTCTATCGCCGTCTTAAAGGTGTTACCGAAGTCGTCAGCGGCTACGCTGGTGGCGCAACACTTGATCCAAGTTACGAAGAAGTTTCAACGGGCGAAACTGGCCACGCCGAAGTTGTCCAGATTACCTTCGACGAATCGATTATCCCAAGTGACGTTATCTTGGACCTCTTTTTCCTCATTCACGACCCTACTACCCTGAACCGCCAGGTGCGGATGTAGGAACACAGTATCGCTCAGCAATGTACTTCACTGACGATGCGCAAAAAGAAACATTTGAAGCTGCGATTGAACGCGCCAAGACCCACTGGGACGACGAGTTTACGACTGAACTTGCACCACTGGACGTGTTTTACCCCGCCGAGGACTATCACCAAGATTACTTCAATAATAATCCGGGCAACGGCTACTGCTCGATCGTCATTACGCCGAAAATCATTAAGGCTCGATCTGCATACACGACCTGGTTTAAGGATTAAAAAGTTGCAAAAAGGAGTTTCATGGAATTAACGAAGTACGAACATGCCTGTTTTACGGTTGAAAAAGAAGGCAACGTAATCGTTGTAGATCCGGGTGCATTTACGACTGATTTTGTCGTGCCCGAAAATGTCGTTGCGATTATCATTACACACGAGCACGGTGATCACCTGGATATGGAACTTATTGAATCGATTGTCGATGCCAACCATGGTGTGGTGATTATTGGCCCGGCCGATGTCACTACTGCATTAAAGAAGTTTGAGACCCGCACCGTCAGTAGCGGTGACGGCTTTGCAATCGGTGGAATTGATCTGGATTTCTATGGCGATGACCATGCAGTTATTCACTCGGATATTCCCCTCGCACAAAATGTCGGCGTATTGATAGATGATCGCCTATACTTTCCCGGTGATTCATTCACGATGCCCGAAAAGACAGTCGACACGCTTGCCCTACCTGTTGCTGCACCGTGGCTGAAAGTCGAGGATGCAATCGAATTTATGAAAGCAGTTGGCGCACGTTTCACATTCCCAACGCACGATGCAATCCTGAGCACCACAGGTAAATCAGTTGTGGACGGTATATTTGGAAAATTTGCAGATGCAGCCGGTACAGAATACCGACGTATTGATGGTGAAACGATCGAAATCTCCTAATGCTCGCTAGCCCTACGACACTGCTTGAAGCGCAAGCCTATCTTACGAAGGCCGATCCTATCCTCGCGACAGTCATTGCTCGTGCCGGCACACCCACGATCGTGCCACACGATAACTATTATCCTGCGCTCGTCGAAAGTATTATTTCGCAGCAGCTGAGCGTCAAAGCAGCAGATACGATCACGAAACGCTTCTTGGCATTATTTCCGGGCGATGACTTCCCGACGCCCGGACAGATCCTTGAAAAAGACATTGAAGCACTGCGCGCCGTGGGACTGTCTCGACAAAAAGGCACCTACATCCAAGACCTCGCAGTGAAGGTGGTCGAGGGGACTGTTCGCTTTGATCAGCTTGAATCTTTAACAAATGACGAAATCGTCACAGAACTTACCCAGATTAAGGGGGTCGGTGTGTGGACTGTACACATGTTCCTGATGTTCTGCATGGGACGCATGGACGTGTTGCCCACAGGCGACCTTGGCATCAAGAACGGCATGTATACGCTGTATGAATTAAGCACCAAACCAACGCCGGAAGAAATGGAAGCGCTTGCTACAGAACACCACTGGCACCCGTATGAATCGATTGCGAGCTGGTATATTTGGCACTCGCTGGATAATAAACCGGCGATTACCTAGCTACTGATTTAATAGATCATTGATCTGGTCTTGTTCAGTTGAACCGCCAGTTGCGCCTTGCAGCATATCGAGGCCTGGGATACTGCCGTCCTGGAACGCCGTAATCAGCTGATAAGTACCTAGGATCAACAGAATACCGTTCACGAGGATGAACGCGCCGAGGATGATTGCGTACCAAAGGATCGTTTTCTGAGCGAATTTCTTATATTCTTTCAGTCCCAGTAGCTCTTGCCCCTGCTTGTCGGTCATTGCACCAGCCATAATGACAAAAAGGTCGATGAGTGTCCAAATACCAAACCCACCTAGCGTAACGAGTTTCAATATACCGGTGCCTATGTACCCGAGGTAGAATCGATCAACGCCGAACGTGCCCCACATAAAGCTAAAGAAGAAGGCGGCCAGAAAATGTCGCTGCCTAGGAAGTGGTTTTGTTACAACGACCGGTTGAGTTGGTGCTGAAATAGCAGGTTCAGGTGTGACAGGAGAGATTTCAGGAGGTGTTTGTTCTTGTTGCATGTGCTTATTGTACGCCGCTAGCTAGTCATGAGGCAATCGGTCGGGCTCATGGATTCTGTGATAGTAAGCTAAGGCCTCGTTGATAGGCATCCCATGAGCAGAGGGTATGAACGCAAGCATGGCCATCGCAGATTCGAGTCGAGTCTTCCAGCGGCCCTTTCGTTCGAGCACATCAAGAAATTGTAGTGGATCTTTCTCTGTCATATTGGATGGTACTATACCACCTTTATGACAAAAGTCTAGACGTCGACGCGGTGTTCAGGGACATTATTGTGCGCAGCCCTGTGTGCGGCGACAGAATGTGCGTCTTCGTGATTATCGTCTTCATCCAAGATTGTGCGGCCGAGGAGCGCTTCCATGACGTCTTCAAGCGTTAAGAGCCCCACTGTCTCGCGTGATTCATTGATAACAATAAACAGGTGGTGTCGAGTCTCGATAAAGGCAGCCAGCGCGTGCTCTAACGTCTGATCATAACGGATATAGAAGACCTTCGCTTCCATTGCTTTTTCGGCAGTCACAGATTGCTTTACATCGAGTGACAGCAGATCGCCAATATGGAGCGTCCCAACAACATGGTCCAGGTCGGCACCGATCACCGGCAGACGACTATGCCCAAGCTCGTGAATCTCACTGAGGACCAGCGGACCAAGGAACTCCGCCTTCTTCACGGTTTTAATGAGGTTCTTCGGCGTCATGATACTCTCGACCAGTTCATGCTTGAAGCCGAGGCTGTGTACAATCAGCTTGCGTTCATCATCAGATAGGATGTTTGATCGATCAATCATATCCTGCAGCTCTTCACGCGAGTCAAAACGGTGATACTGCTCGGTTCGAGGGACCGCAATCGATCGCAACACCTTAAAAACCGGTTCGAGCTTTACGATGATATCTAAGTAGGCTGGCTCGTACCTGTCGTAGAGCTTTTGTGACTGCTTTGCAGCGACTTTCCATGTTGCAATCGTGGGATATAGCAGTACACCAACAAGTGCAATGACAAGCCCTACAGCCCAGCCGAAAGCCACAATCGATAGTGCGACGAAGCCAACGACTAGCAGTGCAGTCTTCGCAGCAAGCGCTGCGTATACATCCGGAAGTAACAATTCGCGGCGGTGTTGCCAAGCTGCCTCTTTATTCGCTTTTGAGCGTCGCTTTAGCTCAAATTGGCTGACTAAATGAGGCATCGGGTGGATTCCCGCCACAACTACCAACAGGATGAAAACAATGAGGGTCGTGATAGATAAGAACATAAACATTATAGAGTATATTGTACCCTACTGACGGTCAGATCCCCAGACCGAGTCTGCTACAATAAGTATAGTAAAAAACGGAGGAAACCTTTAATGGGTAAAGTTGCATGGATTATTTTTGGTTCGGTTATCGTGGTTATATTCGGTGGATTAATCATCTACTCGCGCAGTACAAACCCGGCAATCGACGTCAGCTCTATAGACACTAATTCAATTATCGCCGCCAGTGAACAAAATGGCTCAATCGCTGATCATACGTATGGAAAGACCGACAGCAAAGTTGTGCTGGTTGAATACGGTGACTTCCAGTGTCCAAGTTGTGGTGGCGCGCACCCACAGATTAAATCAGTGACAGAAGAATATAAAGACAAGGTCGCGTTTATCTTCCGTAACTTCCCCCTCACAAGCATTCACCCGAACGCACGTGCAGCTGCAGCGGCTGTCGAAGCTGCTGGCCTACAAGATAAATACTGGGAAATGCACAACCTTGTGTTTGAGTCACAAAGCTCGTGGGAAACACTCAGTGGTAGCGAGCGCACCGAAATGTTTGTCAGCTATGCGCAGCAGCTTGGTATAGATGAAGCGAAGTTCACAAAGGACCTCGCATCATCATCTGTAACAAAGAAGATTGCCTTCGACCAAGCACTCGGCAAGAAGGTCGGTGTCGATGCCACCCCTACTTTCTACCTCAACGGCGAGAAGCTGGATGAAGCAACATCAAGCGCTATCGTGCAAGGGAGCTCTACTGAGCTCAAGAAGCTCTTGGACCAGAAGCTCACCGACTAGTATAGTTTTAAAAGCATCTAAAAAAGTGAAAACACCCCGGTGCCTTGGGGTGTTTTCTTTTTTGGTGCAGCTCTAGAACTAGAGACTGCTTAGTGTGCGATAAATAGTCGCCAATCGGCGGGCACCACATCCACTGCGATCTTTTTGCGCCGCGAGGACACAAATTCGATTGCTATAGGCATGTAGTAATGTACTCCTTGTACTATGTACAGCTTCACGCACTCCGACCTTTAAAATATAAGCTTGGCGTGAAACACATCACTAATAGTATCAATTTCAATGGAAACAGTCAAGAATGCGCCCGCATCACGCTATTGTTTTTATCATATGTCAAATCAAAAAAGAGCACAAGCTCTTTTTTGATTTATGTCACCGAATTGTAAAAACCGCTACATTTCCATTGGTGTGTCAGATGCCTTGGCAGCTTTCAGCGGTCGCTCTTTCAGCATGAAGATCAGTACTGTAGAGATCGTCATCAGGATGGCAGCCACGATGAAGATGCGTTGAAGGCTTTCCGAGAAGGCGTGTGTCACAACCGTCGAGAAGTCCTTTTGATTGTCCAGGAACTCTGTTTTAGCAGTCTCCTTCGCAACGGTTGGGATCGACAGCGCTTCAATACTCTTGATTGAACCGTCAGTGATCTCTTTCTTTACGCTTGGCATGTTCAACGTCAAGATCGTATTTGAATCATTGATATCACCGAGCTTCGATACTTGCGCACTTTGACCAATCGTTTCAACATATGGTGTTGCTTGAATATTGCCAAGGTGAGACAGGATACCGGCCGTCAGCACTGCACCGAAGATCGCTGTACCAAGGGTTGAACCAAGGCTACGGAACAATTGGCTTGAACTGGTGGCGACACCAAGGTCTTTTTGTTCGAACTCGTTCTGGATAGCAAGGTTCAATGTTGGCATTGCAACACCCATACCAAGTCCCATGAAGAACATGATCAGTGCTTCCTGGATATATGGAGAGTCTGGGTTCAATGTTGTCAGTGCAATCATACCGAGTGTCGCCATAACGAATCCGACTTGCATGAAGATCTTGTACTTACCAACACGTGAGATAACTTGTCCAGACGCGATACTGGTAATCATGAGTCCACCGATGAGTGGTAGAAGCATTAAGCCGGAAGCAGTTGGTGTTGCACCAAAGACCTGTTGGTTAAACTGTGTGAGGTATAGGATTGATCCCATGAACGCAGCGCCAAATAGTGCAGCTGTCGATACAAGGAGCACGAAGTTCCTGTTCTTGAAGAACGACATCGGAAGGATTGGTTCAGCAACTTTACGTTCAAGCAGCACAAAGCCGATACCTGCAGCGAGAACAATTGCGTACATCACAAGTCGAAGCGTAAGGAGTGAAATACCCGTTGCATCCATGAAACCAGCAAAAATTTGTTGTGTGTTATCAACTGCAAGAATCAGTACACCCAGGAAGACAGCTAGCAACCCAGCACCGAGGAAGTCGATCTTCACCTTTGTCACCTTAGCGTGACGTGGTGCAAAGATAGCAATCAGTGCGAATGCGGCGATACCAATCGGTACGTTAATAAAGAATGTCCAGCGCCAGTCAGTCGTCAGACCGAAGATATGTTGGCTATCTGTTAGGAACCCACCAAGTAGTGGACCTATGACGGAGCTCAGTCCAAAGACAGCCCCGATAAGTCCCTGCCATCGCCCTCGTTCACGTGCAGCAAACAAGTCACCGACGATAGTAAAGGCGTTGGCGGTAATAATACCCGCACCGATACCCTGGAAGGCACGCCATAGCACAAGCTGAACAACATCTGCGCTCATACCACCCATAAGTGAACCTGCTACGAAGATACCTACACCGACAAGCAGCACATTGCGTCGCCCGAAGATGTCCGATAGCTTACCAGCAATTGGCACGGTGATTGTTGTTGTTAATAGGTACGCAGTAACAATCCAACTGAGTGAATCGTAGGCGTTAAACTCTTCGACAATTTTGCCGAGTGCTGTTGAAATGATCGTTTGGTCGAGTGCTACGAGGAACAAACTGGCCATAACGGAAAGCATGATAATAATCTTGCTCTTAATGCTGAGGTGATGATGCATATGTGTCCTTGGTTATGTGATTACTTATTTTTTGTCTGTGTTATCAATGTCGCTGAGGTTTGAACGTAATGTTTCAATATTATCAGTGATTGATTCTACCATTGAGCGCAACTGCTCTTCTTTGAGGAAAGCAATCGTTTGGGTTTTTTCAGACCCGACGACATACAAACGATCTCCTGGCTGGATATTGAGGGCTTCGCGTGCATCAGCTGGAATAACCACCTGACCCTTCGTTCCTACAGTTGCCGTTCCGAATAGTTTCTTGTCGTGCATGGTACTATTGTATACCTAGTATGAAATGTATGTCAAGTATGTTTATATCACGAGATGGGTTTTTGCTAAATACCGTCACCAACTGTCAGCGGCTTGTCGTAGCGAATTCGATACTCATATACACTTAGACCTGGTGAGAATTTATGCTCACTCACCTTCTGGTAATGACCGTCGTAATAATCCTTTAACTTTGCGTTGTAGCCTTGGTCGTAGCTCAGCATCAACCACGCATTTTGATACGACCCCACATTTTCTTTTGTTTGTGCTTCTACGGTTGCTGGGTCATAGGCTGGCACCGATCCTGATTCAAAACGATTCCAAATTGGCTGGGTGGTGAGCTTGGCTGTTCCCTTGTAGTAATACTCGACTGGATACACAGTAAATGGTGCGGCGAGAACAATCACATCGCTTGGGCCGGCATTTTCTTGTAGGTATTGTACCGCGTCTTTGTAATCCTCTTTGACAGGCGTATTCGGACTAAGGACCTGAATTGTGAATAGCACCCCGATGAATAAAACGAGGATGATGCTGACCGTACGAGCAATCCAGCGACGATAGCGTGTTAGTATCCACGCGATAAAGATAAACAGCGCAGGCAGCGCTACAATCAGGTAACGACTTAGGTAGAACGGACGAATTGTTACACTAATAATAAACGCACTTAAAACAGGGATTGTTGCAAGCAACACGAACAACATCACTTCAGACGGAATTTTCTTTCTTGTTCGTTGAAGTGCGAAGAATGCTAATAGGACCAGTACCGGCCATAGCGATACAATCAGCGTATTGATGGCGGGTACTTGGAAGCCAAAAATAAATTGGGTGTACGTATCAAATAGATCACCTGCCGAGGGGACACCGAGTGCGGGCTGTGTATTACTGGCAAGCCCTAGGCCATAGACGTAGAGGAGCCACGGCAGCAACGACGCGCCCGCAATTGCTCCGTAGATAACAATGCTTCGAATCGGGTGCTGACCTGCAAACTTCTTTCGAAGAATGAGCATCGCAATAAATTCCGAGAGGAGTACAAACACAAAGAAGTAGTGGGTATAAAGCCCCATAATTGCCGTAAGCGTCCATAAAATCCAGTTATTCGTGCCACCCGCGCGTAAGATTTTGACAAAGAAATACACATGCAACACCGTCATAAATGCGAGCATTGTATACATACGCGCCTCTGAGCCATACCAGTTCATGAATGGTGAAATCGTCACTAAAAGCGCCGCAAATAGCCCCACACTACGGCGACCAAGGGCATATGTTGCAAGAACATAGGTCATTAGGATGGTGCCAATGAAGAACACCAGCGACATCATACGGGCAACAAAGATATCTTGTCCAAACAGTATCTGCCAGAAGTGCAGCAAGGTGTGATAAAACGGTACGTGCACATCCTGTGCAATCAAGTTGAGCATTCCGGGCACATCCCTATTCGTTTGGAACAGGCTTTGCGCTTCATCCAGACGAAGGCTCGTATTTGCAAAAACTGAGACGCTAAAAAATACTGCGAATGCAACCATCAACCCCAGCAGACCATACACAATTAATCGTCGTTTAAGGCTCATACTGCTACCTCAACTTTTTCTTCTTTTTGTTTTTCAAATGCTGCAGAGATAAATGGCGCAAATGCTGCAATGTAGATAATTGCCCAGGCGATATTAGAGACCATCGAAGCACTTAGGCCTTCACGCATGACGCCCCAAGCAACTCCAGCGAAGACCAGACCAATATATACAAGGTGCGGTGCAACAAGCTTCCCGTGATTTCCACCGACGCGTGTTTTTGACGTCACTGCGAATGCGTTTTGGCGACGCGTAATTGTTGCCCAAAGCGCTTTCATGTAGATGGTCGACGAACCAAGGCTAAACGACAAAGCCCTGAACGTATAGGTGAAGTTACTGGTCAGCTGCAGCGTATAAAGAATCACAAAGATGTACGGCAGGAATATTAATGCCAGTGTCATCGTATTAATTGTCAGTGGCTTTAGTTCGAAGAAGAAATAACTGAGTGGCAACAATGCATTAATTAGTACGATAATACCAGAGACATAATAACTGGAAGACGAAAGGTATTGGATCTTTTGCGCAAATGTTAAGCCGCGACGAAACAGCGGATTGTACGAAAACAGAATTTCAAGACTGCCGCGCGCCCACCTAAACTGCTGCTTGTAGTACGACAGGAAATCTTCAGGTGCGAGCCCTTCAGCCAGTACTTTGTCGACATAGACGGACTTCCACTTTTTTTCGTGGATTAATAATGAAGTCAAGAAATCTTCGGCAATACTTTGCTCGCTCATCCCACCAGCTTCCTCTAGCGCGACGCGGCGCAGCACCATGTTTGTGCCACACATGAACGTTGAGTTCACCGTATCTTTGCCTTTTAGCAGTGGGCCGAAGAACAACGCTTGTTGCTCCCATGACCCGCCCGCAACCTGGTTGACGTCAGCATTCTTGTAAAACTGTGGCGACTGTACGAATGCGACTTTCTCATCTATGAAATAGCCAACTGTTTCTTGTAGGAAGTGTTTCTTTGGTTCGTGATCGGCATCGAAAACAACAATATATGGTTCGTGTGTCTGTGCCATGGCGTGGTTAATGTTTCCAGCCTTTGCACCACCTGGCACGGTACGGGTAATGCACGTAACACCTTGACGCCTGGCAATCTGCTCGGCTTCCTGCCAGTTATCGCGATTAGCAACTTTGCCGTCGTTCAGGATATAGATCGCGAAGTTTGGGTAGTTCATTTTCTTTGCAGCGAGTACGGTTGATTCAATAATGTCCTCAGGCTCACCACACACCGTAATGAAAACAGCCACGTGGGGCTGAAAGCGCGCATCGAATTGCTTCGTTCGTTTGCGCGCCCAAACAGTGTGGATAAAACCAAATACCTGCCAGACGTGAAATACCTCAGACGCAACTAACAGAACAAAGAGTGGGATATTACCAACGGGAAATACTGCGACCACACACACGAAGTATGCGATCGACAGTATGACGTTTAGGATGAGCAATAATTTGCTTGTTTGTATTGTTTTAAGGAATTCCACGATAGTTACTTACTAGCTTTTAAATCAGCTGCTAAATTTGGTAATTGATCTTCATGCAGCGCGATGCCGAACCATACCCAGTTAGAGGCGTAGTACGTCAGTGGTTCGGACCAGTCATTTTTATTCTGATCGTAAAGCGTCTTTATTTTTTGGTCATACACCGCTACACCCGTATCTTTATCTGTGACATCAAAGTAGCTAAGTGCTGTTCCATATGCCTCTGCAACTTCGTCTTGTCTCACAACCTTACCGTCATGGCTATAGGTTGAGTACAATACTCCCTTATCTTTCCACTGCTCGCCGATAAACGACAGCTTCTGCAAAAGGTCTTTCGAGCGCTTGTCATTGTTCCAGTTGTAGTCAAGTGCGATACGCCACGGCGTGCGCATTGCATCGTAACTGTAATGTGTCGTTAGCTCAGGAACGGTTGGAGCAGATAACGCACCTGTCGTACGATCCATCAGTACCCAGTCAGGAACCAAGCCGGCACTTTTTTCAACATTCAACTTCTGATCGATCGATGCTTCAATCAGATCATACGACGAGTCAACAACAGCCGTCCAGTTATGTGCCGTGTCTACCTTGGCAAACTCACGGTAGGCAGCTGGCGACAAATACGAAGGGTTCATCACAATAGGGCTTGAGGATTGTTTTTCAAGGTTATTCGATGCGACATAAGGCTTGCCCGCAACAGTCACAACTTCGTTCTCATAGATGCTCGCAATCACCGTTTTAGCTTCCTTTAGGTAGCTTTCGTCTTGCCAGCGACTAGCCGCCATCAACAGCGCGAGGGCGATATCGCCATCTGCATCAGATGCAGAATTCTGTCCATTTACATTTGTTAAAATACCGTATGTTCCATCATCCTTCTTACCCCAGCGCCACGAGAAGAGATTATCTTCACGTTGCAACTGTTCCTGGGTCCACGACCAGCTTTTATCAAAGGTTGGTTTATCACTCATCCAGACAGCGCGCATCATTGTATAGCTCTGGCCTTCTGATGTTGTAATGTCGTTCTGTTGCTTATCAAGCGTGCGGCCTGTGCCGCTTTCCCAGTATTCGTTTTTGTAGGAATTCCAGGTTCCAGCAAGTAGTGTGTTCGGGGCGAAAATAATGTTCTGGTCAATCTTTTTGCTGCTCGCTATAACGGCATACGTCGTAGCGCCTGCTGCGATGACGATAAGGCCAATTGCCAGCAGTCTAAATAATGCGGGTCGGGTCATATTAGCTTGTACGAGCCTCCCTCACCGGAACGATGTAACGAACAGGGATTGCTGCGCGCTTTGGTTCTGTTGCACCAAGCAAGCTCATTGTGTACAGCAGCGCTGCAGTCGTCACAGCAACCACCGACAGGATCAAAATACGGTTACGCGTCTCGTCAGAAAGGCGCTGCGATGTGTAGGTAACCTCCTGAGTCTTTGTACTATCAGTTTTAGCCTGAGCGACAGCCGTACTAGCAACTTCTGGTGCAGTATCGACAGGTGTTGGCTCGACCGCTACCGGTTGTGCCACAATCTGTGGAGTGACCGTTTTCACGGTTTCGGCAGCTGGTGCGGGCGCGGCTGCTGCAGGTGCTGGAGTTACAGCGGGTGCCACCGTCGTTGGCTTCGCAACGGGTGTTGTTGATGTGGTGGTCTTTGTAGGAGACGCCGTTGCTGCTGGAGTTGTTGTGGATGGCTTGGCAGTCGTTGTTGTTGCAGGCTTTGAAGTTGTACTTGTTGCAGTACCATTCTTTGAGCCGCTTGATTGTGGCTGAGTGTAGGATTGGCTATCACTATTGCCCCTGCCATTACCGCTACCGTTGCGTGAGTAATTATCACGCGCAGATGCCATTTGGACCATACTTCCAACACTCCCCGCAATGAGTGTACTCACAAGTAGTGCTACGGTTACCAACGAAAGAATATATCGCTTTCGATCGCTTCGTTGTTTTCCTATATACATACCGGAAAAGTTGTCACGCGACCCACGAGACCAACTAGTGGTAGAATTTTGTGCTCTTATCGGGATTGTGAGATTCACATATCCTCCTTCCTGCTCGAGTTTCTATCATAGTTTGCTACATACTTATTATACACCCATTTTGGAGCTGATAAAAATCCGTAGAATTGCTGTGAACTTGCCATACAGAGGTACATTATTACGCCACCCCTGTCTTACGGTTTGTCATTATAATTGCCCAACTTCCGGCACAGATACCCAGGATACCGGCGTAAAATAGTACCGTTGCAACCTTAGGATCAAGCTTGCGTGAGGTGTACGATACCGCAGGACTATCGACGTGCGACGACGCTGCGCCGATCTCGGATTGCTTATATAGTGGATCATCGTAAGGATTCACTGCGGCGGCATTTCCCGTTCTATTTGAAGCCGGGACCGCCGAAGCGTCAGAAGTACGTTGCGCTGGTTGGTCCTCTGGTGTAACAGTTTCGGTTTGCGCTGGAGTCGTAGGTGTCACTGTCCGTGCAGGGCTTGGGGTGATAGTCACAGGGTTCTGGGTTGGTGTCACATTTATCGTTGGTACAGTAGGCGAAACAACTGGAATAATTTGATTAACGACCGGTACGTTATTCACGACAACTGCAACTGTTTTTGTGACACCAGAAAGATCAAGCGTCAATGCATGTGTCTGTGATGGCAATGCAATAGAAAAGACTGCAACGAGCAGTGCGAAGCTAGAAATAATACGCGTGGGTGATGCAGTGAAAATGGTGTGTATTCGTTTCATGGAATCTCCGTAAACATATTAACCTTATTAAGTATTATATGTCCAATTCCCATTAGATGCAACCCCTCGTTTACATGGTAATGCGCTCTCTACGCGCTAAAAGACTGAATAAACTGTTTGTTTTCCCTGATAAAACGGCGAATAATCTTATATTCATCCATATCGAAATACGGCTCATCGACATCGTAGACGGGATCACCCTCGCCATCAATATATCCCTGTACCATCCAGTTTTTAATAATAACTTGCTCGCCCTTTGCATTCACTGGAACCGTAATGGGTGTATCGAATGGCCAGCTCTCAAGTCGTGTGTGCTCTAATGCCAGTTCGAACCGTCGGTTATAGGTTTCGGGTGACTCTTCACCAATGCAGGCACCTTTGCATTTGCCGAGGCGGTGCGAAAAACACTCCCCCGTCGCTTTTTCGAGCCCCATTAGTTTAGGGCACAGGCTAAAGATACCCGTTATTTCTTCCAGTCGTTTTTTTGCTTTCATACGACTCGGGTACATCCCATAAATACTGTTGAGATCAGTCTCGGTGTCGATGCTACCCTGTTTGATGCCGACTGTTGCATACTCACCTTTTATATCCTTGATCACCATCGCGTATGATGTGACGCGACGCAGGCGACGGTTAAATAGTGGCTTTAATTCTTTTACCAACTTCGATTCGAGAATCAAGGCTGCCAGCTCGCTTCCTGTTGGAATCGTTTCAACGTGGTGCACGCTTTGGCTCATGCGCACCTCTTTGCTGGCGCCATCCTGAAAGTGCGACATGACTCGCTTGCGGAGGTTAATGCTTTTGCCCACATAAATAGGCTGGCGTGTCTCGTCTTGAAAGATGTACACGCCCGGACCATTATCGATGCGCTGCAGCTCTTCTTGGTCGAGGTTGGGTGGCAGTGACTGTGACTTCAGCTGGTGCTGCACAGCCGCCGCAAATAGTTCGTCACCGTGTTCTTTAAAGGCCATTTCTGAAAAATACAGGATTGCTTTTGCATCATCCAGCGCACGGTGCCGACTGGCAAAAGGAATATCATAGCGCGCAATTAGCTTCGCCAGGCTGTGCCCCTGTTCGTACTTATACAAATAACGAGACAAACGAACCGTACATAATAAGCGTGGTGAAAAGTTCATCCCGATCAGTGCAAATTCATTCTTAATAAACGAATAATCAAATCGAACATTATGCGCGACGAAGACCGCACCCTCCATAATAGCCGCAAAACGTTCGGCAATATCCGCAAAGACTGGTGCACCCACAATATCACCTTCTGTGATGCCTGTGAGCGAGGTAATCATTGAAGGAATATAGGTCTCGGGATTAATCAGACTACTAAATTCATCAACAATTTTTCCATGTTCGTAGCGAATCGCAGCTACCTCTAAAATACGACTGTTCCGGTAACTTCCTCCAGTCGTTTCAATATCCACAAAGACAACCGGATACTCAAACATATACCTCTATTATACAAGCCCCGCTATAACCTTGATATAATAAGACCTGTAATTGTCATGAAATCAAGAAAACGTTCTCCGTTCAAGATTGATGTCCGTGCGTATACTCCACTGCTAGTAGCAGCAAGTGTGTGCTTACTTTTTGCTGGCGTCATACGGGCGTCGTTCGCCACAGTCACTGAAACGGCGGACGTTACGGTCAGTAGCCAAACGCTTAATGCGACAAAGGAACAGACAAAAAAAGCCGAAGCTGAAGCAAAAGCTGCTGCAGAGAAGGCTGCCGCCCAAGCAAAGGTGCAGGCCGCTCCTGTAGTACCTGCGTATGTACCATTCGCAACACCATCACCGCGTGGGTCAACATTATATATAGATCCACGCCTTGCCCTGGCTGGTCGCCCGCAGCAAATTGCCAGTCAGCCGACTGCAACCTGGTTGGGTGAATGGAGCGGCGATGTGCAGAGCGCCGCAAATACGCTCGTCAGCAACGCAACGGCGCAGAATTCACTGGCGACCATCGTTGCCTACAATATTCCTGTGCGCGATTGCGGCAGTTATTCAGCCGGAGGCGCTAATAGCAGCGAGTACTACAGGGCCTGGATACGCCAACTGGCAGCCGGGATCGGCCAGCGTAAAGCCATAGTTGTCCTCGAGCCCGACGCGCTGTCGCAAATCACGTGCCTCGGTGCGGATGACCAGGCCGCTCGCTATGCAAATCTGAACGATGCCGTCGCAGTGCTATCGACGCAAACAAATGCATTTATCTACCTTGATGCGGGCCACAGCAACTGGATCAGCGCCAGTGACATGGCGGGGCGATTAAAAAAGGCCGGCGTTGCGCAGACCCGTGGCTTTGCGCTGAATGTTTCGAACTTCCAACCCAACGACAGCACCGTCGCCTACGGAAACCAGCTGGCGACACTGACGAGTAAAAACTTCGTCATTGATACCAGCCGTAATGGCAATGGATCAAGTGGCGAATGGTGTAACCCGCGCGGTCGGGCACTGGGAACAAAGCCAACCACATATGTTGGCGGGTCAGTTGACGCCTACCTTTGGATCAAGACACCGGGCGAGTCAGACGGCACGTGTAACGGTGGTCCTTCAGCCGGTGTGTGGTGGGAAGAATACGCGCAAGAATTAGCCGCGAACAGCAACTAGTGCCGGGACAAGGTCAATCTCTACTGTCACTGCGCGGTGATCAGACAAACTGTTGCCTGACGTAGAGAGATGCTTCAAGATAAGCCCTTTCGGAACCAAGACGTAATCATTGCGCTTACCCATCGATGGATACGAAACATACTCAACACGAGTGGAAGCATCGTAATCTTCACCCCATACACCCGAAAGTTCTTCGAGGTGATCAATATTGAAGTCGCCCGCGATAATCCGCTCTTCGCCTTGGGCTTTAATAATGTCTAGTGTTTCTTGTAGGTGCGCTGTCGCATAATCTACCGTATCGGTTAATGAGAAGTGGACATTTGCGAGTTTCACAATATCGCCACCAATCTGGATATCAATCAGCTGGATGATGCGATTATGCTCATCACCTTCGGCTTTTCGCAGGACAATGGTATCAGTTTTAAGGACGGGATATCTACTGAGAAACGCCAGGCCTTCGCGGAAGATTTCATACTCATGACTGGGTTGCAGTCGAGTGACGGCGCTATGCTCGTACGTGTACTGCAAGTCCTCGTTTAAGATCTGCGCCTGGTTATGTGGCGCAGTTCCCGGTAGGAACACTACTTCTTGAAAGAAAATGATATCGGGTTGCGTTGATTTCAGATAGTCAACAATTTCGGGCTTACGATCATGCCAATCGGTAAATCCCTGGAGATTTAGGGTCGTTAGTTTCACACCATCTAGTGTACAACAAAACAATAGCGTTATACCGCTTTTTGTGGCGTAGGTGACTCTTTTGGTGCTAAATGCATTGTTATAACAAGGCTTAATAATATACGTTAACCAAGTATCCTACTCTAGGCATGTGTTCGGAGCTGATCAGCTGTATACCGTGCATTGAATAGTGGTGTATCAGGCTGGAACTTTTGTCCGGCAGCAATTCCACCAAGGTCAACAGCATCGAACCCGATAGCGTCTATCAGATCGACGACCTGTAGCTTCGCAGCCGCGTCATCCCCTGCAATCGCAATTGCGCGCCGCTTCGGATCACCTTTTGGAAGGTTGTGCGCTTCTAGCTCGTTGTAAGCAACGTGGTTCAGTGATTTCACTACCTTTGCGGTTGGTAAGTACGTCTGGATAAACTCACTTGTACCACCTGTCTCATTAATGAACTCGGGAATCACACCTTCGGTTGGTGACCAGTAGTTCATAGCATCGATCACCACTTTGTCGTTAAATGCGGCGGGATCAAGAGACGTATACTGATGCGAAGGAATCGCCAAGATGATGATGTCGCTCTTCACGATCGCTTCATCAACAATTGTCGCAATCGCGCCCGGCAATAATACACTCAACAGCAACTCAAGGCTCTCTGGCCCACGTGAGTTAGCGATCCTGACTTCGTATCCTGCTTTTAAAAACTGGCGCGCTAAGGCCGTACCAAGGCGGCCTGATCCAATAATGCCAATTTTTGGTTTATGCTGCATTTTTCAGATACTCACGCACAATTGGCGCGACCTTTGTACCAAGTAGTTCGATAGCCTTTAGATACTTCTCTTGCGAAAGCTGTCCGGTATCCATCTGGAAGATGTGGCGAGTGTGGCCGATGCGCTTGTGCAGTTCGATGATGCGTTCAGCGATTTCTTCGGGGCTACCCGCAAATAATGCACCATCACGACCAGATTCGGCGTCGTAATGTTCACGCGTTGGCGCTGCAAAGCCACGGACTTTGCCAAGTGTCTTCATCGCCCATCCCCAGCCTTCCCAGAAGGTGTCTTTTGCATCCTGGGCGTCTTCGGCGATATAACCAGGGCTAGCAATCGCGACGCGCATGTCGGCGTTCGGAACGTTGTACTGCTTGCCCGCTTCACGGTACAGATCAACGAGTGGTTTGAAGCGCGAAACGTGCCCACCAATAATTGCATACGTGATTGGCATACCGAGGGCAGCAGCACGAATTGAAGATTCCGGGTTACCGCCGGTTGCGAGCCAGATATCCATTGGCTTCTTTGGACGTGGCACGATTTCGACATTGTCGAGTGGTGCACGGAATTGCCCTTCCCACTTTATCTTACCGTCTTTACTGGCGTTGATTTGTAGCAACAAATCGAGCTTTTCGGCGTAGAGTTTGTCGTAGTCGCGAAGGTCAAAGCCAAACAGCGGGAATGATTCGGTTGAAGAGCCGCGGCCCGCGATAATTTCAACGCGTCCACCAGAAATGATGTCAGCGGTTGCAAACTGTTGATAGACGCGAACCGGGTCATCGGTACTGAGAACCGTGACTGCGCTGGTCAATTTAATATGTTTAGTCGTTGCTGCAGCCGCAGCGATGATAGTCGAGGGTGCTGAGGCTGGAAAGTATTCAGTGTGGTGTTCACCAATACCAAACACGTCGAGTCCAACCTTGTCAGCCAATTGAATTGCCTCTAACAAATTAGTGACGGATTCGTGTGTTGGCCCAAGTTTGCCGTTTTTTCGTTGCACATCACCAAAACTAAATACACCTAATTCCATCACAACCTTTCATTATTACTATACCTAGTATAGCATTGGATACATAATTTACTAGTTACGAACTGTTTCGTCAGTATTTACGAACGGAACATCTAAAAATGTTGCTATTTGATGTGCTTCGTTTATAAGCGGTTGCGGTCGTTTATTTTCTAGAAGTCTAAAGATACTGCCATTGATCACGTAGTGACCAGAGGCAACGGCGAATGTCGTAGCATCACTGTAGTTAATAGCGACGCCAGATGTCCTCACCTTTGCGCCATCCTTCTCTGTTGCGTAGTAGGTATAAATCGAAACATTGTCGATGCGCGCCAGATCGATTGCGACTCGTTCACGCTTGTTAGTAAATGACTGCTTCGTTTCGCTGTAGCTGTCGCCTGTTTTAGATAGCACTGTCGTAATATACAGTCCAATAAACGGGATGCGCGGTTCTTTGTACGAAATGTGTAGCGTATCGTCGTTAAGGTAGGTAACTTTTAGCATCTTAACGAATTCGGAAGTTGCTACGGCGGCGGTTACGTCCGCGGAAGATGCCACGTTTTTTCTTGAACATCACGACACCCATGACGATAAGTGCAATCAGTAGAAGCGCGAGGCCAATAGCAATATAGATAACAAACTGCGGAATAACCCAGAATGACTTCGATACTTCAATGGTTTGGTTAGCCTGGCCATACGTCAGCGTTGCGCTGACTGTATAGTGACCGAAAGTACCAATCTTTTCGAGAGGAACATCCCAGCGACGAGCGCTGTCTGGCAAAATCACTTCACGAGGGTCGGCATCGTTAAAGTCGACAGACGAAACAACCGTCTTGCCTTTAGTGACTGAAATTTTACCAAAAGGTCCAGCTTGAAGGTTACCCTTGTTTTCGAAACGGAATGTCACCTGCATATTGTCGGGTGTGCGTACGTCTGAGACGTTACGGCCATTCTGCTGGACACTAAAGTCAGTCAGCTCAAGTTTGTCGACTGTTTCACCACGAACCGTTAAGAGAATCAGCGAAGCAACGCTTGGGCTCAAGTTCACCTGTCCGCCGCCATCTGGGTCAGCGGGCGCAAAACGGATAGCACCAAAGTACCCACCGGCCTGTGCGGTCTTTGGAACCGTAATCACCACGTTGATAGTCTTTGATTGACCACCAGGAATCGTGACATTCGCGATTGGTGATAGGAAGCGCTTCAAACTGTGGGTTGGCGCGAAGGTATTGGCATCAAGGATAAGTGCAGGCGTTCCGCGTTCGTCGCCTGACGTAAAGTCGTTCTCAATTGGCGCAACGGTGATGGTCTCACCCGTAATGTTACTAATAGTCGTCTCAACAACTTTTGTCTCACCAGGATTGACCGTAATGTCGCTTCGAACAGGCGAAACCTTCAATGTGTTTGCAGAGACGGCATACGCAGATGAATGCGTCATAGCAACGATTACGATCGATACAGTAAGTGCTGCGACAAACGATAGCAATACACGGACGTTCGTTTGAACACTTTGTTTTTCCAACACGCCTAATTCCCCTTTTACCTAATTACTCTCAATCATAACAGATGTACCCTTGTTTGCAAAGCTCCTAAAAATGAAAAACACCCCTGTTAGGAGGTGTCTTTCATTAAGCTGAGAAGCCTAAAGCTTGTCCTAGAACTTACCGGTTGCAATCAGACCTAAGTCGGCTGAGTACAAACCAGCTGGAGTCGCGTTGTTCACGCTGACACCGAAGGTCAGTTTCAAGTTCTTGTTGTTCGCTGGTGCGCCATTTGTGTTCAAGAATTGATCACCGTATGTGCTCGTAACACCAGATGCGTTCAGCGCAGCGTAGTTAAATGCGTAGGTTGTGTCGTTGTAGCCAGATGCAGGGAATACCTGGAAGATACCAGTAGGTGTAGCACCCGTTGGATCTGTATCAGTTGCGACAAGTACACCGAACTTTGCTTCGCCACCGGCAACACCGGTTTGAAGCGCTGGCTTGATGTCACAAGATGCTGGATCGCCCGCACGGACCAGTCCGCCACAGCCTGCAGCGCTACTCTTTAGGCTGATTACCGCGCCACCAACTGCGTTGGTCGAAATTTGTGTGTAGATGCTACCAGTACTGACTGTACCCGGTACAAGCGCAATCACGCTTCCGACAGTCTCACCAAGTCGAAGCACAGGTGCGTTTCCTTGGGTAGCTGCGTTTGCACAATCTTTTGTGATGCTGACCTTGGCAGCACAGAATGTCATGCTTTCAAGGACGGCACCTGAGACACCAATTGTGTTAGTAATTGCAATTGCGACACTTCCTGAATCCTGATCACCAGTTCCAAGGTCTGCAGATGTGTAAGCATTAGCGTGCAGTTCTGTATCGTAAGTAACAATACGAGCGTACACTGTGCCAGCTGCAGTTGGGTTGTGAATGTTAGTTAATTCGACTTCTACTGGTGTATTCGTCATCGTACCGGTCACACGAACGGTGTTCGCATCGAGGTCACTTACTCCAGTGAAGCCACTCGTGACAGATGCGGCGCTTGTAACGTCGAAGCCGGCTGGTGCAGCACAGGCTGCCTCAATAAGTGGACTGTCGGTACAAAAGTCGATGACAAACGCAGCAGCATTACCTGCGGGCGTAAACTTTACGACATATGAGACATTTTCAGCATCAGCTGATGAACTAGATAATGCAATTGAGCGCTCAGTAACTTGAGCTGCCTGTACAATTGCTGGCACAATAATAGAGAGTACCATCGCAAATGCTGCAATAATAAATACTGTTCTATTCTTTAGTAACTTAAAAGAATTAACCCCTACGTTTTTCACTCGAACCCCTTTTTTTCAAACTATTTGTTTCCTCTGGTAACGAGTTCAGTGTATCACAATTATGCTTATGTTTGTCAAGAGCTTTCTCAGCAAGTTTTCCACAGACTATGCATGCTCTTCTTTTGCTTCGTACTTCTCACGATCTTTGAGCATTTTATTGCGTAACGAAACGATCTGACTGCGTCGGCCCAACCAGTAGGTTGGCAATAATAATATAAGGGCGACAAGTGCAGGGATCCACAAAATCTTCGTTGTTGCAGTTGGTGTACCCGTCGCAGCAGCCGGTGTTGCATCGACTTTACCATTTGCCAGGGCGATAACCTGTAGGAAGGCGCTGACGCCGTTCACATCAGTCACCTTCACGTTCACCTGGTAAATACCGGCCTTTTTGTAAACGTGAGAGATTGGGATTAATCCAGCGAGCGCCTGGCTCTTGAGTTCCGCAGCGGTGCCATCGCTCCAGTCAATACTAAAAGCGTACGGACCTGATCCACCAGATAGTTGCAGCGGGTAGGTTAATTCGGTCGTTGCGGCAGTTGATCGACGGCCATAGGAACTGGTCAGGGTTACGAGTGCGCCGAAGGCCGTGAAGCGCGTATCGGTATATGTCACTGAGACAATATTTGAAATTGGACCGGCTTGCTCCAGGTCATCATAGACAATTGCACTCAGCTCGTTGGTGCCAGCGAACAGACTAATAGATGCACTAAAGCTGCCGTTCACACACATCACTGCACCAACCATCACGTTGTTGTTATATATCTGCACCAGTAGTCCAGTTGGACAAATACCATTGACCGTAGTTGGTGAGGTTGAGAATGAGGCTCCTGCCCCCGGGGTTGTAATGGTTGCACCCTGTGTTGGGGCTGGTTGCTGCTTGGTTGCTTCAAGACCGTATGATCCAGGTTTCGGATCAGGCGTTGGGATAGGGGTAATCGCAGCTGTCGGTCGTGCAAAAACAAACAGCACCAGCAGGCACATCCCGACAAGTGCCGGAATAACCCACTGAGTGCTGAGACGAATCGTATGTACCATGGTTATGCTTATTGTACCGCGGCTAGGCCGTATACAAAAGGTTAATCGTTACCTTCGGCGTGAACTGCTGCGGTATGATGTCTTGCGTCGGCTACTACGGCCACCGTAGAACTTACCTCGGATGATAACGACAGCGCGCCAGACTAGCAATGTCACGATAATGAGCAGGACGATGAATGAGATCACAAACCACCAAGGCAGGTACCAGAAGGCAACTGTTTTGACGATTTCTTCGGTGTTGTTCCCGTTTTGTCCGTAGAATACATCCAGTGAGGCGGTGTAGCGTCCTGGCCATAGCGTCGGGTTCGTACACTCTGTCGATTGGGTTGTTCCCTCACCTATTTGTAGTGCTTCTACCTTCAATTTAATACAGGCGGTAAAGGTACGCGTCTGCCCAATTAAGGCGAGTGACTTATTGGGGTTCACATCCTCAATGGTTTGTGGCTTGCCAAACATGTGCTTGAGTGTGATTGTTCCGATTGGACTCTCGGTCACATTACCCTTGTTTTCAAGAGTATAGGCAATCGCGAATGGCTTAGTGGTAGTGACACCTACGTAGCCCGCTTTTACATTTGCACCTTGGGATGAAAGGTTATAGGCACCAAACTTCTTCAGATTTAAGCTCTCGTTTACTTTACCGGGAATAGAGGTGAACACAAGTGTGACACCAGATGCACTCAGGCCAACGTTTCCGCCGTCTGCTGCACCGGTTGAGTAGACAATGGCACTGTAGTAACTTCCTGCACCTTGGTTTTTAGGGATACCAACGCTGAGGGCAATTGATTTGGTTCCAGATGGTGGAATTGTGACAGTCTCTGGAAGTGTTAGGAATGGACGCATTGACCACGTTGTCTGTGGCGCATCTTCAGCGAGCATCAATTTTGGTGTTCCCCCATCGTCACTAAAGGTGAAGTCGACGACACGAAGGTTTAGTGTCAATGGAGAGCCGGCGTCCAAGTTACGAATTGTCAGGTTATCATTGATCGTTTTACCTGGTTCAACAGTATATGTTTTCTTTGGTACGATACTGAGCGATGCAGATCCGTCGGCTGCGCCAACCGGTTGCGCTGGTAGTACCGATACGACAGCAGCTAGAACCAGAAAGGCAGCAAGCGCAATACTTTTAAAGCGTTTCATGTTTATATTCCCTCACGTTAAATAATTCCTAAATATAAGCAGTATTGTACCATTAAAAACGGCCGCTGGCTATGTAGGTCATTGTTGTGGTATACACACCAGGACGGAGGCTTTTACTAGAGTTAACGATATAGCTGACAGTAAACTTTTTCATCAGGCTGACGTTTGGTGAGTACGCGACAACGTCGCCTTGGACGTATTTATATTTATTTGGAATACTGTAATCTGGCGACGCAATGGCATTTGCCCAGGTGCCGTCTGGATTTCGTCCCACAGCAGGCGCGGTATTCTCTACTAAATTGATACCAAATTGATTATCCCCCGGCGTACTCTCTGTTGGCGTTGCCAGACCATCAATAACATTTACTCCAGCTGCCATCGGCGTGCCCATGGCCGTAATTGCAAACCCACCCGATGCATTTGTTCCCACCGCCATTTGTGATTGGGCAACGAGTGTTGATTCGGCATCAAGCGTCCCCATGTTGCTGTAATAGGTATCGTTCGTCGCGGTACAGTTCGATTCAACTTCTTGGGCAACACAGAAGATAAGCATCGGCGGCACTTGTGTCTCGATCAATATTGAATCCGTAGGCTCCCCCCTCACCGAACCGAAATCGATTTGCGGACCAGTCGCATTCAACGAGGCGTGGCTGCGCAAACGAATCGAGAACGCTTGGGATGTATCGGTTGGGTTCTTGACGTTATCGAATGTATAGGCCGAGGTGCCGTTCGATATGACGCTCGGTAGGCGCGACAATACGATATGATTCGTAGACTTCGATAGGATCGAGAAGCCCGTCTCACCGCGTTGATCGCTCAGTTGCACCTGCGACGCATCAAAGCCCGCCGGTGCCACACACTCGTGATACGGGATCGGATCATTACATATCAATAAATCAACCGAACCGACCGCTGCGGGGCTCATATAGCTAAATGAAACAGTGTATTGCGCCGTCGCACCGGCTTCTGCGTTATTCATATACAAGCTACGGTTCTGAAAGCGCATGTCGGCAGAGGCTGGAGCAACAAATATAAACATAGCTAAAAACAGAGCGATCAACTCTACGGGGAAAACGCTGCGCCAATGAAGGACGAAGTGATGAAGGCGGATAAACCTGTGGAACATACCTGTTATTGTACTAGAGAATAAGCGTTATGCGTAGCAGTTATCACCCAACATAATAACCGGCCCTTTCGGACCGGTTATCTGTAGATATAAACTACTGCGTTATCTGAACACTATCTCTAGTATTGAGGGGCTGCAAGGTAGTTAATCTTGGTCGTGTAAACACCAGCTGGTGTATCTGCACCGATGTTCGCTACATAGCGCATCTTAGCAGTTGTACAGCTAATGACCTCTGTACTTTGTTGCGCGATTGCAACAGGAGTACTCGAGCTTGATTTTTGGAAAGCGAATTGCGCTGTTCCAGCAGTGTTAGGTTGACCACCTGTACCAGCGGTAAAGATAGTACCTGTTGTTGCACCATTGTATTGTGCACTTGCAGTATCAGTAGTGATATTGAAAGGTGCAAGACGAGGAGCGACATAGCCAGTTACGAAGTCTCCGGCAGTACCGTCAAGTGTATCACTTGCTAGATCACCGAATCCAAGGCCGAATTGTTCAGTACCAGGAGTACTTGCGAGTTTAGATGCACCGATTTCGTCGATTTCGTCACCGACGGTGTTGTGGAGTGTATCACCTGAGTAGTACACTGTTGCACCACCAGATGAGTTGGATGAGAGGCGCCAGTAAGAGGCAACTTCCCAAGCACGTCCTGTTTCCAGTGAGTACTCTGCATCTGGGTTACCGAGGTTTAGGCGGTTGTTATTTACATTTTGGATCGCGTCACACTTACCGTGGACTTGACCAGAAACTGCTTCACAGCCTTCTGGTGCACCCTGTTGACCGTAGTTTGCACAGTTGATATCAACTGTATCGCGGTTTCGTGTACCCACTGAGAATGACATGGTTTCCAGAACCTTTGTCGTAATGTGGATTGAGTCAGTCATCACGTTCGCAACGGTTACACCGCCGTCAACGTTATGGCTTTGCGCAGGAATCATATCTGTCGTAGTAGCAGTATCAAACGAGTTGATCTTTACGAAGAATGAACCACTACCTGGGTTGGTAATGTAGCTAGATTCTGATGCCTTAAAGACAAGCTTTACTGTTTGGCCACTAGTAGGTTTTGCACCATCGCCTGCACCTGTGTGGGCGAGGTAGATGAAGTTATTCTTACCAGTAAGCTTGCCAGAGTGAGCTAGATCTTCAGCGTTCTTTGTTGTCATTTCCCAACCTAGTGAAGGTGCTCCATCAACAAGGACTTGGTATTGACCAGCGCCAGCACCTTCAGACCATGCTGTTGTCGTTGCACCGGTAACAACATCGAAGTCACTCTTACCTAAAGGATTAGCTTCTTCGTTTGTTGGACGTCCATCTGCAACAGCACCGCCGTCCCAGAGGCCGTTACGGAAGTCACCGAGGTTGCCAGTAGTAATTTGTTCGTTGTCACCAGGTGCCTGACAGTTACCAGCAGCATTCGTACAATACTGTAGCGTAAAGCCGAGTAGTGGCCTGTTAGTACTATCTGTACTTACGTTGAACGTAAATGTCTCACCAGACTTCTTACCGTTAGGACCCGTGCCAGCTGGCGCGTAGTTCTCATTGATAGAGTTCTGTGATTGGGTTGAATTACCCGAACCGTCTGTGTCTGTATAACCAGGCGCAGAGCTACTTAGTAGCAGCGAACGCTTCGTTAACGGATTCAATGAGTCCGCGAAAGCTGCACTTGATGGGATAAGTACTGCTGCAAATACAGCAAAGGCCCCAGCAAGATACGACCCACGACGGGCTATTGATTTGAGTGTTTTTATACTCATATATCTCCTTGTTTGTTTATTTTTAATCCTTTTTCAAGGCTTACACGCGAATTTTACCACGAGCGGGATAGCGAGTGCAATAGATTTTTATACAACACTTCATGGTTTTCTCAGGAACATACGATACGTGTGGGGATAAAGTGTGGATAACTAATAAATTGGGATGACCATTGCGGAAAAGTCACCCGAATAGTGACCTGCTGGCGTCGAGCTAGAAATGTTCACAATCATACTCAGCGTGTAGTCAGTCTGCCCCGACTGCGCTGTACTGCGGGCAATTTCATCACCACTGGTATACATGAATAGATTCGGGGTCTTATAGTTTGTGCCGACCATACCGAAAACTACTTGATTCGACGGGACCTGTAGTGGTGCGGCTCCGATATTAGGATTTGTATTCGCCGCAGCATTGATCCCGAACTGCTCGGTGCCTGGCGTTGATGCGGTAGGGCTATTGGATGTCCGTAATGTATGGTCAGCATACTTTGGCGGGTCACCGGAAATTTGCAGGA
>Ga0247811_1000037_pt1 | contig 49648 bp, 84 predicted proteins | sample UWRJL134311R1_FD_189018 | JGI IMG/M metagenome (GOLD analysis project Ga0247811, IMG submission 189018) | Plant litter microbial communities from Arlington Agricultural Research Station in Wisconsin, United States - UWRJ-L134-311R-1 | ecosystem: Environmental > Terrestrial > Plant litter >...
TCTGAACAGATTATAGCAGATATGATTGAATTTGCCAAGATGCACGTTACAAAAGCTTTAAAAGCCGCGAGTGAGAAGGCAATTACAGAAGAGACATGGGGGGACTACCATGTAGATAAAAAATCAATTTTAAACGCTTATCCTTTAGAAAATATAAAATGAGAGTAAAATTGTCAATAGGAGACTGGTCACAAGATGGTCACAATCAATACGAAGAGTTTGTTTATGAAAGTAATAAATCAGTAGAAGAGATACAAGAGGCTTATAAAGCCAGCTGTGCTTTAACAGGATTGCAGTTTAATTATATACAGGATAAAGAAAATTATACAGGTCTAAATCTTAATTGGCAAGATTCTGACTATGATGACAGACAAATAGCTGTTGAATATGAATCGAGCCATATATCTAAATTAGCCGAAGAGATATTAAAATCTCATGGTATCGATGTATGGGAAGGTTATGACCCACAAGTTTATGACTTTAAAGCAGAAAAATGTCCTATACAAGATGAAGAAAACTTCATAGACTTATGGTTACAGTTTGTAAAATTATCTTTACCTGATTTAAAATTAGAGGAAGCGTCTTTTAAAAAATCAGAATTAAAAACTTTGCCAGCTATAAATGGTTGGTGGAATGAAAATTTAAACGTTCAATTTGGCTACGGCCTTTACGAGTAAAATTATGAAAACATTTTTAATAGGGGGAGCCGTACGGGATAAGCTATTAGGTATAAAATCTAATGACCTTGATTATGTAGTTGTTCTTGATAAAATAGATGGTATAACTCCAGAGCAAGGTTTTAAAATTATGGAGGACTGGATGACAAAAGAAGGATTTGAAATATTTCTTTCAGTCCCAGAAATGTATACTTCAAGAGCTAAGTTTCCTAAAGGTCATAAAAACGAAGGTATTGTAGGAGATTTTTGTCTCGCTCGAAAAGAGGTGGGGTATGAAGAAGGTACAAGGAGACCAATATTAGAACTTGGTAACTTAGAGGATGATGCCGTGAGACGTGATTTTTCTGTTAATGCTATGGCAGAAGATGAAGAAGGAAATCTAATAGATTTATTTGATGGTCAAAGAGACTTGAAAGATAGCTTGCTTCGGACTCCTGTTAATGCTGTGTTCACTTTTAATGATGACCCTTTGCGTATGATGCGTGCCGTAAGATTTTCTATAACTAAAGGTTTTAGGCTGTCAGAGGACATACAAGCAGCAATGCTTAATCCTAATATAAGGCAAAAACTTCTAACTGTAGTTAGTCAGGAAAGGATTAGAGAAGAACTATTTAAAGCCTTTAAACATGATACAGTTGGGACAATTAGCCTACTAAATAAATTTAATCTATTGGATTTGTGCTTTGGAGATAATTTGTGGCTGGAACCAACAATGAAAAAACGTTAATTATGACACCGAAAGAAAAAGCAGTTCAACTGTTTAATAAATTTTACGAAGCTGAGCAATTAGCGGGGTATTTAGCTAAAAAAGAATGCAAATTTTATGCTCTAATCTTGGTTGATGAAATAATAGCCAGCAATCCATCAAAAATTACAACAAGAAAAGACTTAGACCATGACGGGCATGAGACAGGTATTACTTACACAGAGATGAGTTTAGATTACGATTACTGGTTACAAGTTAAAAAAGAAATACAATTACTATAATTATGATATACGACAGTACAGCAGACACACTACTTCATATAAAAAGAGTTAACGAACTACTTATATTTGCTGCTTTGGAACTCTTAAAAAGAGCTCAAGTGCATGATAAGTCTAAATTAGAAAGTCCAGAAAAAGAACTATTTGATGAGCTGACACCGATTTTAAAAGACTTAACATTTGGCTCTAATGAGTACCAAGAATCTCTTGATAGGTTAAAACCTGCTTTAGACCATCATTATGCTAACAATAGCCACCATCCACAATACTACGAGAATGGTATTGATGGAATGGATTTATTTGATATTCTTGAAATGTACATTGATTGGGTAGCAGCTGGTGAAAGGACAAAAGGAGGAAATATCCGAGCTTCAATAGAGATAAACAAGCATAGATTTAAAATGTCCGACCAATTAATTAACATTTTTAGAAACACATCAAACAGATATTAATGGATGAGATATTAATAAACAGTGCTATAGCTTTTGTAATAGGCTATACAGATTCTTGGGATAGATACTTTCCAGGTTATATGAAACCTTCTAATGAAGAATGTTTAAAAATGCACGGAAGTAAATTGAGAGAAAATGTTATCAAATACTTAGAAAATAATAAGATTGCTAAATAATGGATATTTACACAAAGCCAGGGACTAAAATTGTAGTCACCGAGACATCAGCAAAGAATGGATACACGTCAGATGAAAATAAAGTTGCCGCTCATTTGACTATTGGGGTTCTATACACCGTAGAACGTATGGAGGTAGACAGTTGGAGTTCAGAAGTATACTTAGAGGAATTCCCTAATATACCTTTTAACTCTGTTAATTTTGAAAACATTTAATAAATGAAAGTATTACAAAACATTAAAACAGAATTAGTTACGTCTATAGATATAGAGACAGTAAGAATAGCTGAAAAATTTGAAGATTTATCTCCTGAATGGAAATCTGCTTGGGAATATAAAAATAAACAGGACGGTGTAGTTCCTTCTCAGGAAGAACTCTCAGACTTGTGGGAAAGAAATGCTGCTTTATATGCAGAATTTTCTCAAGTATGTGCCGTAAGCTTAACAAGTATGGGTAAGAAAGGTTTAGTATGCAAAGAGTTCTATGGCAAAGACGAAAAGAGGCTATTAGAAGCATTATCTAAGTCATTAGATGGTATGATAGCCCACAATAAAGAGTATCGCCTTATAGGACACGCAGCTAAGTATTTTGACTATCCATTCTTAGGGAAGCGATTTATTATAAATGGTCTTGATATTCCGATAGCCTTGGATGCTACAGATTCTAAACCTTGGCTTCAAGCTAACCTTTGTAGTAATGAACTTTGGAAACTCGGAGGTACAGGCTCAGGAAGTTCTTTACAAGCCTTGTGTACAGCTCTAAATGTTCCTGTCAGTAAAGTAGACCTTGTAGGAGATGAAGTAGGTGCTGCCTTTTACCGAGGAGAATATCAAAGGATAGGAAGGTATTGTTCTTATGACACCATTGCCGATTATAATGTCCTGAGAAGGTTTAAAAAAGAGATTATATTTGATTTTGAAGATGTCACCTATATTACTGCTTATACAGACGATATGCAAATTGAAGAAGAAGCTACTGTGCCAATTCTTCAAGCCCTTTTTGTGTTTAAGAGATTTTCCGATGAGATGAAAGAAGAACTTAAAGTAATTCTGAAAGATGCTACGGCAGACGAAAAGGCGGGTGTTGAAAAAATCCTCATAGCTCATTACGTTGATAAAGTTGATGTAATGGATATGGACAAAAAAGAGAAAGAAACCACTAACAAAATCAGGATAGAAGAAGTAAAAGAGTTCATAAGCTCTCTATAAATTACAAATGGAAAAAAACGAAATAATACTTCCGAAGGTATTTGAAGATAGGAATGGTAAGTATCCTCAACATAAAAATAAGTACAAAATTTCTTATAGCCAACACACTTCATGGAAAAGTGAAGAATACCAATATGACTATATAGTTCAATATTTCTCAGGAGCTAAACTTCCTGATGGTATATGGGCTCTATATGGAGGAGAAGTGGGTACATTTATTGAACACACAGGAAATAAAGAGCCTTATCCAGAATTTAGTATGCTATCTCAAGGAGATAAAGACTTTCTGTTAACTCTTGACTATCCTGAAAACTGTGTTTATGAAGATGAAATCTGTGTGGATTTTGGAGATTTTGTTTGTGAGGGATACACCGATAGAACTGAATTTTTAGAAGAGTCTAAAATTGGCATTCGAGATTACAAAACGGGAAACCTGGAAAAAAAGAAAGACTTCTATGAGAGTGATGAATATGCTCAGACAACACTTTATTGCTTCCAGAAAAAACAGGAAGGTTTTGAAGTAGATTACAGCGAAGTAGTATTGTTAGGTAGAAAAGGTAACAACATGACAATCAAAGGAAAACACTATCCTATTAAATTGTCTGGAGAAAAGCTACCAATAGATACACCTTATTCGGAAGAACGGGCTCAGAAGATACTTTCCGACATACGAAAATCAGCTGAACAAATTAGTGATTTGTACAAGATTTTTCTGAAGTTCTTTGGTAAGGCTAAAATTAGTTAATTTGCTGTTAAAGCTCTCAATTTATTTTGGGAGCTTTTTCTTTTAATGTACCTTTGTAATAGAAAATTAAAAATTATGAACAATTATAAATCAACAAAAGTAGTTATGTTAGCTCATAATAGTATGCTAACTAAAATTACAAAATATTTAGATACTAATAAATTGTCTACTAATTTAGATAGATTAGAAAGGCACACTAATCAACATCTCTACTTTACTTCTGATGAAATTATTAATAGAAAAGATTTTGTATATAATATAGTAAATAAATCTATACAAAGATGGGATGAAGAATTTAAAGCTGATTTAGAATATTTTAAAAAAGTAATAGCTTCTACTAATCCTGATTTAAATCTACCACAACCCTCTAATGAATTTATACAATATTATATATCAGAATATAATAAAGGTAATATTATAACTGAGGTATTAGTTGAGTATGATTATATGTTTCTGAAAGCAGGGGATAATGACGTTGTTAAAAATAATCCATTAGTACTTAAAGTAAATTCTGACAATACTATTACAATTAAACCTGTAATAGAAACTTGGGAGAATATCTTTGATTCGTGGTTATCTTCTAAAGAATGTAAGATGAACCAACATTTTGGAGACTGGCTCAAACTGAACTTCAATCCTCCGACTAAAAAGAATCATAAAATGATGTTAAAGAAATTGCCCAAAGTTTAGAATAGTTGTAACTTTGTGGAAGAAACTATGAAAAATAATATGAAAAAGTACGGAGCTATATTTGGCTCAGCGTGGTTGGGTCTGGCATTATTTGGGATAACAGGTTATTCTTTTGATAATTGGCAGTACTACGCAATAGTGGTTCCTACCTTAATAGGATTCTGGATTCACGATGACTATCTTGAAAACAATTTAAACAAAAATAATAAATAATTATGACACGATTAACAGTTCATTTGAAAAACGTTTCAAAGACATTTGATGCAAAAGGAAAATTAAAAATTTTTAACACACGTTCCTTTAAGGTTAGGTCTGAGAAAGAAGTTGCTGAAATTCTTAGCAATGTGGGTGAGGTTACAAAATCTTATAAATCCAATATAGCCTAATGGGATTTAAGGATTTATTTGTGTCTTCTGGCATTGAAAAACCAGAGGAATCTACACCAGTAAAAGTTGCAAGTTTTCCTACTCAGGCAAGCACAACTTTTCCAAGTCCTACAGTTACAACATTTGCAGCCCCAGTTGCTCCTCCAGCAACAAATAATTATTCCGAAGAAATAATGGGGCTTTATATTAAAGGATTTGAGAGCCTTAATCAACCAGGAGTAGAATTCTATGAATTTTACAAAGCCGTAGAAGCGGTTGATATAAATAACACTCAAGCTTATAAAATGGCTTTAGCAATGCTTCAAAACGTAGATAAGTCTTTCAGTAAAGAAAAAGCTTTATCTTCATCTCAGCATTACATAGACAACATTCTGGTAGCTCACAAAGAATTTCTTGCAAACGGAACGGCTAAGAAAGACAAACTTACTCAGGATAAAACTAATGAAGCCAGCTCTCTGAATGTTGAAATAGCTTCTATAGAAAAACAATTAGAAGCTTTATCTCAACAATTAGGACAAAAAAAGATTCAGCTTTCATCTATCGATGCTAAGTATGATACGTCTTTTAGAGAAGTGGATGGCAAGCTACAAGCGAATGAGGCTGCCAAAGATACAATGATAAATAGGATTCGCACAGTAATTGAAAATATTAAAATAACTTTATAATGTCACAGACAAAATTTGATTCAGTTGATTTGAGCAGACTACCTGCTTTACAAAATATTGATAGTGCCCAAATACAGGCAGGACTCCAAAGTATGACACCTGGAGCTAAAGGTTTGTACGGTGTTCTTAGGCTTGCCGTTATAGCAGGTCTGGGATATGCTGTGTGGGTTTATATACTTCCTACTCTATTCGTGGCTATAGGACAAGCCTTAGCAGTTGTAGCAGGTCTTGGAGTACTGGCTATTGCTTTTGCAATGAGAAAACCTTTTTGGAGATGGCTTGGAAATATTGCCAGAGCCACAGATAAGAAATTAATCAGAGACAATCCTTGGTTAGTTTTTGAAAAACAGAAAAGGAAACTTGTAGAAGCGAAAGAGAAATTTTTTAGCTCCTTTGGCAGAATGCGAAATTTAGCTCAGGAAACAAAAGCAAAAGCAGAAGAATCTCAGAAAAAAGCTAAAGATTATCAGGATGCAGCCGTTAGCCTTAAAGCTAAAGCCGACAAACTAAAGGAGCAGATGGCAATGGCTAAAGACAAAGATGCTAATGCCTACACAGCTTACTACAATGAATCAGCCAAAACAGCTGCTCAAGCACATAATGCAATGCTTAGGTATGACCAAGCTAAGGACATGGCTGCAAAATATGCTGCCAGAGGAGTCGTAATGGATAATTTGGTACGTAAACTAAGCACAGGAACTACATATATCGATATAAGGATAATGGAGTTTGATAACACTGTAGAGATGCTTAAAGTAGATTATGATTTCTTTAAAGAATCAGCCGATGCTACTAACCAAATGAAGAGTTCTATGAACTTTACAGAAGAGTGGCAAGTTAGCTATGCTATTGAAGCTACAAAAGCAGTCACAGCAAGCTATATATCTGAAACTCAAATGAACCTAAACGATATTGAGAGCCTTACAGCTAATTACAATATTGATAATGATGCTATCTTCTCTAAACTGGATGCTATTACACAAAGGATAGAAACAGGAGAAGAAAAACTACCAAACGTTGCTCAGTACCAGAATCCTGACTACGTTATGACAAACAAAGACCGTTCTAACGCAGGTTTTGGAGCGGATATATTCTAAAAGTTAAAATTAAGTTAAAGAAGTTGTGAGGGCAAGGGAACTGTTGTAACTTTGTCCTCTCAATTAATAACAATTAAAGTAAAAACAAAAATGGAAAACAATCAGAATTCAGGATTTTTTAGCAGGTTAACTCCTCTATCAAAAATAATTATCGGTGTCTTGGCATTTACTATTATAGGATTTCTTGCCTATAAATTCTTCCCAGGCATCGCTGTAAGTGAGTCAAAAAGTGTGCAAGCTATAGCTCTTGACGGAGTTAATATTGATAACATTTCTCACACAGAAAAACTGCCTGTAGCAGGCACAGATATTTCATCACTTGTAGGTAGCAAGCCAGAACTAAAAGGTGCAGGTTATCCCTGGAATGGGAACTCAGCTCTTTTGGCTGCTAACGGAGGTTCACATACTACAGAAGGTTCTCTTATGGAAAAAAATGGAGTACGTTTCACCTTTCTACGCCAAGATGCTGTAGATGAGCTACGAAATATGCAAATAGAGTTTGTTAAAGAACTTGATAAAGGGGTAGCAAATCCAGTAGGTGCCCGTAGTGTAGCATTTGTTTCAATAATGGGTGATGGAGTACCTTTTTATCTGGCTACAACTCAGAAACAATTGAATGACATATTTGGTATAGATAAATATCACGTTGAAGTAGAAGGTGCTATAGGAATATCATACGGAGAAGATAAGCTTATAGCTCCAGTCGAATGGAAAACAAATCCTCAACTTATGAAAGGGGCTGTTATATCAACAGTTGTAGGAGATGGGGACTGGATTATATGTCTTAACTATGCAGCTGCTTTAGGTTTGAAAGTTAATCCAGATGTATCAACCTATGACCCAGAGGCTGTTAACTTTGTAAACTCAGAGAAGAATGATTTTATGCAAGCAGCCGAAGAATTAATAAAATCTCAAAAAGCTGGTTTCACGGTAGAATTAAAAGAAGTTAAAAATGGTAAATTGACAGGTCAGACTATCAAACACAAGATTGATGCTTGTTCAACGTGGTTTCCTGGAGATAAAAGAGTATTTGATGAACTTGCAGGGTTTACTGACATCATATCTACAAAAGAATTCAATAACCAAATGCCTACTACAATTGTAGTAATACGTGAATGGGCTTCTAAAAACCCTAATACAATAACTAATCTTCTTTCTGCGACTTACACAGCAGCTAACCAGATGAAGTTATTCGATGAATGGAGGGTGAGAGCTTCAGAGGCTGTCTTTGAAACCTTTAAAATGGGTGATGGAGCTAAGTACTGGTATGAAGCTTTCCGAGGCATAGAAGGAGAAAAAAACGGTGTTAAATTCCACATAGGTGGAACTCGTGTTTTCAATTATGCAGATGCAATGCAGTATTACGGGTTAAATGGTGATGGTGTTAATCGATACAAAGCAGTTTATGAACAAGTAGGACAATATCTTACTCAGTTGAACCCTTTTGGTTTTAATGAAACTGTAGCAGGTGTAGGCGTTGTTCCTTTCGACCAGGCTGTTAACTTATCTTATTTAAAAAGTGTGAATATTTCTGATTCAGGAGCCACTTACAAAAAAGATTACGCTAAAACTGCTACAGAAGTAGTTGCTTCAGGTAACTTTAACATTGCTTTCAATACTGGTTCTGCTGATATATTACCCACATCTTATCCAGAACTTGATAAAATTTACAATGTTCTGATACAAGCTGAGAACACTAAAATAACTGTAGAAGGACATACTGATAATACAGGTAATGACGAAATAAACAAAAGCTTATCTGAAAAAAGGGCACAGTCTGTAGTCGATTACTTTGCAAGAAAAGGTGTAGCCACAGATAGGATTCAAAGTACAGTTGGTTATGGTAGTACAAAACCTATTGATACTAATAGTACTGAGTCAGGACGAGCTAAAAACCGTAGAGTAACAATAACACTTTTAAAATAATATTATTCAGCCCCCAATCTGGCAGATACTCTTTGCTTTTGAGGGGGCTTTTTAAAAAGAAGTAGACAATGAAAAATTTAATAGTTACCTTATTATTCTTAACTGGGCTATCAATCCAAGCTCAAGAACCAAATACAAGAATTACTTTTGACCCTTATGTGGCTTTATCTGTTTCAGCTTCCAGCCATTCAGCATATCCATCTATAGAAGGAGGAGTTTGTAGTAAAAATATGGCTGTAGCTATTGACTTTGGTAGAGGGGATTTTAACAGAGCTTTAACGCAAAGTGATGCTATTTCTAACTACTTTTGGGAAGCCAAATTTTCACCTTATTATGACCTCGGTTCTTTCAGAGGAAGTGTGTTTGGGGGATACGGTGGATACATAGGGACAAAACATTATTTTTACGATTTTGGAGTAGGTGTTTCTTACACTGTAGAAAGCATTAGCTATGGAGTTGCTTTTAACAACTGGGACGGAGTAAATTATATTAGCCCCTCTCTAACTTATAATTTTAATTAATGAAGAAGTTAATAACCCCTTTCGAAAATCTTAATAGAAAGACTACGACATTTATTGCTCTGGGATGGGTAGCATTTCTTTTAGTTGTGTGGTTTGTAAGTTCCTCTATTGGTACTACACATTTGTTTCCCACACCTGGTCAAGTAGGTACTGGTTTTTCTCAGTTATTTGCTGAAGGGCTAATAGTCCACTTATTTAGTTCGTTATCATTATTTTTAATGGCAGTTGTTAGCTCGGTGGCAGTTTCTCTTGTCTTAGCTTATATGTCTCCTATACCACTGTTTAGCCCTTTAGCAGCCTTTGCCAGCAAAATGAGATACTTGCCTTTAGTGGGTCTTAGTTTCTACATTGCTATTCTTATATCGGATGCCAGAGCTATACAAACGTCCATGTTGGTAGTGTTTATGAGTACTTTCCTTATTACCTCTCTTTTAGGGATGATTAATGACGTACCCGAACAGGAATTAGACCATGCGAGAACTTTAGGTTGTACAAGATGGGAAGTATTATCAGAAGTTATAATAAAAGGTAGGTTAGACTATGTATTTGAAGTTGTTAGGCAGAATCTTGCTGTAGTTTGGATGACTCTTGTTACAGTTGAGTCTATCTTACCGTCTGAAGGAGGTCTTGGATTTTTAATTCAAAATTCAGGAAAACTTGGTAATCATGGAAGAATAATCGCTCTTTATATTATAATCCTTGGGCTTGGATTGTTGATTGATGGGGGACTAAAAAGTTTAAGGAAGATAATATTTAGATTTTCAAAAATTTAAGGATGAGTTATAAACTGACAGAAAAATTATTGCAACTTGATAATGTATCAGTTGCATACGATGGTAACGTTGTTATTAAGGATATAAGCCTGATAGAATTAGATGTAGTGAGAGAAGGCTATACTCAAGGACAGACAATAGCTGTTCTTGGGAGGTCTGGGAGAGGAAAATCTTCTCTGTTTAAAGTATTAACTGGTTTAATACAACCAGCCACTGGTAGTATATTTATAAGGGATTTCCACAGTGTTGACCCAACTTCGGCTAAATTAGTTAAAGAAGGCGATATAGGATTTGTAAATCAAAAATACACATTGTTCCGACACAAAACAGTAGAGCAAAGTTTACTGTATGCTCTCAGAAAAACATCCTTAACTAATGAACAGAAAAAAACCAAAATATCAGAAGCTCTAATTTTTTGGGGAATGCTGGAACACAAAGATAAGTACCCTAATGAGCTTTCAGGAGGGCAGCAACAAAGAACTGCTATTATAGAGCAATTGTTTAGCTCGGGGCATCTTATGATACTTGATGAACCATTTTCAGGACTTGATGTGGGGAATATAGAAAATGTTAAAGAATCTTTCAAGTTAATTACTTCAACAGACGAATTAAACACAATCATATTCTCAACTCACGATATTAACCTGGCTGTAGAATTAGCCGATAGTATCTATGTTATAGGCAGACCAGAAGGACAAACTGCAAGCACCATACTTAAACATTACGACCTAAAACAAATGGGGTTAGCATGGGAGGAATTCGGAGCTCAACATTTAAATTTAGTTAACCAAATAAAAACAGATTTAATCAATTCATAACACATGAGACCAATAGGAAATAGAATTTTAGTCCTTCAAGATGAAGTAGAAGTAGAAAATACAACAACATCATCTGCTGGGCTACTACTCAGAGTAGAGGGCGGTTTAGACAAACTGACAGAAGAGATTAATAAAAATCGAGGAGTAAATCTTAACTCTGATGAACTTGACAGGTTTTCAAGTGACATAGAAGCTACAATTAAGGAGAAAAAAGTAATGCGAAAACTCCAAACAGGCATAGTAGCGTTTAAAGGTAAGAATTGTACTGACGAACTATCTATAGGAGACCAAGTAGAATTTAAAAACAATACTCCTCAAGTTATAACTTGGAAGGGAGTGCAGTACTTACTCATGCCAGAAGATGCTTGTATACTAAATTTAAGCCAAGATTAATTTTTAAGGATTTTGTATAATCCAGATGTTATTCGTATCTTTGCTGTAGAAATTATGGGGATGTCTGAGACTACCCGACATACACCAGGCTTATCTAAGCGGTGAGATGTTACTACACAAAGCCCTCTGCTTATTAATTTAGGCGGGGGGCTTTTTTAACCTTATTACTAATCGCCAAACAAAATAAATTAGATGGGCATTTTTGACAAAAGGGTAGCTTTTAAACCCTATGAGTATCCCGAAATTTTAAAATACAGGGAAGCCATAAAACATAGCCGATGGGATGTTGAACAATTTAAATTTGAATCAGATAAATTTGAGTTCAAGCACAAATTAACAGATAATGAAAAAGAAGTTATAAAAAGAACTCTTTTAGCTATATCTCAGATAGAAGTATCTGTTAAAACATTTTGGGGAAAACTTGGAGACCACATACCTAAACCCGAATTTAACTCTGTAGGTATTACATTTGCAGAAAATGAAGTGGTACACAGTGAAGCTTATTCTAAACTTTTAGAAGAGCTGGGATTTAATTCTGAATTCGATTTGTTACTTTTGAACCCTGTCATCGGAGGCAGAGTAGATTATCTCACCAAATACCTTAAAAATAGTGGGGATAATGCAAAACAGGTATACACCCTTAACTTGGCTTTATTTTCTATGTTTATAGAAAATGTATCTTTGTTTAGCCAATTTGCTATTGTTAAGTCTTTTACAGAGAAGAAAAACCTCCTTAAGGAAGTAGATACAGTTATTGAAGCCACAATGAAAGAAGAGGTTATTCATGCTCAATTAGGTATGTATTTAATTAACCTAATCAAAAAGGAATATCCTGAGTGGTTTAATGTAGAGTTCTACGAGAAAATAGAGAGAGCTTGCAGAAAAGCTTATGATGCCGAAGTTAAAATTCTTGAATGGATTTTTGAGAATGGAGACATCGACAGTATTTCACTTGAACATGTGAAAGAGTTCATTAAGTTAAGGTTCAATGATTCATTACAGACGATAGGAGGAAAACCTATGTTTGAAATCGACCAGGAAAAAATCAAACCATTATATTGGATGGTAGAAGCAATTTATGCCTACGTAAGGAACGATTTCTTTAATACCGAAACAACAAATTATACGAAGTTTAACAAACCTGTAACCGCTAACGATTTATTTTAATGAGCAAATATGACTGGTACACACCCTTAAGTGAGGTGTTCATGGGAAGGGGTTATTTTCACAATAACTCAACTATACAAGATAGAGTTGAAGCTATCGCAAGAAATGTAGGAGATAGATTCAAGGATGAAGAAATTTATAGCAAAGTAAAAGACTATATAGAAAGAGGTTTTTATGTCTTACCAAGCCCTGTGTGGAGTAATGTGGGTGCTGGGAGGGGTTCGGGTATTAGTTGTTTCAACACTCACTTTGGAGATAGTATAGAGTCTATTATACGAGGGAATGCAGAGGTCGGAATGCTTTGTAAAATAGGAGGAGGTACTTCAGGTTATTTTGGAGAAGTTCGTTCAGCAGGGAGCCCTATATCAACAGGGGGCACTACTTTTGGTTCTGCTCACTTTTTACAAATGCCTTCAACTACTAAAAATGTGATTTCTCAAGGTAATACAAGGAGAGGTGAGTTTGCAGGATACCAAGATATAACTCATGGAGATATTGTTGAATGGTTAAGGATTAATGGAGAAGGTAGCCCCCTACAAAGATTACCTTATGGTATTTGTGTAACTGATGAATGGCTCAAAGAAATGAAAGCAGGAGATGCTGAGAAGCGTAATATATGGGCTTTAGTTCTTGATAGCAGAAATAGGACTGGATTTCCTTATATATTCTTTACCGATAATGTAAACAATGGGACTGTAGATGTCTATAAAGACAAAGGAATTAAGATAAAGTCCTCTAACATGTGTACTGAAATTCTTTTGCCTTCTACCGATGAAGAATCTTTTGTTTGTAATTTAATAGGCATGAACCTTGTTAAGTACGATGAATGGAAAAACACAGATGCTGTAAGAATAGCTCTTTACATTGCTGATGCAGTACTTTCTGACTTTATTGACTTGCACAGAGATACACCTTTTATTGAAAGGACTGTTAAATTTGCTGAGAGACACAGAGCTATAGCCATTGGAGCAAGTGGATACCATTCTTACCTTCAAAGCAAGATGATACCTTTTGAATCAATGGAAGCTAAATTTGAAAATGTCAAAATCTTTAAAAGTATCCAGGAGCAAGCTTACACAGCTTCTCGTGAAATGGCTACTAAGTACGGTAAACCAGAGATGTTAGCAGATGACAAATATGATAGGAGGCATACCACTTTGACAGCTGTAGCTCCTAATACGTCTTCGTCATTTATTATGGGGCAGCAATCTCAGTCGATAGAGCCTTATGTTTCGAACTACTACATAAAAAAATCTTCAAATGTTAAACACGCTGTTAGGAATCCCTACCTTGAAGTTTTATTAGAAGAAAGAGGAAAGAATACTGTAGAAGTGTGGGAGAGTATACTTAAAAAAGATGGCTCTGTTAAACATTTGGATTTCCTATCCGAACAGGAGAAACTTGTGTTCAGAACGTTTATTGAGATTTCTCAAATGGAAATTATAATACAGGCTTCAGCCAGAGCTAAATATATTGACCAGGGACAAAGTTTAAATTTAATGATACACCCTTCCACACCTACTAAGGATGTAAATGCTTTGATTCTAAAAGCTCACGAGCTCGGTGTAAAAACCTTATATTACCAACTGGGGCAGAACGCTGCTCAAGAGTTCGCAAGAGATGTTCTTTCATGTGAAGGATGTGCAGGATAAGTTAATTTAAAGTTAAACCCCCTCATTAAATTGCAGGGGGTTTTCTTTTATTGTAACTTTGTATAAATAATTAAAGTTATGACAGCACTTGAACAATTTATCGAAATCTTAGAAGATAGAAAAAGTATTTCAAATGGAGCTAATGTTAAAGCTAAAGATTTACTGGAAGCTTGCATAAAAGATGCAAAAGAGCTTCTGCCAACAGAGCAAGAACAAATACAAAACGCAGCTAAAGATGCTGTATTAACTCACATAAAACACCAAAGATATGGTAGAGAATAAAACTTATAGTTCTACATCAATATTAACATACTCAGGAGTTTATCTTGATTTAGTTGTTCTTGACCCTGATACTATACTAATTGAAGACCTGGCTCATGGAACAGCGTTTGAATGTAGGTTTGGAAACCAATTAAAAGTATTTTATAGTGTTGCTCAGCACTCTGTTTTAATGTCCTTATTGCCAGGAAGTTTAGAAGAAAAATATGAAAGGTTAATGCATGACACTTCTGAAGGTATCCTTTTGGATATGCCTAAACCTATAAAAAACCTTCTACCTGATTACCAGGCTTTGGAGGACAGAGTTCAAGGGGCTATTTGTAAGAAATTTAATGTTCCTTTCCCCTTTAGTGAGAGCTTGCATAAAGTTGATTACGAATTGTTTTTGTGGGAACAGGCAGGTTTAGTCTATGGGGAACATAAGATAGATTGCTGGACTCCCCAATATGCTGAGGAACGATTCTTAAAAAGATTTTATGAGTTAACAGACCAATTAAAACAAGAAGAAAATGACAGCGACCGAAATTAAAAAAGAACTGTATAAACAGAAACCCGTAGCTAAACAAACAGCTATTTATAGGGATGGAGGCAGTAAAGATTATGAAACTATCTTAGCTTCAGGACAAGTAGTTAAATTTCATGTGCCTTTCGTAGACCAAGGTGAGGATTTTAAAAAATTTTCCAAAGAAATGGAAGCACAACTCTTAATACGCTGGTTGATATAACTAATTATGGAAAACAAATTAGAAAATAAAGCTAAGTTTTTCGCTCAATATTACGGGCAGGAAGTACTAAGTGATGGCAATAATATTGCTACAGTAGAAAAAGATGCTTATAACTGGTCGGCAAAAGTATTTCATCTGTCCTTAAAACCACTTTCATCAATTACCGATGAAGATGCTATTGAGGTGGCTAAACTTGCAATTTCATTTAACAGTGCATATGTTGAGAGGACATCAGAAACTAAAAGCAAATGTGTTATTGATAGTGAAAGCTGGCTAAATCAATTTTCATTTAGGATTGAAAGGGTAATAGCCAATGTGTACGTATATCAAGCATTGCAACAAAAAGGCTACGCATTACCCTACATGGGGTTATCGGTTGAAAAATTAATTGAATACGGATGGATAAAACTTAATTGATAATAAGATGAACTACGACCAGTGGAAAATCCATGAGCCTGAAGAACTTAAGAAGTGCTGCCTATATTGTGGTGAGCCTTCGGAAAAAGATTTTTGTAACCGAGACTGTAAAAAAGCATACGAAAATGATTAAGACAGAAATTAAAAAAGAGTCATACACTGGCGAAAATAAAAAATATGACGTATAAGGAATATAACGAAGCACTACAAGAATTATCCAGGCAACATAATATTTTAAAAAAGAACTTTATAGAAGAGCACAAAACTTATTTAGTAGGTGAAAGAATAAAAGTTGTAAGAGGAAATGGTTCTGAAGAATTAGGTGAGGTAATTGATAACGAATTAAGTTGGAATGGCTTAATTGAACCTAAAATGGTTAAATTAAAAAAGGATGGCACAAAAGGATTTATGCCTCTAAAAGCTTGGTCAAGTGATAAAATAATAAAAATATGATTGATAATTTTGATTTAATAATCCCTTTTCTGAAGTTTGAGAGTTCAGATGACTTTTACTATCTTCAGATACTACAGAGGAAGAAGGAAAACCCCCAAATAGGCTCTAATAGCCGAGTAATTAAAAACTACTACATACGAAGTGTAGACGAGCTCTTGAAAAAGAAAGACGAAATTGTAGGTTTGTGTAGCTATTTTAATGCCAGAGCGAGTATGAGGTTAAACAAGCGTAGCTTTCGTAAAGTAGCTTTTAAAGCTATGGTTAACATTGCTAACAGTATGTCTAACCAAGAGTATGAGTTTATTAAAGCTTCTTACGATAGAGCTTGTGGGCTCGGACATAATGCAAACAAAAAAGACAAGACCTGGATACTTGACATTGACGATATGGCAGAGTTAGAACCAGTTAAAAAATGGCTGGAAGATAATAAGCCTTTTGGGTGGAGATATTACGTTGAGATTCCAAGTAAATCTGGAATGCATCTAATAACTAATTCTTTTGACTTGAGAGAGTTTTCAAAAGTGTTTCCTGGATTGGACGTGCATAAGGACAACCCAACTAACTTACTGATAGTCAAGTAATTATGAAAGAAAAATCAGAAGAAGTAATCAAGTGTTACCACGTAAAAAGTAATTTTTCTCATTTTAATTACTACTACAGGAGTCATTCTTTTGTAACCTATTTAGGCTCTGTAAGACTCCAACATTTTCATCAGATAAAAATTAGTGATAATTTCACTCTTGAGTCTGGAATAACTAAAAGTTGGGGGACTACTCCTGTGCCTGGTGAGATACAAAGATATTTAAAGGGTGAATTTTTAGGAGATGAAAAAGTAGTTGAAATTAGTGAAAGGGCATTTAGTGAAGTGTACAAAAGAGTGTTAAAGTTTATGAATGAATGGGGAGAATACCCAACAAAATAGAAGATTATGAAAGAACAAATAATATCTCTGGAAACGGGAGAATTAGCTAAAAAGAAAGGGTTCGATAATCCTGTTAGAGATTATGCATCTCTGGGCGAGAAATTTGATGGGGATATAACTTATTACCATTATACAACATCAGAGCCCTCTCGTTGGAACTGTATTAGACATACAGTAGCTTTACCAACACAGAGTCTTCTTCAACGTTGGTTAAGAGAAGAACACGGCTATCATGTGCAGCCTCAAAAAACTTTTCATAACAACACATATACAGTAGGAAAAATTCCTACAGAGTCTCGGTTATCAGGAGATGAGTTTAAACATGTTTGGAACGTCCCAAACAGCTATATAACAACAGCTATGAAAAAGAAATTCAAAACTTATGAAGAAGCTCTTGAGTATGGTTTACAAGAGGCTTTAAAAGTGATTAGGTATGGAAAAGAAGAAAGCATACAAGATACGGAATAAAGAGACAGGGGAATTTGTGTATTTAGGATATAATCAAAAGCATTCTTGGGCTGTATATCCATCAGGAGCTATAGCGTACAGCAAAGAAATATTAGAAAACAAAGACAAATATGAAGTTGTTTTATTTCAGTATGAACTGAAAGAAACTAAAACAATGGATTTAAAATAAACGCCATGAAAGAAGGAACCGATTACACGTATGTTTACCGTAAAGGTGAAACACCTATAGAAAGATTAAGAAACAAAATAGCCTGTTTGGATACAATACTAAGTATTTTAGGTATTAAGAGACAGAATGAGAAACTGTTAAAAGAAGCAAATGAGAGTATGAATGACATAAGAATCCTTCTCAATGATGCTGAAAAATGTTGTGATTGTTAAATTGAAGTTAAATGGCTCTGGTAATTTTTCCAGAGCTGTTTTTCTTTGTAACTTTGTCTTATTAAAATAAACAAATTATGAGCAGTTCATTAAATACATTAGCTGGGGGTTTTGTAAAAGATTATTCTGTTGTGTACAAAGAAAAACTACACAACGGATTATGGTTTTTCATAATACAGAGATATTCTTTAAGAGGTGATAAAAACTTTTACCAGTCAAGTAGTGAAATATATATCGATGCAATAATAACTGATGGAGCCTTGAATAGTTGGGGAAATAACGTTGTTTCCTACAGAGAAGTAGAAGCATTTGAAGATAGACTTCAATCAGAAAATTTCGCAGAAATAGATACAAAAGAATATTTGACAAAAGAAGGTCAAAAATACTACAATAAAATTTATAACGAAACTCAATATTCTATACCCGCAGAAAATGGTAAAACTGAGAAAAGAAAATCAAGGACTACTAAGTACGTTATAGAAGTTGATAAAAAATATATGCTTGAGAAAGTATTAAATAACGGTAAATTATGAAACAATTAGCAAAAGCTATTTCAATAGCTGCTCAAGGATTTGCAGAAGTTTTAGATAAAGGAGGAAAGCCTTATATTCTGCATTGTCTCAGAGTTATGAATTCTGTTAACCAAAATGATGAGGAACTTATGTCTATTGCCGTCCTGCACGATGTTAAGGAGGACTTGGGCTGGACAGACCAGGCTTTGTATTTAGCTGGGTTCTCAACAAGAGTAGTTGAAGCAATAGAACTTTTAACTCATTATCCTGAAGTTCCTTACGATGATTATATCAAAAATTTATCACAAAATCCTGATTGTGTGGCTGTAAAACTTGCTGACTTAAAAGATAATTCCGATATAACCAGATTAAAAGGGCTTAGGAAAAAAGATTTTGAAAGGTTAGAAAAGTATAACAGAGCCTGGGTTTATTTACGAAATTGAATTATGGCAACACCTGAAATAAAATCAAATGTGTCTTTAGATATTAAGATAAACTTGCAATTAGATATTGACGAAGCTATGGCTTTAGGGCAGATAATTGGATATGGCACAAAATCTTTTCTGGAAGTTTTCTATAAACATTTAGGGCAAGCTTATTTAAAACCTCACGAGAAAGGTCTTATTAAACTCTTTAATACTTTACAATATTCCCTTCCTTACAGACTAAAAGATGTTGAGACGATAATAGAAACAGCTAACAAATTAAAAAACTAATATGACAGCAAAAGAAGCAAATCAAGCAGCCTATAAATTCAATACAAGTGAAACAAATAGTGAGTATTACAAAGTGCAAGTCAGAATAAAAGAAGCTGCAAGCAAAGGTGAATATGAAGTTTATTGGTCAAATTTATTAAGAGCTGATGTTGAAAAAATTTTAAAATCCGAAGGATATAATATAAGGCGAGTAGAGGACAGAGATGCTGATTACCACCAAATAAGCTGGAAATGAAAAAACAAAATTATGAGAAAATTTAAAATCTATAAATTTGATGAAACGATTCTTGATTTTAAACAAATCAACATCTTACGAATACTATTAGTAAGTGGAATTGTTGCTTCAATCCTTATTTTATTGTGCTCTTTTATGTACACGCAACAAATTGAGAAGGTGTATGTAAGAGCTGAGAAAGAAATAGTATTAAAAACCAGTGAAAGTTTTAGTAAAGAAAAACTAATAGAAGATATTAAGGAAATGCCCTTCGTTTATAAAGACGTAGTTTATGCTCAATGTATAATTGAGACTGGTAATTTTAAATCCCCAGTTTTTAAGGAAAATTTTAATCTTCTTGGAATGAGGCAACCTACTCAGAGAGCCAGTTTTTCTAAAGGTAGTAACTTAGGTCATGCTGTCTTTAAAAACTACAGACAGTGCCTCTATGACCGTCTTATATACGATGCTCGTTATACTTCAGGACTTTCAAGAACTGAGTACCTTAAATATTTAGGGCAGGTTTATGCGGAAGCTCCTGGATATGCTCAAAAAATTGAACAAGTAATTAAACAAAACAATATTAAAAAATTATTTAATGAACAGAATTAGTGCAAAAATCGTTGCCGACTCTACATCTCAGGATAAAACTCAAAGGCTGACAACATTAGAAGTTGTATTTCCAAGATACATTTTGGCTGAAGTAAATACTCACCGACTTTTTTCAAGGAATAGTGCTTCAAGTAGAGCAATTCCTTATAAAAAAATGATTAAGTCAGTAAAGAATGAACTGTTTACTCCTGTGGCTTGGCAAAAAGACCACTCGGGGATGCAGGGTACAGAGTATTTTGAGGGCTTCAGAGCCTCTTTAAACAATCTTGTATGGAAAGGTGCCAGCAGGTTAGCAATATTGGCTTCTAAAGCCTTAAATAAGTTAGGTGTTACAAAACAGCTTGCAAATAGATTACTGGAACCTTTTCTTTATCACAAAGTACTTGTTACATCAAGTGAGTGGACTAATTTTTTTGAGTTGAGATGCCCAAGATATGAAGCTGTGCACTATAATAAAACATTTAAGAGTAGAAAAGAATTTATAGAATTCTACCGTACTCAAAATATCGGGCACGATTTTGAGAGTTGGTCTGATTTAGAGTGGCTTAAGATAAATAGAGGTATGGGTGAGATTCATATCATGGATTTAGCAGAGAAGATTTATGATGCTTTAAAAACCTCTACTCCTCATATATTAGAACCTGGAGATTGGCATATCCCTTATGGAGAGGATATAAATCTTCCACCTACAATTCCAATAGAAGAAGGGTTATCTTTAACGGAGGGAGTTTTGTTAAGGAAGTTAAAAATATCAGTAGCTCGATGTGCAAGACTTTCTTACCAAACTTTAGGAGATAATCCTAAGATAGATTATACAGCTGACTTAAGGCTTTTTGACACTTTATTTAGCTCAGGGCATTTATCGCCTTTTGAACATGTAGCCAGGTTAATGACTGACGATGAATACGATGCCTTTACTAAAGGCAAACTTAACATTGTTAACGGTATTACAGGTCAGGAAGTAATGATAAATGATGGTATATCAGAAGGTTGGTGCAATAATTTTAGAGGTTTTATTCAATATCGTTGGTTATTAGAAAACAAAGAAAAAATATGATTAAATTAGTCCATGAGTTTTATCTCGCCAGAGGTGGATATCTCGTAAATGTAGTTGAATTTGCTCAATATTTAGAGAAATGGCTTGTAATTATTGGCAAATCTTTTAATGAACTTTATGAGCACGTTCGACAAAGCAGTTAAAGGTATGTTAAAAATTTGTAACAATACAGATAAATGTTGTACCTTTGTCAAAGAAAAATAGTACTAAAATATGAGATGGTATAAATCTAAAACCGAATTTAACAAGCAAGAACAAACAATAAAAACTCTAATAGAGGAATTGCTTGTAAGTGATAATACTGTAATTGAAATTGACTTCATTAATGCTAAGTTTGATTTATATAATGAGGAAGAAAAGACTTCAGTAGCAATAGATAGTATAGGAGTTAAAGTAGATATAGTTAAAGAAGATGAAATTAAGCTAAAGGTAATTGCTCTTGACTCCAAAATGACAGACAACCAGCTGACTATTTTAAAAAATCTTGTTGCTGAGGAAGCGACAAAAAGACGAGAAAAAAAGAGAAGCATGACTTTTCTTAGTAGAACAAATGCTCTTAATGATACAATAAATTCTTTAAAAAACAAAAATGGAACGACAGATAATACAAAACGCAATTAAAACTCCTGATGGGACTATACTTGTATCTGCGTATAGACATGATTACCAACAGCATGTAGATATTACTAATGGGGTAACTTATATGGTTGATGGAGGGTTAGATTATATAAGACGCTCTGGTCAAAATTATATAGAGCTTGCAGTGTACGCAGATGAGCCTTTTGAGGAGCTCCGATTGAAATACATGCGAGGAAGTAGAGGTAAAGATGGAAAACAGCCTTTAAAACATATTGTAATAGCTGAAATGGATGATGAACATTTATTATCTGCTATAAAATATAATGCAGATTCAGGTAATCCTAACTGCTTACCTAATAAATTGTATGCTAAAGAACTGGCTTACAGACAAACTAAACAATTAACAAAAATGAAAGAAAGACAATTTCTTAATGAAAAAAGTGGGTCACTGTTCACTCAGATAAATAATGAAGAATACCAGACAGAAGACAAAAAAACATTACCAGCTTGGTATGTTGAAAATAATTTTGTAGAAATATTCACTTTACATGTTCCTATAGGGACGATGTTTACTGTTCCAGGGCACTCTAACACTATTTTTACTGTCTCAAGTATAAAAGATGAAGAGGTAGATATAACTTGGGAGGGGGGAAACACATATTACAATGTAGATACAGTCAACGATTTTTTTAAATTAGGAACATGGAAAGTCTACACTCCCGTTAAAAAATTACTATTCACTACTGATGATGAAGTAGAAATATTTGAAGGAGATGAATGGTTTTATGTTAACTTAAGTAAATTAAACTACGCACCTAAGAAAACTCGTAATGCTGAGTACAAAGGTAATAAACATGCGGAGGTATTAACATTCGCAACTAAAGAATCTGCAAACGAGTTTTTGTTAAGTAATCGTCGTCTTTTCTCTTTGAGAGATATAGCAGAGAACGTTGGGAACTTAGATGGAATGTTAGATATTGCTAAATTAAGATTCTAATGAAAAAGTATAAATTAATACCTACAATAACATGCTAACATTAGACCTAACCCAGGGAATTGCTGAAACAGCCCAATACAAAGCTTTTAAATTTCCTGGAGGTGAGGTTCATTTTAAAATGAATTTTACTACAGAGACCAGATTCTCTATAAAAACTCGGATTAACAGTTCAGATGATTTTATGTTACTACTCCTTGTAGTAGATACTTTAAAAGAGAATGGAGCTTCGTATATTGAAGTTTTCATACCTTATTTCGCTTATCAGCAAGCCGACAGAAATTTCAGTGAAGAAGGTAAAACATTTGAGTCCTTCAGCTTAAGAACTATCACAAATATACTTAATTCGTTACCAGTAGATAAATACACGGTTTTTGATGCTCATAGTGATGTTACAGCTGCATTACTTAAAAAAGTTAAAGTGGTGGACAACAGTGAATTTGTTCGCAGTGTACTTGCAGACATCGAACTTCATTCAACTAATGTTCTTACGCTTCTTTCCCCAGATGCGGGAGCTTACAAGAAAATCGGAAAATTAGCAGCCAAGATTGGATTTCAGGGAGAGGTAGCAGCAGCTAACAAATATCGTTCTATATCTACTGGAACTATCGAGTCTCTGGAGTTATCAAAAGAAGATTTCCAAGGTGCTGATATTCTGATAATTGACGATATTTGCATGGGTGGGAGAACTTTTATTGAGCTTGCTAAAAAACTGAAAGAAAAAAACGTAGGTAATCTTTACTTAGCTATATCTCATGGTATTTTTAACTACGGTTTAAAAGAGCTCAACCAACATTTTACAAAGATTTACACTACAAATAGTAGGATGAATCATCTTACCGATACGAAATTTTTATCAGATTTCGGTAATGAAGTTAGTAAACTTAACGTCCATAACATTGTTTAGTATGTATCAGGAAGTAGACGGAGACTTAATATTTCTGGCAAAACAAGGAGCTTTTGATGTAATCGCACATGGTTGTAATTGCTTTTGTACTCAGAAGGCGGGTATTGCACCTCAGATGGTGAGAGCTTTTGGTACAGATGAATTTCCTCTGGAAGACCCAGTAGTATGGAGAGATATTAATGGAAATAAGATACAAGGGTACAAAGGAGATATTAACAAATTAGGACAGATTGATTATAAACGAATTGTGTTAGATGCCAGAGAATCTCCTCAGAAAGCTTTCCTATATGTAGTTAATGCCTACACTCAATACAACTATGGAGCTAATCATGCTGATGGAGATAAAAAGCCTGTAGATTATGAAGCAATAACTCTTGTTATGCGAAAAATTAATCGTACCTTTACAGGGAAGCATATTGGCTTGCCCAAGATAGGAGCAGGACTTGCAGGGGGTGATTGGAATACAATAAAATCGATTATTCAAACTGAATTAAAAGACTGCAACGTAACGGTTGTAAACTATAAAGCATAATGGAAAAACAAAGATTTTACAGAGTTTGCAATAGTGAAACTCAGCAAGGTTTGTGGTATGACTACGAAGGTAAATTTACTGGACTCATTCATAATGAACTAAATTTTTGTAAGAATTCTGAATTAAGAATGGAATTTGATGAAGAATTAGTCGGCTATGTATCTGTAGTAGATTCTTACGATAAGCTAATGGCTTGGTTCAGTGATGAGGATGTAATAGAATTACAAAAACACGGATTTTTTATTCATGTTTATGAATCGGAAGACTACAGGTTTTATGATAGGTTCCAGCATGATGTTATGAATCAAAAAACCGCCAAATTAATTGAAATAATTGAATTATGAGTCAAGCACTAAAAAGAATAGAGGATTTTAAACAACAAGTTTTGAATGAGCTGCTTAATCAATGCACTCCAGAACAGCAAAATCTTTTTGATAGAATGTATGGTAATTTAAGGAAAGTTCCTAAAGATGAGTTTGAAAAAGCTATCCAACAATGCGAACTAACAATAATCAAAAATAACAGAGTCCAAGGTTTGGTTAAAGAAGAAAAAGAACTATGACACCGAAAGAAAAAGCTTTAGAGCTTGTAAATAAATACAAAGGTTTAGTATATCCTTATTTAGGTAGTGGAATGCTTATAAATCAAGAGAATGAAAGTGTTGTATTAAGTAATGCTAAAATGTGCGCTTTGATTGCTGTAGGTGAAATGTATTACATGCTTAGCCAACATTATGAGCGTGGTAATATAGCAATAGATGCTGATATGAAGTTTTTGTGGGAAGTAAGACAAGAAATCGAAAATTTAAAAAACAATATATGAATCCAATATTAATGACAGACGGTTATAAGGTTAACCATCAAAAGATGTACCCCCAGGGCACCAGTTTAGTTTACAGCAATTTTACACCCCGAAATGTCCACTATATGCCAGAAGGAGCTAAAGACATTGTAGTCTTTGGTGTACAGTACGCCATGAAGTACATTTGGGAAGTGTTTGAAAATAACTTTTTTCACTATCCTAAAAATATAGTGTTAGGGGAAGCTAAGGAGTATCTTTCCTCTTATCTGGGAACAGACTATGATATTTCTCACTTTGAAGCTTTATATGATTTAGGTTATTTACCTATACATGTTAAAGCTCTTGATGAAGGAACTATTGTTTCACCTAAGATTCCTATTCTTACTATATATAATACTCTTCCAGAATTTTTTTGGCTGCCGAATTTTCTTGAAACTCTTTTAAGCTCTTTGATTTGGAAACCTATGCACTCAGCAAGTATGGCTCTTGGTTTCAAACGTATTCTTACTGAAGCAGCCAGACGTACAGATGAGGCTAATTTAGGCTCTGTAGACTTCCAGGCTCACGATTTTAGCTTTAGAGGTATGCAGCATCCAGAAAGTGCTGTAAGTTCAGGATTAGGCTTCCTAACGTCTTTTAAAGGCACAGATACAATTCCTGCTTTATTAGGAGCTAAAAAATACTACAATGAGAGTAACGCAGGATTTAGTGTACCAGCTTCAGAGCATGCTGTAATGACAGCTTATGGCAAGGAAGACGAGATTGAAGCTTTCCGTAGACTTATGGAGCAATTTCCAAAAGGTATTCTTTCTATCGTGAGCGACAGTTTTGACCTTTGGCAGGTGTGTACAAAATTCCTTCCTAAATTAAAAGAAGAAATTTTTGCTCGCGATGGTAAAATTGTAATTCGCCCTGACTCTGGAGACCCTGTTGATATATTGTGTGGTACTCAATCTTCTCAAGTATATTACTCGGAATTTGGGGATATTACAGGAGATTTAGACTACGATAAAGGAGATTTTTGGTTAGGGGTTGAAAGAGCTTTACTAAGTGGAGAAGGCTACAAATATATCCAGACTACAGGAGGACTTTACGAAATTAAATCCCGAGTAGAGGTTAACCAAATCAGCGATGCTGAGGATAAAGGCGTAATTGAGCTTCTTTGGGATGTATTCGGTGGAACTGTAAATGCTCAAGGTTTTAAAGTTCTTGACTCGCATATTGGTGCTATTTACGGTGATAGTATTACTCTGGAACGTGCTCAACAAATAAATGAACGTTTGGCTTCTAAAGGCTTTGCTTCTACCAACTGGGTAGCTGGTGTAGGTTCTTATTCTATGGGTTACGCCACAAGAGATAATCAAGGGTCTGCTGTTAAAGCTACTTATGTTGAACTACAAAGAAGAGGAACAAATCCTGCAACAGGAAAAAAAATTGCAGTCACTGAAGGCAGAGAAATATTTAAAGACCCAATCACTGACGATGGTACTAAAAAAAGTGCTAAAGGCTTGTTAAAAGTTTTTAGAGATGAAAATAATGTCCTAACTTTGCAAGACCAAGTTAGTTGGGAAGAAGAGAATGAAGGATTATTAAAAACAAGATTTAAAAATGGAGTTTTTCATAACGTGACTTCGCTTACAAAAATCAGAAACAAAATTTCAGAACAAATATGAAGTATTTAAGTGTTGACATTGAAACGACAGGTCTTGATGCTGAGACCTGTCAAATCCTGAGCATAGGAGCTGTTATTGAAGACACAAATGACATTAAAACTCTTGGACAAATGCCAAGGTTCCATGCTGTTATTCCTCATACTAAAATAACAGGAGAACCTTATGCTCTTAATCTTAATAAAGATTTAATTGAGCTTATTAACAAGTACCACATGGCTAAAACAACTGCCGAACGTGACCTGTTAGGTAAGTCGAATGAAGTATCCTTTGTGTATGAATCTAACATGGTTAGAGCTTTAATGGATTTCCTTGGGACTAATGGCTTGGGAATTGGAAAAGTTACGGTTGCAGGAAAAAATTATCAAGGTTTTGATGAAAAATTTCTGAAAAAGCTTCCTGGTTGGAACCTATTAAGCTTCCACCGAAGAGTTATAGACCCAGCAGCGTTATATATGAACTGGAAAGAAGACTCAGAACTACCTGACTTGAATAAATGTAAAATAAGAGCTGGAGTAGCTGGGTGGGTGACACATAATGCATTAGACGATGCTTTCGATGTAGTGAAAATTTTAAGAACCAAATATTAATAAAAATGAAAACAAAAGAACAGATTTTAGTCTCGTTTAAGAAGGCTAACAAAGTTAGAAGGTTGTCAATAGCTAAGAAAGCTGGCTATGCAACAGCAGAATCTTACATGGACTATCTTCAAGGTAAGATTGCAGTTAATACTTCTGTGAATGTGAGTGAAGCTGTACCAGGAACTTACATTAAAGGAGAGGATGTTGTAAAACCCACAATTCATATTGTAAATATCCTGGATGCTTCAGATTCTATGAGTGGGACTAAATTTAATAACGCTCTTAGTGGGATTAATAGCGAATTTTCAGAGATGAAACAAGACACTCAAGTTACATATCTTGGTACTCTTATCACCTTCTCTTACTCAAGTGACATAGAAATAGATTTGTTTAAAAGGAATGTAAATGAAATAATCCCTATTAAGTCTCGAACAAGAGGAATGACAGCTCTTTATGATGCTATAGGTGTCACTCTTTCAAAAGTTAAAGAAGCCCAGGGAAAAGATGAAAAAGTTCTTGTTAATATCTTCACAGATGGTCAAGAAAATGATTCTCGTAAATGGACTGCCAAAACTACTCAAAAACTTATAAAAGAATGTGAAGCTTTAGGATTTACAATTACATTTGTGGGTACATCGGGAGATGTTGCTAAAATGAAAGTTGCTTTGTCTATTGATGATTCTAATACGTTAGTTCACAACAACACAGGCGCAGGTGTAGCGGAGTCTTTTAGAACCAGGTCAGCAGCTACAAAAGCTTACAGTAAAAAAGTATTAAACAACGAAGAAGTCTTAACAGGCTTCTACAAACAAACAAATCAAACTCTATAATTATGTCAACAACAGATTTCAAAAAATTAAAAGTAGGTGATAAATTGAGCGAGACTCAGTATTACGAAGTAGCTAAGATAGTAGGCAATCAGGTTCAACTAACAACCGATACAGGTGGTAGTGTTGTTGTAGATGAGGGCTATGTTAATAACTATCTAACTTCTGCAAGTCAATTTACAAAAGAGGAAAAAATTACTAAAACTGCTTTAGCTGATTTAATAGCAGGCTATCCTCGTACAGCAATCACAATAAGTTATCAAAAGCAAGTAAAAAGCGAGGACGTTGTAAGTGAAATACAGGCTGCCTATGAAAATAGTACGCCTAAAGAATTTGCTACTAAATTGAAAAAAGCCGTTCAAAATGGCTTAAATGGTGAAGAAAGGACTATAGTAGGTAGACATTACAATTCGAAAGATGCTGGAGGCAGGTTACAGTTTATTGATATGAACGAAGACAAAACTCCAGGTAAAGATTACGATACAAGGCAACGTCTTGTAGATTTAAGAACTCTTAACTGGGCTGTTATTAATGGTGTTAAATACACTGTAAAATAAATATATAAGGAGGGGTTAATTCCCCTCTTTTTTGTTATGATAAAAAAAGTATGCAAAACGTGTAACAAAGAAGAGTACCTTTTTAGTCACGGAAATTGTAAAAGGTGTGCTAATATCGTTTACCAGAAAAAAGTCCAGGAGAAGCCAAAAAAAGCCTATACAATACCCAAACAGACTCTAAAGAACAAACTTAAAAGGGCTGAGGACAGGCAGGGTTATGGGGATTTCTTTGCTAAACACGTATCAATTATACAATCTCAAGGAAAAGTATGCCAGGAATGTGGAGCCAGATTGCAGGGTTTAACTGGAGAAGTAGCTCATATCTTAAGTAAATCGAAATCGCCTGAAGTAGCTACAGAAGATGCTAATGTCTTATATCTATGCTTTTATGGAAATTCCTGCCATAATCAGTTCGATAACTCTTTGAGTATGAGAGCTACAATGGATGTTTTTCCTTTGGCAGTTGAGAGGTATAAGTTATTTAAAGATAAACTAATTAATTTTAATAATGAAGCCGAACAGTTAGAATCAGAGCTTTTAACACAGTTTTAACTAAAAATTCCAATATATTTTATACCTTTGTAAAAACAAAATTGACTATGGAAAAAACAATTGTATGGCTCCCAAATGGAGCTTTTTTAGACGGAAAAAATCTTGGCAAAGCCTATTTAGCTACGATACAGACACCCACACTATTTTTAAACACTCAATTTAAATAAAAATGAAAGACTTAAAAGAAATTATAAAACAAACTCCAGTAGTTCTAAATATCTGGGGGTCTACTGACCAGGTTTTTGAAAGTTTTGATGGTTATTCACCAAGCGATAAAGTTGCAAGGGAAAAAGTGAACATACTCTTTGCCTCCTATGGTGATGAAAATTATTCAGGAAGTGCTTTTGTACTTTTTGAGAAAGATGGGCAGCTATTTGAAGTTAATGGAGGTCATTGTTCATGCTATGGCTTAGAAGGACAATGGGAACCTGAAAAAGTGGTACTGGCAGAACTTGAAAACAGATTAACTAAAGGTAGCTTTGGTACTGACACCTACTCAGGAAACCCCTTTGCAGAAGAATTAAAAACATTTTTAGGAATATAAATTAGAATTATGAAAGACCAAATTAAACACGTACAAGCATTCCAAACAGCTTTTGGCAGACCAGTTAGATATTCACCTTCACTTATACCTGGAGTGAATGCTCAACTAAGGTTTGACCTTATGAAAGAAGAAAATGAAGAGTATTTAGAAGCTTGCCAGGCTGGAGATATTGTCGAAGTAGCTGATGCGCTGGGTGATATGCTTTACATACTATGTGGAACTATAATCGAACACGGATTCCAAGATAAAATAACTGATATTTTTGAGGAAATTCAAAAGAGTAATATGTCTAAACTCGATAAAGAAGGTAAACCAGTTGTAAATGGAGAGAATGGAATTCACGATGCTTCAAAACCTATGGGAAAAATATTAAAGAGTGAAAATTTTTTTACTCCTAACATAAAACAATTTGTATAATGATAAGTTTTATTGTATTTGTTACAATAGTTTTCTTAGTAAAGCTATTGATAGACTATGTTTATACTAAGTCAGGAATAGTAAATGTAGCTGGAATTAAAGGCTTTATGATAGGTTTTGATATCGAGGAAGTTGTTATGGACTACGAAGACCCAGAAACACATGAAGTTATAGATGTTTTACAAACTACTATAGAAATAAGTTTATGTTTCGTGAGTATATTGCTTATGTACCAAGAAGATTTGTCAGAGGATGATAACTATGCTTTATAAAAATAAATAATCTATGTACATTAATTTCCCCCTTGCTAAGACAAAAGGGCTCATTCCTTGTGAAATAGTTTTACTCCAACTAATTTATCAGAATAAGAGCGAAGATATGTCTCACTCTATAGAAGTCTTCAATGAAGAACTTGAAGGCTTTGAACAACAAGAGTTAGTTAGATATGTTAAAGGAAATAAGTCATCTTCTAAATTTAACCTGGTGCGACTCTCTGATAAAGGGAGTCGAATTCTGGAAGAAATTCAAATTCCAGATATAAATAACGATGACCTTGACGTGTACGCCTGGCTTGAAAACGTTTATAAAAAAAGTGGAAAAGAGATAGGTAATGCTAAAAAAACAAAATCTCTTATTGCACAGTTCAGAGCTCATTCAGGTATTACGAGAAACCACCTTGCTTTCCTATGCAGGATTTTTATAAAAGACGAAAAAGAGATGGAGTGGAGTCAAAGGCTTGAGTATCTATTCTGGAAAAAAGAGAACTTATTTCAAACCAGATTTGAATTAGACCAAAGCAGATTATTTCAATATTACCTTAAACATAAAGACTCCTTTGATGCTAAATTTAAAGAAATACCTAACTAATGAACGGAAGGAAATTATATCGAGAGTATGCTCAATCAAAAGGTAAGGAAGCTAAGGAATTTATCAGAATAGATAGTGAAGGATATGGGTATTCTGATTATCTTATGACAAAAGACAACAAAGGAAATTTAGAGAAAACTATGTTGGACTACAAAGATGTAATTAATTGGATTATAAAAACTAAGTAAAGAATGTACGAAGAAATAGACCAAATTCTTAGTGGAGAGAACGAAGAAGTAGTAGCTGCTCACAAGGAAATTATAGCCCAACAAAAAGGGGAAGGAGATATTATCTTAACAGGAAGTTCTCATTTAGACTATTTTTTGATAGGAGGTCTGAATAACAAGATGGTAGCAAAAGGTGGAAGACCGTCAATGGGCAAGACACATGATTGTGAAGTTACAATTGATAACTTATTGGACAGAACTATAAACCCAGGAGAAATAGCTATACTTCGATTAAACTTAGAGATGCAGACCAAATCTTTGCTTCTGAGAGACTTAAAAAGGACTTTAGGTAAAAAGGTAAGGGACATCATGTCTAAACCCTACACAGAGGAAGAAAAACCTATTGTTACAAAGGTAGTAAACAAACACCGAGACTCCCGAATTATAAACTTCAGTAAACAAGTTTCTGGAGATGAATTAAGGTATCTTATACGCAAATTTTTGGATAATGTTAATGCCAAAGATGTTGTTAGGAAAATAAGAGAAATGGGGGAATACTGGGCTAAAAATGGAAACTATGAAGGATACACTTTTAATCCTACTAAGAAAATAATGTTGGTAGACCACATCCATATTTATCAAACAAAGAAAGAAATTGATGACTTTCTAAGTATCTGTAATGAATTTAAACTACTTGACCCTAATTTGTCATTTATTATTTATTTCCAGCTTAATAGGACTTTAGAAGATGTATGGAGAGATACAAAAGATAAAAAAGCAAATCCAAAAACTTTTTTACCTAACTCAAGCCATATTTACAATACCGACTCATTAATGCAATTTGCAGACATAATAATAGGTATGGTCATTCCGCAGGTAGTAGATATGGAGGAGTATGCAAGTGTGTACAAAGATAGGAATCCTCACTTGCAAGAACATTTTGTTTCAGATGATAGTGATAACACTACAGCGAGATTAAAAGGAAGAAATAGGATTTACTACAACTACATCAAAAACAGGCTTGTAGATGATTTTGAAGACCCAAGGCTGTACTGTTCAATTTTAAATCCTGAATTTGAAGCTACAGCAGAGAAATTATATCAGGAGAGTAAGGAAAATGGAGTTAAAGCAATTGACGATTTAGTTTTTACAACTCCTAAGCCCGAGACAATGCCTCCAGTTGAACCTAATTACGACATGAACAATGCTTTTGGTAAAGCTTGGAGTATTCAAGACATGACAAAACCTGATGAAAAAGATAAACCATTTTAATTATGATAAATTATTTTAGAGAAGAGAACGCTTGGTTGTCAAATATGACCTCTGTTCCAATATTGTATAAAGGACATACTTTCAATTCAACCGAAGCAGCCTTCATGTGGGAGAAAGACCCTAACGGAACTGTTGAGACCCCCGAAGGAGTCATCCCCTGGCTACAATTCTGTTTAACTCAACCTCCAAATATTGTTAAGAAGAAGTCAAGAGAGGTGAAACTTAGAGAAGACTGGAATGATGTTAAATTGAAAATAATGTATGATGTACTTGTAATTAAATTTAGTCAACCTTATTTTATGACAAAACTTTTAGCTACAGAAAACCAAAATATAGTTGAAGGAAATTTTTGGAACGACCGTTTTTGGGGCGTTGATGTTAAAGTTACTCCAAATGAAGGTGAAAACTGGCTCGGCAGGTTAATAATGGATATAAGAAATAAAATTCAAAAAGGTAGATTATGAAACTTACCAAAGAACAAAAGAGAACAATGAATACTCTAACAGAAGATTATGTTATACAAGACATGCAGCAAGAGTATTTCCAAGATGAGTTTGAAAGAGATAAAGCTGAAGCCAGGAGGCATTTCAGAGCAGGATATATTGCAGGTTTAACAAATAGAAACGAAAACGACATTGAAGATGTATAATTTAATAAAAAAGTGGTGGAACAGAGAGTGGAGTAATTGGGAACATTCTCACTATGTCGACAGTTATGACCCAGACTATCCTTCAGGAAATCCAACAAAGAGACATGACATCTTAGTGTCAAAATCAAATGATGGTCTTATAAGGTATAAACAAGTAAAAGTATGGTAACTAAGGTTGTTAATTTATTTAAAGAGCCTTACGATGTTTATATCGGAAGAGCTGGTAAAGGAAAAAGTGGATATTTTGGAAATCCTATCCCTTTGAAAAAAGGAGAAGAACGAGGTAGTACATTGTTAAAGTTTCGTGAATATTTTGAAAATAGAATAAAAACTGACCCAGAATTCAAGCAAAATATCTTATCTTTGCACGGTAAGACACTCGGCTGTTTTTGTTCGCCCCAAGCTTGTCACGGTGGTATCATTGTAGAATATATAAATCAGTACTATGAACAATTATCAAATCCTGGGGTTATCTAAAGGCTCCACTCAGCAAGAAATAAAACAGGCTTATCGAAAACTTGCTTTAAAGTACCATCCAGATAAAGGAGGGGACTCTGATATGTTTTTAAAAGTAAAGCAAGCTTATGATGAACTTCTTGTTGGAAAAGAGAGTAAAACCTATCCAGAGCCACCTTTGTATCATAATCCGTCCCCAACATACGGAAAAACTTTAAAAGCTTCTGTAGAAGTTATCTCAGGTAAATTTAATTCTGTAGGGGATTTTATATTTGTTTTTAATGTTACGAATGTTCACGCTATTTTAGGATTGGGAGCTTTGTTTAAATATAGAATAACTGTTGGGCATAAAGGTACAATACGAGTACCTATTCAAATTGACAAAATTCAGATTGAAGCATGTGATTACAACATTGAATTTATGTTTCGTGGTCTTACAGGAGAGACTTTTACAAAACAATGGAAACTTAAAAAGCCAAAAAAGCCTAAGAGTCCAGTGAGAAAACTCTGGGATATAATTAAATCTTTCTACTACTAATGGACTGGACTCTAAATTTGACAGAGCTTATTGAAAAACTACCTCGATACCATAAAAATCGAAGAACCTTAACTGCTCTGGAAGGTTTGATACGTAGTTTAGATAAAATTCCTATTGAGGAAATCGAAAAATTAGTGCAAAAATATGAATGAAAACTGGAATCCCATAGTAATAGATATAGAAAGCACTAATTTGCTTGCAGCTATGCTGGACTATAAAAAATTCCCTTACCGATTAAATCAGGATGCCAAGTTATGGTGTGTTGTATTACGAAATGTTGTTACTAATAAAGTAGTAAGGTTAGTAAAAAGTGAAGTTACAAAAGAACGCTTAAGACAAGAACTAAAAGGGGCTACTCATATCATTGGGCACAATGGAATTAAATTTGACTTTATAACAATGTCCTTATTTGGAGTCCTGGATTATAGAGTTGGATATCTTAATGAACCTGATACATTATTTGGAGAAGAAGTAATTATAGTTGATACTCTGATATTATCTCGTCTTTCTAATCCTGACCGATATAAAGGTCACTCACTTGAGGTTTGGGGAGAGAAGCTTAATAACGCAAAGACAGATTTTAGAGCTGCTTGTATTGAAGGAGGTATTATAGACAAGAACGACCCCCCAGGAGCTGAATTCCGAGTATTCTCCGACATTATGGTAGATTACTGTATAACACCTGAAAATAAAGTTCTGAAAGATGACCTAACTTGGGTAGAAGCTGGAACTTTAAATGTGGGGGATAAAATATTAGGTTTTGATGAACATTCTAATGTGGGAGTAAAAGGAAGAAAATATAGAACATCTGAAATTCAGATAATAAACTATGAAGATAGACCTGTGTATGAAGTTAAACTATCATCTGGAAAAACAATAAAAACTACGGAAGAACATAGATGGTTGGTTGCAAATAAAAATCATGGTGGTATATCTTATAATTGGGTGGAGACTAAGAATCTTAGAACTGCATCGAGTGGTATATACAGTTCAAAAATTCCAAGGCTTTTAGAAGTTTGGGAAGAAGATATGTCTAAAGATGCAGGTTGGATAGCAGGAATGTTTGACGGTGAGGGTACTATGACAAAAGATAGATTTGGGCTTTCTATAGCACAAAGACCTACACCTACTTTAACAAAAATAGAGAGTATTTTAAAAGCAAAATATAGGGGAGAAGTATCTAAAAGAGATGTAAAATCAAATAGTGATTGTGTAAGTTTAAGACTAAATGGATGTGCTGCTCAAAAGTTAGAATTTTTAGGTAAAATACGCCCTGAAAGAATGATGAGAAGCTTTACTTTTGAAAAAATGGGTAGAGTAGAATCAAGACTTGGTACTGATGAAGTTATTAGCATAACGCCTGTTGGCGTTCAAAAAATTATTAAAATTCAAACAAGTACAAAAACTTTTGTTTGTGAGGGATACCCCATGCACAACTGTGAGCAGGATACAAATGTAAACAAAGATGTGTTCCTGGAGTTAATCGAAGAACTGGGAGACCATAACTGGCAAAGAGCCATTAAAGAAGAGAACAAGCTGGCTGACCAGGCTGTTAGGAGAGAAACTTTCGGTTTTGATTTCGACAAAGATATGGCTGTGGAATGTGTTGCTGATTTAACAGGAAAAATGTTGGAATTATCTAACAGAGTTAATCCCATTTTACCTCCAAAACCTATGGGAAAAACTGAAATAAAAGAATTTACCCCTCCAGCCACCCAGATAAAGAAAGATGGAACTTTAGCAGCTGCTATACAAAATTTTGCTGTAAGAATTGGAGCTGAGATAGAAAAAATAGATGATGACTACTGGCTACTATTTGAAAAACAAGAATTTTTACTACCTTACAAAGAACCTTTAAAAACTCATGTAAAAGCTTCTATAAATAATCTTGACCATGTAAAAATGCATCTTATAAGTTTAGGCTGGGAACCTTCTGAATGGAGAGAGCGTGACCTTACCAAAGACAGTAAAAAACAAAATCTTAGCTACGAAAAAAGGGTAACAGCTATGGAGAGATGGGTTAAAGAAACTTTTGAAGGGAAGTATGAAGCAGAACGCCTTGAAATTATTAAAGAAAACTATAAAGTTTCAGGAGAGGAAGAGATACTTGAATTCTTTAGAAAAGCTTTAAGAGATGAAAGACCTGTCCGTGTCCCTACTTCTCCCACAGTAAGAGTTGGAGTAGAAAAAGAACTTTGTCCCAGCCTTGTTAAGTTAGGAGAAAAAGTGGATTTTGCGAAAGATTTCTCGTTGTATTTAACTTATAAGCATAGAAAAGCTTCAATAGCTGGAGGTGATATTGAAGACATGGATTTTGATATAGATACACCTAATACAGGTTATTTATCTATGTACAGAGACGAGGATGGTAGAGTTGCAACTCCAGCTATTGAAATTGGAGCAAGTACAAGCCGATATAGGCACATCGGTATCGCAAACATACCAAGAGCTACCTCTATTTACGGAAAAGAGATGAGAAGCTTATTTGGCTCAGGTAAAAGAGGTCTTCAATTTGGGTACGACTTTGCTTCATTAGAGGCAAGGATTATGGGGCATTATGTGATGAACTACACAAATGGGGCTGAATTAGCTGAGTCGATGTTGGCTGAAAAGCCTAACGATATTCATTCAGTCAATGCTCGTAAATTGGGGATTCCCCGTTCCGATGCTAAATCTTTGACCTATGGTATTTTGTATGGGGCTCAACCTAAAAAAATTGCTAAAATGCTTCGTGTTTCTTTAGATAGAGCTAAAGAAATTTACAATGAATTTTGGGAAGCTGTACCTGCACTTAAAGAATTAAAAGAGAAAGCGGAGCAATACTGGGAAAGTACAGGTAAGAAATTTATATTAGGGATTGATGGAAGAAAAATAAACATTCGAAGCAAGCACTCTATTCTTAATGCTCTTTTCCAATCAGCAGGAGTTATATGTGCTAAATATGTGAATATCTTCTCTATGCAATACCTGGAAGAAAGAGGGTATGTTATTGACCCATTTTTAAAAGAACCAGATGTTTGTGAGATGATAGCTTATCACGATGAGTGCCAACTATTCATTAAAAAAAGCATTGTTAAATTTGAAACTTTTGGCAGTAAGGAAGAAGCCGAACAGTTTGTTAAGGACTGGAAAGGTGGGCAACTTAGTGCTATATCAGAGGGAAATAAATGGTACATAACTTTACCTAATGATGTTTCAGAAGCTATTGAGCATTCTATAAGAAAAACAGAAAAATTACTTAAATTAAATGTTCCTCTCGGTTTTGAGTGGATAGTAAACAAAACATGGTATGGCTGTCACTAAACTTTATCACCGAGACTTGGGATTTCCTGCCCAATTAGACTTAAAAGAAAAGTATATATTAGACCTATCTTACACTCGTCATGCTTTACAAGCATCGGTTAACGATAGATATGGAGAGATAGTATTACCCAAAGAAATTCAGTTCTGGAAAAGTAGCATCGTAGAAGTTGAGACAGAAGATGATATAAACCCCATAAAACTATTAGTCAGGATAGTCTATGATTCTTTTTTCGACTTATCTATAGTTATTTTGTTAAATACAGGAAAAGTAAAAACTGTTTGGCTTAACAGCATAAATGATAGCCATACAACATTAAATATTAATAAATATAATAGAGAAAACGTTTAATTTATTTGCGCATGTAATAAATAATACGTAATTTTGTAGAACTTTAAAAAACAAAAATAAAATGAGCAAAGAAACAACTTCAGTAAAAGGATTCGGCTTAGGTACAATTCTTTTTTTAATATTTTTAGTCCTAAAACTTATCAACTACATTGATTGGAGCTGGTGGTGGGTTACTGCTCCGCTTTGGTTGCCAATAGCTTTGTTTCTAACAATAGCTATTTTAGGAGTGCTCGGAATGGTTATTTTAGCTAAATTAATAGGTTAATATGCCAAACTTTGTTAATATTGTAAAACTTTATAGACAAAACGAACTCACATGTATTCCCGTAGACGAGAATAAGCAACCCTTAGTTAACTGGACTGTTTACCAGGATAAGTTGATGACGGATGCTGAGATTGAAAAATATTTCAGTAATGTCTTTGGTTTTGCTGTTCTTACTGGAGGAAAAGGGTCATTAGAGCTTTTAGATATAGATGCTAAATATTTTACTGACCCAGATATGTACGAAAATTTCAAAAAAGCCGTACCGAACAGCATTCTTAAAAAAATGTGGGTTCAATCTTCTATGAATGGTGGCTATCATTTTATTTATAAATGTTCAGTGGTTGAGCCAAATCAAAAATTGGCTATGAGACCTACGACAAGAGAAGAGAAACATGAAGCATATCTGAAAGAGTATAACAATGGAGAAGATATTGATGTGGCATTAAAAAGTGCTGTACAATATAAATCTCTTGTACTTTTTGAGACTCGCGGAGGAACACCTGACCGTTCAGGAGGTTATTTTTTATGTGCTCCCACAAAAGGGTATAAAAAAATATACGGGAAACTTAATGAGCTAACTCCTGAAGAAAGAGAAACTTTGTTAGAAATAGCAAGGAGTTTTAATACCTTTATAGAAGTTAAAAAAGATTACAAACTGGCTCGATATAATAATGACTTACCTAAAGGCGATAATCCTTTTGAAAATTTTAATGAAAGAGGAGATGCTTTACAATTGCTTCTTGACCAAGGCTGGAAGCCAGCAAATGTTAGAACTTTTAATAAAGGAAAAGATGCAAGGCTTAAACGTCCTGGTAGTCCTGATTCTAAATCTTCAGGTCTCTATGATAGAGATAGTAAATTGTTTAACTGTTTTAGTACATCTACCTCTTTTGAATGTAATAAAGCTTATACACCAGCAAATGTTTTCATTGAAATTGAATGCAATGGAGACACACAGCTTGCCTATCAAAAACTAAAAGAAATGGGATATTAATATGGAAACAATTTTAATTTGTATAATAGGTTATTTATATATCATTGGCTTTTTTATGTATGCATTTATAATGGTGCCGAGAGACATAAATTATAGCATATTTAAAAATATATTTTATCCAATAACATTTTGGATGAACTATGAAAATTACTCTGATAATAATTAGGCATAAAATAATAAAAAATATGAAAATAGGCGATAAAGTAAAAGTTATAAATTTTGGATATAGTTATCCAGGGTTTTACTCAAAATTTGCAGAAATGGGTTTTAAAAAGCCTAAAGTATATAAAACTTATAATGACCAGAGTAAGAAAGAGATATATACTATATTTAACATAAGTACCCATGATAGAGACTCTTCTATAAAGCTATATGGAATAGAAGACTGTAAAGGCAATCAATTTCTTTTAGACATAAGAGGTATTGTTTTAGCTGAGAGTGGAGAACCAGCCTCTTATATAGTTGATGAAGTAGGTCAATACCCAGGGAACTACATTGCTGGCTTTGACCCATACAAAGAAGATGGTTCAGGTTCCACAAGTTTGTATAAAATTACAAAAAGAAAAAGTAAATACACTACAGAACAAATTAACTTTGTTACACAGTTAGTAAACAAAGGTGAAGAAGTTACTCCTTCAGTTAAAAAAATGTGTGAACAATTTAGTATACCTTACACTGATACAATGGGCAGACTTTTTAGGAAGAAGATGCAAAAAGCTAAAGTAACTAAAAATGTAAAAGTAGTAGAAGACACAGACACATTCAAAACTGCTCAAAGAAGGGAGATGAATAAAACAAGTCAAAAGTTTATTATCACTTGGGCTCAGAATGCCACTCCTGTGAATTTACCGTTTCTTAAGAACATAGAAGCTTATGCTAAAGAGATAGGTGCTGAAGTGTCTGTAGTAGCTGGCAGGTACAAAAATCCAACATCTAAGTTTCGCGAATTAAAAGATGAACACTGGGCAAAAGAAGTGATTCCTTACTTAGATGCTAACAGACATAATGTCCATCCATTTTTAGCCATTCTAAGCGATATTAAAGTTCAACCTACAGCATCTACTCCTCTAAGTGGTTTTAATGGTGTGACGGGGCTTGAAAGCTGTATTATAGGGCATCCTCGGATACATTTAAAATCATTACCTGTGTTAGATGGGTACATGAATAAGTTATTAGTTACTACAGGTGCTGTTACAGTTGAAAACTATACAGATAGCAAAGCAGGTAAAAAAGGAGCTTTTAATCACCAACTTGGATTTGTTATAGCTGAAGTTGATGGTGATATATTTCATTTAAGACAAGTATCAGCAGATAAAAATGGAGATTTCATAGACTTATTTACAGAAGTAAAACAAGGCGTTATTTCAAAAGTAGGCTCTTGTGCTGCTATTGTTTTTGGGGACGTGCATATAGGGGATGATGACAAAATAGCTTTAGAAGCCTCATTTGATTTAGCTTCAAAATTAAAACCTGGAAAGATAATCTTGCACGATATATTTAACGGTCATTCTGTTAATCACCACGAAACGAAGCATCCTTTTAAAGTTTTGCAACGTGAATCAAAAGGAGAGCTGTCTTTAAAAGAAGAAATTAGCAACCTTAAAAAATGGTTTAGGAGATATTCTGATTATGAGTATGTGGTTGTGCGTAGCAATCACGATGAGTTCCTGGACAGATGGTTAGAAGGGAGTGACTGGAGACGGGAAGCTAACAAAAAAGAGTATCTAAAATACGCAGCTGTATTAGCTCAAAATAAAGCTCCTAAAGGGATTATTCCTTATATTTTAGACAAGAACTTTCCTGAATATGTAATTACTTTAGGTATAAACGATTCTTATAGAATAAAAGGGTGGGAGTTAGGTGTACACGGGCACTTAGGAGCAGGAGGTAGCCGAGGTTCAATAGTTCAATTTAAAAACCTCAATACAAAAACTGTGACTGCTCACACTCATGCTCCAGAAAGGCAGGATGGCTCTCTAACGGCTGGAACTCTGACTAAACTAAGAGTGGGCTACAATGATGGTTTGTCAGGATGGCTTCATTCAAATGTTATTATACATAACAACGGTAAGGCACAGCATATCAATATAGTTAAAGGTCGGTATACTGTATAATAGATAAGTTAATTTGCTGTTAAAAAGCCCTACATTATTTGTGGGGCTTCTTTTTTGTTGTAACTTTGTTGAAAATTATTAGATATGCAAGAAGTTTGTGGTTATAAAACTAAAGATGGGCGTTTTTTCGATAATGAAAAAGCAGCTAAAAAAGCTGACTTAGACTATGAAATAAAAGATGTAAAGAAAAGTCTTCAGAATTTCTGGAGAATAGTAGACGAATACCTTTGGGAAACTCGTAATAGAATACATAGCCCAAGTAATTATTCTGAAAGACTGGCTCAAGAGGTCGTTAGTAAGATGGTTCTTAAGTATAGTGACGAATTTATAGCACTTATAAATCAGAAGAAAAAACTTGAAAAAACTCTCGATACTTTAAGAGAAGAACTTTCTGATTTAAACAGACCTTGGTGGTTAAAAATAATATGGTGGAAATAAAATTAACAAATATGATACCCACAGCAAAAGAATTGGTAGAACAACATCAATTAACATGGAAATCAACTGGAGCTCCCGTACCTTTAATATCAACTAAGAACTTAGAAAAATCGTTAGTTGAATTCGCCAGACTCCACGTAGAAGCAGCTTTGAAAGCTGCCAGTGAGAAATCCATGCTTGCAATCCAGCCAGAAGGTTTAGATAAACAGTTTTCCAAGGAATCACAGTATTCGGAAAGAGGGGGTCACGGAGAACCAAACTGGACAACCCGAATAACAATTAACGAAGAATCAATTTTAAACGCTTATCCTTTAGAAAATATAAAATAAGATGTATATGGAAATTAGAAATGAAAAAATGAGTGATGAATTTGAAAAACATCATATTGAAGGGCTACCTTTTAGTGCTGTTATTCATCACTTCACAGCTCCCGACAAAGCAGGAGCACATGACCATCCGTTTGGATTTACCACTCATATTTTGAAAGGTAGTTATGTAGAGAGGCGATATTCTAAAGAGGGCAGATATGTAGATTTACATAGAAAACAAGGCTCTTCCCACAACGTTGATTCGACAACTATACATGAAATAATAGCTTTACCAGATGGAGACTGTTACACAATTATAACACCTGGGCAGTGGGAAAGAGAACCTGGGTTCTGGAAGTTTGAAAATGGCAAAGCTTATTTTAAACAATGGAACGAATCAGAATTTAAAGAACAATAAACCCATGTTAGAAACAATAGTGTTTTTCTTTGCCTTATTTTTTACATTAGGCTTCATAGCAGATTTTGCTAACATATTAGTAAAAAGAAAACAAGAAAACAAAAACAGATATACAACTGCTTTTATAAGATTTAGTTGCATAATATTTTGGTCTTGGTTATATTATTTAAACACATAAGGATGAAAACAACAATTTATAAAAAAGACAGTAACGGTAAACTTAGGTTTATTACTATAGAAGCTGTTGGAGATTCCATAGTTCAAAAATCAGGACTCTATGGTTCAGAAAAAGAAGTAACACATGCTAAAAAAGCTACCCCCAAAAATGTTGGTAGAGCTAATGAGACTACAGGAGAAGAACAAGCTCAATTAGAAGTTGATTCTTGGATTAAGGATAAACTTACTAATGGCTACTTTTTAACCATAGCAGAAACAAGTAGTGAAGTTGTTATTCTCCCTATGCTTGCTAAAGACTATTTTAAAGAGGCTAAGAAAATAAACTGGGCATTTGATTTAGTTTTAATACAGCCAAAATTAGACGGAATGAGGTGTCTTGCTTTTGTTAAAAAGGATGGTACTGTTCTTTTGCTATCCCGCCAGGGTAAGAAAATTGAAAATATGTTCCACATCGAAAAAGAGCTTTCTGAACTGGGTGTTGACATCATATTAGATGGGGAGTTATACGTTCATGGTGAAGGGTTCCAAACAAATATGTCTTACGTTAAAAAGTATAAAGAGGGGTTGTCAGAAAGGATTATATTTAACGTTTATGATATTTACGATATAGATAAACCTTATATTCAACGAATTAAAATGTTTCCAAGTACTCCTATGGAATCTGTTAAACTTCTACCTTATTTGACTGTTTACTCTGAAGATGAGATTAAACTCAATTTTGCTCTGTACATTCAACAAGGATACGAAGGTGCTATGGTTAAAGTATCTAAATCAGGGTATAAATCAAACAGTCGAAGTTCAGAGCTGCTAAAATATAAAAAGTTCATTGATATTCAGCTTCCTGTAAAAGATGTAATACCATCAGTTCAAAGACCCGAGTGGGGAACTCCCGTGTACGAATGGAAAGGTGCTGTAGACGATATTCTTAAATCAGGCACGAAAATGACCCATGAAGAACGTAAAGATTTGCTTGTAAATAAACATGAGTACATTGGTAAAATGGCTGAAATAAGGTTCTTTGAGTATTCCGATGAAGGTGTTCCAAGGTTTCCTGTTACAGTCGGTATAAGACAGGATAAATAATGCATACATTGAAACGTCCATTAGACTACCGACTAAGAGATAACCTTAGAAGAAGGCTCTCTAAAGCTTTAAAAGGGGCTCCCAGAGAAAAGGCAGCTCACGAGTTACTTGGGTGCTCTTTCAAGCATTTTAAAAAACATCTGGAATCTTTATTTCAGGAAGGTATGAATTGGGAGAATTATGGAATCTGGGAGGTTGACCATTATTTACCTCTAATGACTTTCGATTTATCCAAGCGAGGACAACAAAAGAAAGCATTTAATTATAAAAACTTACGTCCTTTGTGGGGAGACGATAATAGAAAACGACCTAAGAAAATAAGACCTGATGGATTGGAAAAGACATCCTGAAGACAGATGGACATATTACCAGGAAGAGACTTTTAATGGATATGTTTATAGAGTATCCATAAGTGTTTATGAATGGAAGAAATCAACTAAGTTTTGGGTGGCTGCTTCTTCAGGAAAGAAACGCAAAGAAAAAGATATATTTGAAGAAAAAGAAAACAAAAGCTTAGGAGGAATGAAAGCCTTACTTTGGATTAAAAACAAAATGTTTGAATTTCCAAAGTGGTATAATAGTACTGATGAAAATCAGTATATTTTAGTTCATTGGGCTGATAGTAGAAGAAGAGATATTTACCAAAGACTGATAAAAGAAGGTTTTCAATTTATGGTAGATGATGGAAGAAAAATATTAATGAAAAAATTATGAATAATATATTTAAAATACCCACTTATAAACCTGATGAAAATGGGAAACTTGTATTTCTTAAAGAAGTAGAGTTTAGTATTACTTATGTAAAGACAGGTAAACCTCAAATTCTTAGAATCGCTGTAGATGGATTCTTAACAAAGGAAGTCGTAAACTTGTATAATGAGCATCAAGGCTATAAAAAAGCTATATTACAGGCTATTTCTGACTATGTAAATAATAATATAAATCCTCTTTATGGGGCTAAAAAATCTGTTACAAAGGATTATTTAAAACAGATTAAAAGCATGGGAGTATATAACGCTTTTACAAGGTTACTAACTATTAACAAGGAGTATAACAGAGATACCTTAACAAAATTTAATCTAATTAATTTAAAATGATAACAACAAGTAAAACGGCTAACCCAAACTATTTAGCTAAAATCGTGAAGCTTCAAAACCTTCAAAAACACTCAAATGCTGATAAGCTACAAGTAGCTAACATTGATTTTCAGACTGTAATTACAGGTCTGGATGCTCAGAATGGAGATATTTATGTATATTTCCCCCTTGAATGTGCCTTAAACAAAGACTTCCTGTCTCAAACAAATTCATTCAGAGATAAGACATTAAATTCTAACCCGAATGAAGTAGGTTTCTTTGAAGAACATGGAAGAATCAAGGCTATCAAGTTGAGAGGAGAAAAGTCTATGGGATATGTTGTCCCTGTGAGTGTTGTAGAGGAATTTGCTAAAGTTAAAGGACTATCTGATTTAGTAGGTCAGGAATTTGATACAGTGAATGGAATACTTCTACTTACTAAATATGTTCCTAAAAACAGTCAAACTCAAGGTTCTGGAAAAGATAAGCAAGGTAAAAAACCAAAGTTAAGCAGACTTATAGAAGGTCAGGTTAACCTTCACATTGACACCGAAAATCTCCGAAAAAATGTGCATAAAGTTAAGCCAGATGATGTAATATCTCTAACCTATAAAACTCATGGTACTTCTTGGTGGGTTTCTAATATTCTTGTTAAGCGACCTCTAAAATGGTATGAACGCCTGGCTGCTAAATTAGGTATAAAAGTACAAGATACCGAGTATGATTATATCTATGGTTCACGTCGAGTTGTTAAAAACTCTAATATGGAAGACCCGAAAGCTAAAGACCATTTCTATGGCTATGATATTTGGGAAGACATCAAAAATCAAATTAAAGACTCTATTCCAGAAGGATTCACCTTATATGGGGAGTGTCTGGGCTTTGATAAAAACGGTAAAGCAATTCAGGCAGGTTATGATTATTCTTGTGCTCCAGGACAGTTCAAATTAGAGGTGTATCGTATTACTCAGACAAATGCCAACGGCTTTATTACAGAACTAACTTATCCTCAAATTCAGGAGTTCTGCACCAGAGCTAATTTAACGCCTTCTCACGTATTTTACACAGGAAAAGCTATAGACCTATACCCAGACCTTAAATCTGTCCTTGGAGGAGACGATAGAGACGTTCAGGACTGGAGAGAACATTTCTTAAGAAGATTAGAAGCAGACTACAATGAAAAAGATTGTTTTATGTGTGTAAACAAAGTACCCGAGGAAGGAGTTGTTTTAAGAGTTGAGAGTTTAACTTCATGCGACTCTTATAAATTAAAATCATTTAAATTCCTTAAGTGGGAAAGTGATGAACTTGACAAAGGAGAGATTGACATAGAATCTGATAATTAATTAACGGGGGAGAAATCCCCCTAAATTTTTAATTAATACAACAATGAAACAAATTAAGATTACAATCGGAATAAGTAACTCAGGTAAATCTACCTGGGCAAATGAACAATGGCAGGCAGACCCTCATGGAGTGGTTGTAGTAAACCGAGATAAAATTAGAGAACTTCTTTTTGGATTTACAGAGGAAAGCATTTCTGAATACCATACACGAAAAGATGTGGTTAAACTTGAAAAACAAGTATCTAAGTACGAAGATACTTTAATACATGAAGCTCTCAACGAAAACAAAACAGTTATTGTTGATGCAACTCACTTGAGAGAAGAGTATATAAACCGATTTAAATATTGGAATGTACCTATTGAAATTATATGGTTCGATATTGACTTTAACGAAGCTTTGTACAGGAATATGAACAGAACACGTAAAGTGCCTGAAGAATTCATGCAAAAACAATTCAATCAGTATAGAGGGTTAAAACAAAAATTTGTTTGGGACTACAAGCCAACAAAAATAGAGATGGACATCAGTAAACCTACTGTTTATCTCCTTGATATTGATGGTACTATTGCTCATCATAACGGTAAACGTTCTCCATTCGATTGGAAACGTGTTGGGATGGATGATGTTTGTCCTGCTTTGCTACCTACTGTAGATGCCATCATTAACCAGAGCTTTGGTATTAAAGGTTCTCCTGAAATGATTATTGTTTCAGGTAGAGATGCAGTTTGTCGTACTGAAACACAGGAATGGTTAGACCGACACGGGATTACAGGAAAGCTTATAATGAGACCAGAAAAAGATATGCGTCCTGACTGGCAAGTTAAAGAAGAGATTTGGAGAGAACTTGCTAAGTATTACAACATCCTTGGTTTGTTCGATGACAGGTTGCAAGTGGTAAGACGTGCAAGAGCATTGGGATTAAAAGTATTTAACGTTGAATATAACAACTTCTAATGAACAACACTTATAAACACCTGGAGAATATGAGCCTTGATGACCTCAAGGCTTTTCTTTCTGAGATACCTGCCATTAAACATCACGTAAACGACATTTTAGAGAAAAATAGGATAGAGGATATAATTAAACTTATACCTACTGAAGTTATGGAAAATTTTTATCTGTCTAAATCTTTTTCAGATGCAGATTCAGAAATGCACAAATGGTGTAGAGAACATATAACTAATCCAAGTGACTTCATATCAGTTATGAAACACTTTAAAATAAGACCGTATTATCAACCTAAAGGATTATGAAATCATCTTAAAAATAAAATAATGGGGGTAAGTATAAAAGACTTTGGTGAAGTTCAACCTCGCTGTAATTCATGCGGGGTTGCTCTTTGTTGGAGTATTGATTCTGAAGAATATTTAGACAACAAATCTTTTTGGGATGCCTGGAAATGCAGAGATTGTAATCCTGACTACGAGGGAGCTTACAAAAAATATAAAAGTATGAAAACAGCTTGTTTTACAGGGCATCGTCCAAATAAATTAAACGGATATAATCCAGCAGATAATAAAGAACTCCTTTGGAAGCTACATGAAGCCATTGTTGACCACATAGAGAACAAAGGAGTCTCTGTGTTTATTACTGGTATGGCTTTAGGAATAGATACCTGGGCAGCTAAGATTGTTTTAAAGCTTAAAGAAAAATATCCTGATATACATCTTGTAGCTGCTGTTCCTTGCAAAGCTCAGGACAGTAAATGGATTGACTCGGCTAAAAAAGAATACAATAAAATCCTGGATAAATGTGATGATGTTTACTATGTGTCTAATGAACCTTATACAATGTCTTGTATGCAAGACCGCAATGAGTACATGGTGGATAATAGTGAATACATCATAGCTGTGTGGGATGGTACTAATGGAGGTACAGGAAACTGCGTTAAATATGCTAAGAAGAAAGAAAAACAAATAACCTATATAGACCCCCAGAAATTATGAAAATAGAAGTTAAATTAATTAAAAAAGAACCTTACAATCCTCCTGATACAAGAGGTATGACTATATGCCAGGCATCTCGACATATAGTTGACTCAATGTATTATTTTACAGTAAATGGAGTTAAATATAATTTTATAAACTGAAACAATAAAGCCCCTTAATTGGGGCTTTTTTATAAATTTGGAATACCTGTGCATTCTAATATCTTTCTTTTAATAAAGTTATAGAAGTATATGTGAGCTTTAATCATTTTAGCCCTCTCAGCTTCTTCCTGTTCAACTTTCTTCTTAAAGTAATGGTATATACCACCTAAATGGTAAAAGTCTCCTGTAACGTAAGATTCTTTCTTTTTCATATCGGCAGATATAAACTCTGGAAATGACATAGGTTTAACTTTATAATTACTATCAGAAGGATATTTTCCAACGTATAATCCCAGCACAGGATAATGTTTATACTCTAAATATCCATCAGGTTTATCTCCAACCTTAAACTCGTAACCTCTTATAATAGTATCCAGCATATAATCATGGTACATACCGAACTTGGCTATAATATCCATATTATCGATTATAGCTATTACTTTTACTTCTATATCTTTTTCTATCATTCTTTTAAAATTTTATTTCTCCTTCTCCTATGTAGTCTAAACGTTCATACATTCGAAGCATTCTTGTTACTCTACCATTAGGAAATATGTGTGGGAATCTTTCTAACAGTTTTTTGTAGGCTCCTCCAAAATATTCGTGAATAAAACTACCTACTGCTCCCGACCTGGATATTCCTGCATGACAGTGTACATAGCATTTTTTCTTATCCTTATTATCTTTTATGAACTCAAACATATCCTTGGCTTGCTCTTCGCTAATGGCTTTGTATATATGACCTGCTCCATTAGCTATGTCATCCTCTAAATCATAAAAAGAATACGTTCTGTAGTTATCTGATTTAGGACTAAATTCAATGTAATCATCTGGTTCTACAATAGAGATAAAAAAGGCTTCTTTATCATCTTTAACTAAATTAAATACATCTGCAAATTTTCTTCTACTTAATATGTTTACTGTCATAATCCGTATTAGTATTGTATTAATTCCCAGTCTGAATCTGGGATTTCTACTCGTCCGTTTCTTCTCTCAAAATATTTGAACATTTTATCTGACATGCTCCCCTCTTTTATTCGTCCATAAGTAAGATTAATAGTTATCGAAGAAGGAATAGAAGGTTTCTTACTATAAAGCTTACCTGAAAGCCCTAAATTGCTATCGTACCCTCTAACTGGTTTATAAAATAATCCTGTAGGCTTATGTAAGAGCTTATACACCTTTAATTTCATTTGCCCTAAGTTAGCCATCACTTCTTTCTGAAACTCCTCTGGAAGGCTTCTATATAGCCTCTCTATCTCTCTTACTACGTATTTTGGTTCACTGCTCATATTAATAATTGTCTTCTAATTGTTACTTTATAATAAAATCCCATAATTATATATTTTTATACAAAATTACAAATAATCTTTAACATAAACAAGAAATCCCCCAAGAAATTTTCCTGGAGGACTTTAGAAGCACTGGTCAGACTTGCACTGACGATTTTACGGTTTTGCAGACCGTCCCCTTGGCTACTCGGGCACAGTGCCATTTTATTTGCTCCCCCACCTGGACTCGAACCAGGAACAAACGGTTAACAGCCGCCCGTTTTACCATTAGAACTACAGGAGAATTTTTATTTTCTTAACTCGTGATGTATTTCTCTATGACAGTTAGCACAAACTAAAACGCATTTATCAACCTCTTTTTTCATAAATTCATAGGTTCTTGTGCTACCTCCATTAGAA
>Ga0247811_1000038_pt1 | contig 49553 bp, 44 predicted proteins | sample UWRJL134311R1_FD_189018 | JGI IMG/M metagenome (GOLD analysis project Ga0247811, IMG submission 189018) | Plant litter microbial communities from Arlington Agricultural Research Station in Wisconsin, United States - UWRJ-L134-311R-1 | ecosystem: Environmental > Terrestrial > Plant litter >...
TAAGCTGCCGCCTCTGAAACGGTCTGGTTTGGCTTTAATAACCTTGCCTGCCTCCGTGGGCTGCTGCGCCGCTCGCTTGGCCGAAATGAAAAAGTTGTGTACTGGGCAGTTGATTTTGTGCCAAATAGGTTTGGCTCAGGCATTGCAACGAAGGTCTACAATGCTGTTGACCGTTTTGTATGTAAGCACGCAGATATGCGCGTTGAACTGACGCAAGAGGCGCTTGAACAAAGAGCTGTCTACCTGAAGCTTACACCTGACGTCGCGGCACGATCAATGGTTGTTCCAATGGGCGCCTGGTTGGCTCGAACACCGAAGGTTACTGCGGATGCGTTTGCTAAAAAGAAAGTCGTCTACATGGGGCACATTGTTGAACGACAGGGTGTTACGAACCTCATTAAAGCCATAGCTATTCTTGTGAAGAAAGATCCAGCGGTAACGCTTGATGTCGTTGGTGGTGGCCCCGACGAAGGTAAGATGAAGGCACTTGCGGCTGAGCTTGGGCTAAGCGACGCCATTACATTCCGCGGCTTTATTGATGACCACAAAGACGTCGAAGCATACATTGCGCAGGGAACGGTCGCCGTCGCATCGTATACGAAAGTACCTGATAATTTTTCAGTGACGTCCGACCCCGGCAAGATTAAGGCCTACCTGGGCGCAAGCCTCCCTATTGTGGTGACGGACGTTCCTCCAATCGCAAAGATTTTATCAGCACGTGGTGCGGCATTATTGCCAGACGATACCCCCGAGTCTATTGCGCACATGATTACCCAATACCTTACCGATAAAAAAGCATGGACAAGTGCGCACAAAGCATCGGCCACACTCGCGAAAGAGTATGACTGGGAATCTATTTTGTCTGCTAAATTAGCAAACATTGATCTGAAATAATAAGCGAGTATTAGACAGTTGCGACGTTTGCGAGGTACCAATCGTAGGTTCGCTTGAGGCCAACTTCGAAATTGATTTGGTGGTGCCAACCGGCATTGTGAAGTCGAGTGACATCCAGTAATTTCTTTGGCATGCCATCGGGTTTTGTTGCATCGAATACGAGTTCGCCTTCGTAGCCAACAAGTTCCTTAACCATAAATGCTAGTTCCTTGATGGAGATATCTTCACCGGTACCAATATTTAGGAACTGCTTGTCTGTGTACTGCGTGAGTTGCCATACAACTGCGTCAGCGAGGTCGTCGACATGTAGGAATTCGCGGCGACTAACGCCGGTGCCCCAGATAACAACTTCAGAAACGCCACCAACCTTCGCTTCGTGCATGCGACGAATAAGTGAGGGGATAACGTGTGATGTTTCGGGATCGAAGTCATCGTTTTCACCGTAAATATTAGTCGGCATGCAAGACGTAAAGTTCAGGCCGAACTCGTCGTAAATGTATTCACATAGCTTCATGCCGGCAATTTTTGCGTAGGCGTAGCCTTCGTTGGTGACTTCTGGCGCACCTTTGCTAAATGAATCTTCGTTCATCGGTTGCGGTGCATCACGCGGATAGATACAAGAGCTTCCAAGGAAAAGGAATTTTTTTACATTCGCATTTTTTGCTGACCAAATCAGGTTGTTTTGAATCTGCAGATTTTCGTACAGAAATTCTGCGGGGTGCGTCATGTTTGCTTTGATGCCACCAACTTTAGCGGCGCTATCAATGACGTATTCGGGTTTCTCTGTTTGGAAGAACGCATCGACTGCTTTTTGATCAAACAGGTCGAGTTCTTGGCGGGTCCGAAGAACGAGGTTTGTGTAGCCTTCTTTTTCGAGCTTACGTACAATTGCTGATCCAACTAGTCCGCGGTGCCCAGCAACGAATATCTTAGTTGCTTTATCCATGTTATTTTCCTAACAATCCGCAAAGTGTTGCGATTTCTTCAGGTGTCATTTCGGGGTTGTTGCCAAAATAGAAGCCATTGGCGTGAACGAGGTCGGAATTTGGTCGTGGTGCAGTATCATCGACATACTTTTTGTAGAACGGTTGTTCGGTCATGTTGCCTGCGATGACGGGACGAATTTCAACGTCTGCATCTTGGAACTTTTTCTTGTACTGTGCGGCGAGTTCTGGCGTCTTGCAGATAATCGGCATAGAGAAGTTTGAGACCGCATCCATGTGCGAAAGATCGTATTGATAGAAGTCTTCGTTCTTTGCCATTGCGTCTGCGAATGCATGGAAGTTGGCGACGCGCTTTGAGACAATCTCATCCCAATATGGCATTTGGGTGTTACCAATGAAGCCGTTGATTTCGGTTGGGCGGAAGTTTGATGCGATGTCGTAGAATGTGTACTTTGCGTAGAAGTCATCGATACCGGCTTCAGCGCGATATTTCTGTTGTGTTTCAGCGGGAAGATTGCGGTCCCAGCCATGTGCGCGACCCATAACGAGGTAATCGTGCAGCTGCTCGTCGTCGGTACATACCATGCCGCCTTCAATTGTCGACATGTGGTGCCCAACAAAGAACGAGAAGGTAGAGGCAACGCCAAAGTTACCGAGGAGCGTGTTGTTGACGCTTGATCCCAGTGATTCACAGTTATCCTCAATCAGCAGGACGTTGTTGTCGTCACACAGTTTCTTTAGACCAGGCAGGTCATCGCAGAAGCCAAGGACGTTTGTCAGAAATAGTGCATCGAGGTCTTTAATGTATTCACTTAGCTTTGCTGGTGAAACGTTAAGCGTTTCAAGTTCACAGTCGATTGCGACTGGCTCAAGCCCAAGTTGGATGAGTGGCATGACGTTAGTAGGCCATGTCAGGGCTGAGAATCCAACTTTGTCACCGCGCTGTAGTTGTCCGGTATTAAGGAGTGACTGAATCAGCAGTAGGTTGGCGACACTTCCGTTTGAAACGTAGACTGCGTACTTGCGTCCTTGTTTTTCTGCGAAACTTTCTTCAAACTTTTTACACTCTTTATTCATGCTAAGGATTTCTTCATTCAGAATGAAGTCGGCGAGCGCCTGTTTCGTTTCGGCTTCGTGATAAAAACTTGATTTGATGAGCTTAATCATTAGGCTTTTACTCCTTTTTTCGACTCAGCTTCTAGGTCGGCATCAACCATGAGCTCAACGAGTTCTTTAAACTTAACTGTTGGTTCCCAGCCCATGATCTTCTTCGCTTTTGCGGGATCACCAATCAGGAGGTCTACTTCAGCAGGGCGGAAGTACGCAGGGTCGATCTTGATAATGATGTTGCCGGTCTTTTTATCGACACCAACTTCTTCGACGTCTTTGCCTTGCCATTCGATGTCGAATCCAAGTCGCTTTGAGGCTAGCTCAATGAATTCACGAACAGTGTGTGTCTCGTTTGTTGCAAGTACGTAGTCATCTGGTTCGTCTTGTTGCAGCATCATCCACATACCTTCGACGTAATCTTTGGCGTAGCCCCAGTCGCGTTTCGCGTCGATGTTACCCATGTAGAGTGTCTCGTCGAGTCCGAGCTTAATGCGGGCAAGTCCGCGTGTAATTTTGCGTGTCACAAATGTTTCACCGCGGCGAGGCGATTCGTGGTTAAAGAGGATACCGTTACAGGCAAATAGATTGTAGCTTTCGCGGTAGTTTTTTGTAATCCAGTAGCCGTATACCTTAGCAACGCCGTATGGTGAGCGTGGGTAGAAAGGTGTTTCTTCTGTTTGTGGAACGTGTTGTACTAGGCCAAACATTTCTGAAGATGAAGCTTGATAGAACTTTGTCTTTACGCCAGATTCGCGAATTGCGTCCAGCAGGCGGAGTGTGCCAAGTCCAGTGACATCAGCCGTGTATTCAGGGATGTCGAAGCTGACACGAACATGGCTTTGTGCGGCGAGGTGATAGATTTCGTCAGGTTGAATTTTTTCGATGAGGCGGGAGATATTGCTGGCGTCAGACAAGTCTCCGTAGTGCAGCGAAAGGCGCTTGTGACTTTCGTGCGGGTCTTGAAAGATGTGATCAATGCGGCTGGTGTTGAATGTCGATGAGCGTCGTATGATGCCGTGCACGTCGTAGCCTTTTTCCAGTAGTAGTTCTGCTAAGTAAGAGCCGTCTTGCCCCGTAATACCTGTAATTAATGCAACCTTCGCCATAACCTATTCTCAATCCCTCGTTAATTTCTCACCCTATTGTCTCATCAGAGAAGACGGGCGTCAAACTTTACCTACCCTTAATTGTGTAATCATATGGTAAATTGGATATAGCAACGAATGGGGGAGTAATGGCAAAAATAGGGCTATCGGTAATCATCCCGTTATACAACGCAGAGGGCTGGATTACTCCAACAGTTCGTCATATCGTTGACTCACTTCAAACAGCGAATGCTTACGACGCTGAAATTATCATCATCGATGACGGCTCAACTGACAGTAGCCTCGATGAGGCGCGAGCCCTAGAGGTTCCGCCGAAATTCAATTTACGCGTCATAGCGCAAAAAAATGCGGGACGGTACCTCGCGCGAAAACGTGGCGTTGAACTTTCAACCAAAGACAATATTTTGTTTATTGATTCACGCGTCTATATTCACAAAGACGCACTGACGTTCCTGAAAGGCCAGCTGCAAGAAACAACCGATCAGATCTGGAATGCGCATGTCTATATCGATAAAAAAGGGAACATCTTTGCTCGTTTCTGGGATGCGATTGTCTTCATTGGCTGGAGGCGATACTTTAGGAAGCCAAAAACAACCAGCTATGGCATAGAGGACTTTGACTATTATCCGAAGGGCACGACGATGATCTACATGCCGAAAAAGCGGCTTGTGGCGTCAATGAAAGATTTCGAAAAAACGACGAATGACATCGAATTTTCATCCGACGATACATTACTGATTCGCTACATGGCTGAACGCCAGCCGATCAACCTTTCACCAGGCTTTTCATGTATCTATCATGGTCGCTCGACGTTCAAGAAGTTCCTATTACACGCCTATGATCGAGGCCAATTCTTCGTTGATGGATTTTTGCGTCCGCACACCCGATTCTTTATCCCGCTGATATTGTTTCTGATCGCAACGCCTCTGATTTTAGTAGGACTGGTGTTATTCCCGGTACTGTTTCTGGGATTAGTTGCCGTCTGGGTGTTGGAGTTACTGGTGGCGCTGCTGTTAGGCGCGCTGCTGCCTGACGCGCTCAGCTTATTTATCCTTACTCCTATATTCGCAGTGGTGTATGGCGCGGGAATCTGGCGCGGTTTCGTCAGAAAAATAACAGCGTAATGACTGTTGGCGAACGATCTGTTGCAAAGCTAAGGCTGTTGCTGGGTCTGATAGCCCGTCACAAAGTTGCTCTTATTGTACTCGCGGCCTTTCTAGCGCTGCATTTCTGGGCAATCCTATTACATGTAAACTCAACGCTATATGGTGGCCCAGGTGATCACACGGCGGGGATTATGTGGCTATACGATCACTACCCTCAATCTCCGTGGTGGCAGTACACCGACCAGGCGGCGTATCCTTGGGGCGAAACGCTCTGGTCACCGTTGTTTATCCTGGGGCAGGTGGGCTATATTCTTTTCTGGCTGTGTTCGAAACTTATGGGCAGTTCCGTCGGGGGCTACAACCTATTTACGGGCATTGCGTTTGTGCTGAGTTTTTTTGTCGCCTATGGCTTTATCTTTAAGCGATTATTACACATCAAGCTGCTGGCTGCACTGCTGGCGGCGGTGATCACATTTACCCCAATGGCGTTGCTGCTGAACGAAGTCGGCCATACGTCCTACCTATTTATGCCCGCCTATTTTATAGGGGTTATCTGGTGTGTTTTGAAGACATTTGAGTCGAAGCGCCGTGCACCGTTTGTTGGACTGGGCCTACTGGGTGGCCTCACGATGTTGTTCGATCCGTACTTTATTCTCTTTATACCGCTCGCGGCAGCAAGTTTCGCTGGAACTTTGTTAGTGCTGAAATATCACAAGAAATTTAACCTTACAGTAAAGGACGTGCTTGCGCGATTCGGTAAGGCGCTGCTAGTGGCACTTATTATCATTGTGCCGACATTGTTGTATGTACGAGCAAATTCCAGTGAAGTGGCCGCGATTGCGACCAATTCACGGGGTGATCAGGTAATGGACGCACAACAATACAGCGCGCGACTTGAGGACTACGTATTGCCGTCACTGAAGAATCCATTCACGCCAGCTTTTGTTGATGATATAAAAAGTGCAACCTACCACGGGAAAGATGCGACCTTTACGCTGTACCTTGGATGGGCTTTGCTGATCGTAACGTTGATTGCGTGTGTGTGGTGGCTGAGGCACCCTCGACCACAGTCAAAACAGGCGAGTGTGTTGCGAAGTATCGGTGTCGCAGCGTTAGTGACGGGCATTGTCGCTTTTATATTCTCGCTGCCGCCGAATATCGTCATTGCGGGTGTTACTATTCATATGCCAACCTGGTATCTGGCTACGTTTACCCCGGTTTGGCGGGTATTCGCGCGGCTCTACTTCATCGTGCAACCAGCTATGGTACTGCTGTGTATCGCTTGGTTCTGTGAGTTTACGATGGGGCTGCAAAAGAAGACAAAGCAACGAGTGACATACATTTCGGTCATCGTCTTCTGCTTTGTGCTTATGGTCGAATACTTACCGCGGAATCCGTTTGATGCTGGCGCGTTCTGGTCCTACACTCGCGACTTACCGACGGTGTATGCGAAGATCGCCAAAGAGAAAGACCAAGTCGTCGCGGAGTATCCGATGCGAGAGCAGCCATATTATCGCGGGAGTCTGTACCAAACAGGCCAACATATTTATATGCACCCGACGATTAATTCGTACTCGCCGACAAGTCCAAGTGCCTATAGCAGGGCGGCAATGATAGATCTCGATAATCCACAAACGATACCGGCGCTTCGCTATTTAGGAACGACGAAGTTGATTGTATGGAACGACAAGAAGCATTCGTGGAGTCCTTCAAACACGGCGGGACTGACAAAGACGCAGACCGAAATGTACGACAGCAAGTTCGATAAGAGTGTGCGGATCGAGACATATGACATCGGTTCTGGCCCCGAATATCGTTACGTCGCTGTGTTGCAGAGTGGCTATCGACCGTTAGACGAGGGGTTGTTCGCTAAAGTTGCTATTCCTGTTCGACCTGGTTTGAGTATTGCTGTCATCGATCTGTGCCAAGGTACGCAAAAACTATGCGCGGATCCCAAGACGTCATTCGAGCTAAAAATGTCTTTATATAACAGTAGCGAAAGTGCGATAGATATCGTAGTACGATCAGCTGAAAATAAGGATGAAGAGAAAACACTGACACTTCAAAAAGGTGAAAATATAATCGATCTCGACATGCAATCTACGCGCTATCTTTTCGAGTTCAATATGCAATTTAGTGATTCAATCACCCTAAGAAATCAAAGAATAGTACAATAGGCCTTACAAGTGATGAAGATAGATGTGAAAAGAATAGCAAAAAAAGCGACAGCCTTTCGGCCAGTTTTGTCGGGATCGTATGTTGAATATGCGATTGTACTGCTTTTCTTTACGATTGTAAGTATTATTCTGACTAATTTCGTTGCATTCCATATCTCGTCACAGTTGTTCGTCGGTGATCCTGGTGATGCAACGGCTGGATTCTTGTGGCTTAACTTTGCAGACCCGGGGCTTGACCCTTTCTTGTCAAAAACAGACATCGTTAACTATCCATTTGGCGAAAAGATGGGCGGAGCCACCTTCATTACGTATATTGCGCTTTGGTTACCGATACGTGTTGCATCGTTTCTTTTTGGACCAGTAGCAGGTTTAAATATTATTATGTTCGCCGGCCTCATCGGTGGTGCCATGGGCGGGTATTGGTTACTCAAACGCTTTACACGCTCGGTTGCAGTTTCAATTTTTGCGGGCATTGCCATCGCATTCGTGCCCTATAACTTATACAACTCAAGCTCGCACATTGCCTACATTTTTACGATCGTCTTCCTGTTTATACTCGCGAGTTTCATGGCACTATGGATCAGGCCAACCAAGAAACGCGGTGCATTATTTGGTGCCGTAATTGCCCTTGCGTTCTACACTGACGGTTACTACCTATTGCTTGCAAGCGTCATGGTTATAGGGCTCCTTGTTGCAGGCGTGCTGCATGGACTGATGCATAAGTTCGGTCTGACTGATTACCGCAAACGAATCACCTCGTTGCTTGTGGCGCTTGTCGCTTTATTGCTATTTTGTATCCCTATTTTTGGCGTGCAGTTGTCGCAGGGCGCTGATATTAAGAATACGCTGAGTAGTGCGCGCGGTGATATCGCTGGCGAGCTCGTGGCGTATCAAAGTAAGGCGATGGACTTTGTATTACCATCACCAACAAATCCATTATTCGAATCAACTGGCCAGAGCACAACACTCGACAACTACAAGAACCTTCGATCAAATAGCACTGAAAGCATGACGTACATTGGCATTACACTTATCTTACTGGTCGCGATTGGCGTAACGCTCTCATTTGTGTGGCTGGTGAAGCGAAAGCGCTCGTCGTTTAACCAGATAGAGCCACATACCGTTAGTCTGTATATTCTTTTGACCTGTATCGTTGTGATCACGACGCCGCTGTTCTTGTCGTTCATGATGTCACCAAGCACCGTGATCGCGGGGCATGTCGTGTATCTACCTGGTCAATTCTTCATCGATCACAATATCGCGTTATGGCGCGTGCTGGCCCGCTTCTTTATCCCAATGCACGTGGTCTTGTCTGTATACGCCGCCTTTACGCTGTGGATACTGCTACGGATCCATAAAGGCATCTGGCGAAGTAAGACTGTACGGGTAGCAATCGCTGCACTTCTGTCACTGCTGCTGCTGGCTGAATATTCGACATCAGTGTACAGGCCATCATTTGATTTTAATAACTCGCCTGAATCATATCAGTGGTTGAGTGAGCAAAAGGATATAAAAACTATTGCTGAGTTCCCATTAGTGGATCCACTGGATTCACACACGACCCGCTATGTGACGTATCAAATCGTGCACGGCAAGAACCTGGTGAATTTCAAAGAACCAAGTGCCAAACGACTCGCGAACGTTCTGGGATCAATCGATAATCCCGAGGCAATCGACTTTGCATACCAGCGTGGCGCGCAAGCGATCGTGACGCATGATAGAAAGTGTCTACAGAATGCAAGCTGGGGCACACTAATACACAGCAGCAAGGATGCGCCGTCTGGCACGATGTGTGTATATAAGCTGCAGGCGCCAGCTACCAATGATCAGTTATTCGCTGTCTATGGCGACGGATTCAAGTATTTCCCGAACCAACCATCGGAAGTCTTGCCGCTCGCTTCTTTCGAAAAGGTACAAGCGTCCCTGTCTATTACGGGGAAGTCCCTAGACACTACGGGCACAGGCATGGCATCGCTCTCGGCGCAGCTGAACGACTTTCATAATGACAGAGTGAACGGACGATGGACGATACAACAGGACGGCAAAACGATAGCAGAGGGTGATATCACTGGCTCAAAGGCAAACATTCAGGCGACCGTCGATACCAGCAAAAAGGTGATATTCAAACTGCAGGCGAATGCTGACAGTGTCCTTCGGCCTCATGACTTGAGTATGAATAGCCTCGTCGTTACGTCGCTCTAAAGTTACTTTAAATTGACTGAATTTGTAGAATCGATAATAAAGAGTGGTCGATCTTGGGTCTGAACATGCACGTGTGATAGGTAGGCGGCGAGCATTGCTTGCGAGATAAGTATCAGACCAACCATCAGTGACATAAATACACCCAGCATGAACGAACCAGAGAATCCGAAGTGCAGTGAATCGCCAAGGATGAAATCTTCAACAATGATGAATATGCCCATCAAGAATGAAAGACAGGTGATCACTGCGCCGACCCATCCAAAGAAGAAGAGGGGTTTAAGGGACAGAGAAGTGAAGCTGTGTAGCGCAAGTTTGACAAGCTGGCTGGTTTTGTATGACGCTTCACCCGCAATACGTGCGGGTGCATCAAATGTAATGTAATCGCGCGTAAAGCCAAGCCAGTCGATTAATCCGCGTGTAATACGGTGTCGTTCGGTAAAGCGCAGGAATTCGACGCGAACAACAGCGTCGATAAGCCGAAAATCGGTTGAGCGAGGAACGATTTTCGAGCCTGAGGTCGAGTTAAATATCTTGTAGAACACTTTAGAGCCCCACTTTTTAATAACACCCTCGTTTTTGTTGGTGCCGCGAACTCCAACAACAACCTGTGCGCCGGCACGCCATTTTTTGATAAATTCAGCGATCAAAACCGGTGGGTGTTGGCCATCGCCATCCATAATGATCGTTGCTTGACCTTGGGCGACGCTGATTCCGGCGGTTGTAGCAATTTCTTTACCGAAGTTACGAGACAGGTTCACGACTTTGACGGTCGCTTCTTTTTTAGCCAACCCAGAGAGAATTTCAAGTGTATCGTCGGTGCTGCCGTCGTTAATATAGACGATTTCGAACGAATTCTTTGACGCCTTTTTAGCGGCGCTAAAAAGCGCTGTATGAAAAAGCAACGCACCTTCGGATTCGTTATACATTGGGACAACAACAGATAGCAATAGGGACACTTGTAAACTCCAAGATTAGTTGTGTGCTAACTATAGTATATAGGAAAGATTACCCTAGTCCAGACAGATAAGTTATAATGAGGTCATGATTACTGTAATAATTGCCGGAGGGTCAGGTACACGTCTGTGGCCCCTCTCAACAAGTGACTATCCGAAACATTTACTGAAACTAACGGGTGACCGCACATTGCTGCAATCTGCCTATGACCGCGCAAAAGAAGTAGGCGACACTGTCTACATCGTAACTGAAGCTGGCCATGCCCAGCACGTCAAAGATCAGCTGAGCGATCTTGCCGACGAAAACTTTCTGATTGAACCAGGCCGCCGCGGTACTGGTAACTGTATTGTCTTTGCGCTGGACGTTATTAGCCGTCGCCATGATCATGATGAGCCGATTGCATTCGTGCACTCAGACCACCATATTCGTGACGTTGAAGGCTATGTAAATTCACTGCAGTCGGCAGCCGAAGCATCTCAAAAAAGTAACAAAGTAACGTTGATTGGCATCGAACCAACCTTTCCTTCAATTGGCTTTGGCTACATTGAGCGCGATGGTGAAGTTGCGGATACTGACGCTTTTAGCATCGAATCTTTCAAAGAGAAGCCTGATTTTGTGACTGCACAGTCCTATGTCAAAGCAGGCAACTACCTGTGGAACTGTGGCTACTTCGTTGGTTCACTGAATACCTTCATGAGCGAAATCAAGCGCGTTGCCCCTAACCTCGAGAACAGCTACAACGGGCTGTCAACGGTAGGCGACATTCATGATCCGTCATATAATGAAACATATTTATCGTTCCCTGATCTTGTCATCGACTACGAACTAGCGGAGAAGTCGGACAACCTTGCCGTTGTGCCCGCAACCTTTGACTGGATGGACATTGGTTCGTTCAAGGACCTCCACGAGGCAAATGATTCAAACGAACAGGGCAACTTCTTTAAGGGAAGCGCAATCTACGATGACGAACTACAAAACGTCTACATTCAAAATGATGAAGAAAAACCTGTTGTCGTGATTGGTCTAGATAACATCGTCGTTATTAATACGCCAAATGGTATTTTGGTTGCACGCAAAGACCTTAGTCAACGCGTCAAAGAGGCGGTAGCAAGGATCAAGGAAGACCAAGCCTAACATGGCATCTCTCCGTGAAGCGTTGAGCTACGAACCTGTCGAACTAAGTTTTGGTACGAGCGGGTTGCGTGGCCTTGTCGTCGATATGACAGACCTTGAATGCTACATCAATAGCGTCGGATTTTTGAACTTCCTCGAAAAAGACAGGCAGCTAAAAAAAGGCATGTCTGTATATCTGGCGGGCGACCTACGTGACAGCACGCCGCGCATTACACTGGCCGCTGCACGGGCAATTACAGATAAAGGCTACAAAGTTGGCTACGGTGGACTGGTGCCAACACCTGCGATCGCGAACTATGCGCTACAACATGGTGCGGCAAGCATTATGGTGACAGGCAGTCATATTCCAGCCGATCGAAATGGCGTAAAGTTCTATAAAGTCGGAGGTGAAATCCTCAAGTCCGATGAACAAGCAATTAAGTTGGCCGTCGCCGCCGAGCGTTCCCGCGTCTATAGCCAAGCCGAAGAGACGAGCCCGTTCGACGCAGAGGGCTCCTTTAAAGAAACACTGCAGTTGCCGGCTATCGTTGCGGATGTGCAATCGCAGTACCTCAGTCGCTACGCGGATATATTTAGTTCTGACGCATTAACTGGTAAAAAAGTCGTTGTCTACCAACACTCCGCTGTTGGCCGAGATATGCTGGTAGAACTGTTAACACGGCTCGGCGCAACGATCGTAACAGTAGGGCGTAGCGATACGTTTGTTTCAATTGATACCGAGAACGTGACGCCCGAAGACCAAGCGTACTTCAAGGCCATTGCACAGGATCACCCTGATGCATTCGCAATTGTCTCGACTGATGGTGACAGCGATCGTCCGTTCGTGATCGACGAACACGGCGTATTCCACCGTGGTGACGAATTAGGTGCAATTGTCGCTAAGTGGTTGAACGCAGACTTTGCGGCATTACCCGTCAGTTCAAATGACGCCGTTGATGCATTTTTGCGCACAAAAAAGATTGCATTCAAGCACACTAAAATCGGCTCGCCCTACGTAATCGAAGCGATGGCGCAAGCCGTATCAGAGGGCAAAAAAAGGGTTGTTGGCTGGGAAGTAAACGGCGGATTCTTGCTTGGCAGCGATTTCAAGCTCAATGGACACACGCTTTCACGATTGCCAACGCGTGACGCGTTTTTTCCTATCATCTCTGTATTAATTTCTGCCAGTGAACGGCGCATTACGATTTCGAATCTATTCGAACAATTACCGGCTCGCTTTACTCAAGCAGGGTTGATTGATAACTTTGCCGTCGACACGTCACGACAGATTGTCGAAACGATTGCAGTCGACACACCCGAGAACCGCGCGTTGTTAAGCGAATACTTTACTGCCGAAAATGGGTTTGGACGCATTACCTCTATTAACGTCCTTGATGGCATTCGTATTCACTTCAAAAACAATGACATTGCACACCTGCGTCCATCAGGGAATGCTCCACAAATGCGCGTCTATAGCGTAGCTGCCAGCCAGCAACGAGCTGACGAAATCGTCGAGCTGGGCATTAAGCCTGAGGGCATTCTGACGAAGCTCGCCGCACGCTTTTAGTAATTCTGAGATTTTGCTTGCAGAGGCATATAATGCCTGTGCTATGATGAGGTTACTATGATAAAAAACCCCTCTACTGAACCGGATGCCACAGAAGAAATCACGAGTGATGAGCACACAGAAGTGACTCGTTCTGCCCCAAAACATCGCTTTGGTGTGTTTGTGAAAAAGCTGCTCCGGACCAAGAAGCGACGTGCACTCGCCGTTATTTTGGGAGTTCTTATTGTACTAGGCATTCTGTATGCAATTCCTGCGACGCGCTATGCAATCCTTGGTCCAATTGTGAAGAAGGATGTTTCACTGACGGTCATCGATTCAAAAACAAAACAACCGGTCAGTAACGCAACGGTCAGCCTTGGAGGTGTGTCTGACCAAAGTGATAAAGATGGCATTGTCCATTTGAAGAGGGTATCTGTCGGTCAACCGGGGATCAAAGTCGAAAAGCAATATTATAAGACTACGAATGTGGCCTACACCGTTCCCGTGATCGGCGAGCCCGCAGCGCCAAAGCTTGAACTGGTTGCAACTGGTCGTCAGGTTTTAGTGAAAGTAACTAACAAGATTAGTGGTTCGGGTGTTTCTGACGTTGTCATTAGCTCGGGTAGGACAAAAGCAACGACGAATAGTGATGGTAAGGCAACAATTATTCTGCCTGCGACAAATAAAATGCAATCAGCAACGCTGACAAAGCAAGGCTTTAATACTGCACAGGTAACCCTTGCGACGGATGATGTGAGTAAGACAAATGGTGCGTCCATAACACCAGCGGGTTCTATCTATTTCCTTAGTAAGGCAACGGGTAAGATTAATGTCATGAAATCAAACCTCGATGGTACAAACCCTGCGGTTGTAGTTGAGGGCACTGGACAAGAAGTTGATTCCGAGACATCACTACTCTCTACGCGTGATTGGCAGTATGCCGCACTCACTGCAACACGTGCAGGCAATACGCCGGGTTTGTATGTCGTCGACAGCAACAAGAACGACTTCAGGATGATTGACGAAGGCGATGCAACCTTTAGTCCCACTGGATGGGCAGGTCACATTTTTACGTATACTGTGTACCGTAACACTCCAAATTACTGGGATGATAAGAAGATTGCACTAAAAGCGTACAATGCGGAAACAGGTAAACTCACCACACTCGATGAAACGATAGGGTTTGGAAAAAATCAGTATGATAACTCGTATGAATATACTCTCGGAGGATATCTCCTCGGTAATGAGCTTGTATATGCAAAGACATGGAACTATGGCAGCAATACACCACCAGACCCAAACAAGACGGCCTCATTAATAGCTGCTGATGTAACGACTGGCACAAAGAAAGTCGTGAAGACTTTCCCGAATAATCAAATTAGGAACGCGATCTATGAACCAGAAAGTATCTATGTCCGCTACGAGAACGGTAGTGCGTTTAATGTAAAGCCGCCAACCTTTTATGAGTATGAAGACGGTGAACTTAAGACTACCACGGGCATTGATGACAATACGTTTAATAGTTACTACATCACCTATCTACTATCACCTACGGGCAAGAAGACGTTCTGGTTTGAGCCACGTGATGGAAAGAACACGCTCCTCATTGGCGACAGCAATGCACTCAATGCAAAAACAGTTGCTTCATTGTCAGAGTACAAGCCGTATGGTTGGTATGGCCAAAATGACGAGTACGTCCTCCTTTCAAAAGGTGGCAGCGAACTGTACATTGCAGCTGCCACAGATCTCAGCGCACCACTGAAGGTTACTGACTATCACAAGGTTGCGACATTTGCGGGTTACGGATCAGGCTACGGCGGTCAATAAACACTGCGACTTATCCGGCGAATACGCCTTTGATAAACAAACTCAGTAGATATCCTTGAATCAGTAAGCCTGCGAGGCAGATGATGAACAGGAAGAAATAGCGTTTGCCTTTTGCGAAGAACAGCGCGGTTGCAACATATAGCGCGAGGCACGGCAATATGTAGCGGTGCACTGATATCAGGTTGCTGTTCAGTGTAAACATGATGATAGACAGTAAGCCAACAATACCCAGTGGCAGCAAGTTCTTTGCGTGCTTCACGATCAGGTATATCGAGCTGGCGGCGAGTGCAAGTATGCTGAAAACGGGGAGCATGATGTTGACGAATATTCCTGCATTCATTGGTCGTACTCCTGCAACAGTACGGGCAGTTTGGTACAGTGCGTCCCAGATCGTTGCGAATATATTCAGATTGAATAGTTGATAACTCCAGTCATTCGTCGCTGAATAGGCGTGGAACATGCCCAGTGGATCATGCTGCACAATAGCTAGGTAGAGGCCGAAAAGAATAAAGCCGACAGGCGCGAGCAGGAAGTATAGTAATTTTTTGTTGAAGATCTTTTTCAGGTTCCAATTATATGCACGCATAAATTCCAGTCCACACAGCGCGATAATCAGTACGGATGGTAATCGAGTTGCGGTGAGGATGCCTAGAAGGATACCGACAACGAGCCACCTACGTTTTAGGGCAGAGTAGTAGGCCCAGAAGCTAAGCGCGACGAACAAAGCCTCGCCGTAGAAAACGTGCATAAAGAAGGCGGCAGGTGCAGACAGCAGTAGGAGGCCGATCCAGAAACGGCTGCTATTACCAAGTAGCGTGCGGCCGAGCTTGATCGCGGCTACAAGGGCGAACCATACCGCGATGGTGTTAATGATTTGACCTGACAGTGCGTAGTCGATCACATTAAAACTGATGGCCTGTAAGCTATACACCAGTAGTGGGAACAGCGGGTAGAAGGCAGCTGTGGCGAGCTTGGTTGTGTAGTGGCCATTAATAATCTCGATATACCAGCCTGCGTCCCAGTGCATGGTGTGATCAAGCAGTCTGATTGGGCCACCGTAGTGGACATCCAGCCAGTGGCCGATTACCAACATGACGATTTTCCAAACAAGCGTGACGACTAAGGCGATGCCAAAATCGGATGACACTATGCGTTTCAGGAATCGTAAGAAGGGTGCCATATTACTTTGTGGTATCGCTGACTATTTTTTTAATCCTGGTATCAAACAGGCTCTTATCAAATCGTTTTGCTTTGCGGTGTAGCGTCGCCGGGAGGAACGACATTGTTTCGAATCGTTTTATTGCCGCAACGAGGCTGGCGACAGATTGCTCGTTGAATAGGATGCCAGTCTCGCCATCCTGCACAATATCCAGTGCACCGCCGGCCGCATATGCAATAACAGGTGTACCAGCAGCGAGTGCTTCAACTGCCGAGATACCGAAGTCTTCTTCATTTGGAAAAAGGAAGCCTTTAGCGGATTGCGCCAGGCGCACAAGTTCAGCGTCGCTAACGCGGCCGGTGAATGTAACAGTCGGTCCCGCAAGCTTCTTTAGGCGGCCTGTGTCAGGACCCGATCCAATAATGGTCAGTGAAGCGCCTAATTGATTGGCAGCTTCGACAGCTAGGTCAAAACGCTTGTAGGGGACATGGCGGCCCCATAGCACGTAGCCGTTTCGTTCGCCTTTTGGTGGGGGTGTAAAACGGTCAATATCTACGGGTGGATGAACGACGGTTGAGGATCGCTTGTAGTACTTTTTGATGCGCGCCTGGGTGACTTCGGAGTTCGCAATCAGGACATCAATATCTTTAATAGATGCTAGGTCTAGCTTGCGCATTTTTTTCACAAAGAAGGGGATGACCGGGCGGATAAAAGGGGTGAATATACCAAACGTAAATTCTTTACGGAATTCTTCATAGTGGCTCCAGTAGTAGCGGATGGGTGTGTGGATATAGGCGATATGGACTTGATCAGGGCGAGTTTTGCGGACTGCTTTTGCTTCTGCGCTCGAGCTGCTGATGATGACATCGAACTCCGATAGGTCGAGTGTGCGGAACGCCTTGGCGCGCAGCGTAGGCCACAGTACGTGTTTGTAGCGCAGGCGTGCGGGCAACTTCGTTTGTAGATCAGTGGTGCGGATGTCGAGGTTCTTCAGGCCAGGCAGGGCTGCTGGATTGTAGACAGAAGTGTAGATAGGGGCAGCAGGAAAAAGAGTGTGCAGTTCTGCGACGACGACTTCGGCACCACCCGCAGTGGTGAGCCAGTCGTGGACGATGGCAATCTTTGGGGCTTTTGAAGCTGCCACTATTTCGCTCCGCGACCTTTCAGTACAACCAGGACGGTTTTGAACAAGATTTTGATGTCGAGCCAGAAGGTCCAGTTTTGGGCATAGAATAGTTCTAGTTCGATGCGCTCTTCGAAACTCAGTTCGCTGCGGCCAGACACTTGCCATAGTCCGGTAACGCCGGATTTCACACTGTGTAGTAACGCGGTGCGTCCGTTAGCAAGTTTTGTTTCTTGCGGCAGGATCGGTCGTGGTCCAACCAAGCTGAGGTCACCTTTTAGTACGTTGATGACCTGCGGCAGTTCATCGATAGAGGTTGCGCGTAACCAGCGTCCGAAGGCTGTGATGCGGGGGTCTTTTTCAACTTTGCGATTCTTTTCATATTCGAGCGCCAGGTCTTCACGACCCATTTCGCGGAATTCATCCGCAGCATCTTTTGTACCGTACTGGGCACCCATGCTGCGGAACTTGATCAGACCGATTGGTTCCGAGAAGCGACTAAGGCGCGAACTGACGTAAAAGGCGGGGCCACGGTCAACAAGTTTCTTGATGATGAAGATAACTAACAAGAATGGTGACGCGACGATCAGTAGTATGAGGCTGACGAAGAAATCAAAGATGCGCTTCACGATCGCACCCCAGCCAACCAACGGGGTTTGATACACGCTAATCATAGGATAGCCAAGGAAGACATCGACGGTGTTCTTGCCAGAGTAGAACTCTGCTTCGCCCGGAATAAAGCTGTAATCGACGTGATTTTCTTGGGCAGCTGATAGGACCTTTTGATTACGTCCGACATTTTCAAAAAGATCGGTTTGGATAATTGCAGTGATCTCGTCGAGCTGTAGGTTTTTTAGGGCATCCTCAACGCGGGAATAATGGTGAGCCTTAAAGTTATCGGGTAAGTTCACTTTTGGTCCAGCAAAGGCGATGACTTCGTAACCACTGCGTTTGGTGTCGGCGATGCTCATCGCGATATCAGCAGTTGCGCCAGATGAGCCGATCAGTAGTACGCGCTTCGTGCCGCGTCCATAACGGAACATCAGTGACCGAATCAGGCGCATAACTTCACGCTCGAAGACTACCAGGACGAATGCACCGATGAGCGCATAGACGGCAACCAGGCGTGCCGGCAAGATAGCCTTATCGCCTATGTATTCCCAGCCGATAACGAGCAGAATCCCAATGAATACACCGATGGCAATCTTTGCCCACTCAACTAGCCGACGATTATATGTCCGTGGTTGATAGAGGCCGAGGACGGCAAAGATGAATATCCAGAAGGGGACGATCAGTAGGAACGCAAAGAGGTAGTCGAACGCATATATTTCATGTAGTCGGGGGCGCGAGTCGTACTGCACACGGGCAACGTAAGACAAGACGAAGGCGGTGATCAGCACAAGAGCATCGATCAGAATCAAGATGAAGCTATAGACCTTACTATTTTGGCGTGACATAAGTGTTACTATAGTACCATTATTTGCGCTACACTAGGGGTAGACTATGGCGATACATCCTTCGAAATTTAATCTGATCGAAAAGCTCTACATCGGTATTCTGCTGGCAATATTCGGTGGCATCGTCCTGCACGCCCCTTTCAGCGTTGGGTTAAGCACAGTTTTTCCACAGGCTGAATTACTGATCAAATCGTGGAAAGAGATCTTATTGGTCCTGGCTGGACTACTGGTGCTTGTGATTTTGTACCGCAAAAAACAGTGGAGTATATTGAAATCGCCCGTCCTGTTGTTGGTCGCTGCCTACGGGGCACTACACCTCTTATTGGTGCCCCTATCTGATCAGAGTAGTACATCTATACTTGCCGGGTTAATGATTGACCTACGGTACGTATTATTCTTCGGGCTGGTATATATTGCCGTCACCTTGTATCCGACACTCCGTAAGCCGTTCTTGATGGCGTTCTTCGTCGGCGCATTTGTCGTCGCTGCATTTGCTTTGCTACAGGTATTTGTCTTACCTCCTGATATCCTGCGCCATATTGGCTATAACGAAACGACTATCATGCCGTATATGACCGTCGATGATAACCCAGCATTTATTCGTATCAACAGTACACTTCGGGGGCCAAATCCACTCGGTGCCTACGCAGTAATCGTCCTGGCGCTCTTATTCGCGGCGTGGCTAAAGACAAATGCCGCTAAGGTACGTCGTCCACTGCTACCGGTCAGCGTCATTGCCATCGGTAGCTTCGTCGCAGTATGGGCCAGTTATTCACGCAGTGCATTAGTGGCTGCTATCGTTGCGATCGGACTCGTCGTCCTGGCAATTGCGGGGCGTCGAATATCGGCTAGGGCATGGGTGGTCCTGGCTGTGATAGTCCTCCTGACTGGCGTGGGGCTGTTTGCTGCGCGCGATTCGAACTTCGTGGCAAACGTACTACTGCATGACGACATGTCGACCGGGGCAGCCGTAACGTCTAATGCCGGACACGTCTCGTCGTTATCTGAAGGTGTCGATCGCATGGTCCATCAACCGCTTGGTGGTGGCATCGGCAGCACGGGCTCCGCTTCAATTTACGGTGATGCACCACTCGTCATCGAAAACCAGTATTTGTTTATTGCGCACGAGGCCGGGTGGCTTGGCCTTGGACTATTCCTTATACTGTTCATCAAGGTCATACAACAGCTGTGGGGGCGTCGCGCAGACTGGCTAGCAGCTGGCGTCTTTGCAAGCGGCATTGGCCTGGCGCTGATTGGACTTTTGCTGCCTGTCTGGGTTGATGATACAGTAGCAATTATATGGTGGGGAATGGCTGCGGTCGCCCTCGGGAACATAGATATGAAAGGAGAGTCACATGGCCGAAAGATCCACAAAACGTCAAAAAGAACTGCTTGAGTACGTCGACGCATTTATCCAAGAGCACGGCTACGGTCCTAGCTATCGCGAGATTATGAATGCCATCGGATATAAGTCCGTCTCGACTGTCGCTATCCACATCGATGGTCTGATCACCAAAGGCTTCCTGCGCAAGCGCGATAATTCCGCCCGCTCCCTGGAAGTTGTGACCACTAATGCAACAACCGCAGCTGGCTCAAAAGCAATCAGCCCCGCAAAAGAGAAATGGCTCGTTGACGCCATCAATGACCGTTTCGACCGTTACGAGCAGCAGGCATCCCAGCAAACTCTCGACGAACTGTACGTATTAATCGGTTCGCTGAAGATCCTCGGCCTCGATGGCGCACACGAATCAACAAAAGCTCGCCTGGCCAAGCTAAGATAATCGCCGCTGGACATTGACTATCCGACAGGGGTAAGGGTATAATACCATTTGTATTCCGACGTAGCTCAATGGTGGAGCAAGAAGCTGTTAACTTCGAGGTTGCTGGTTCGAGTCCAGCCGTCGGAGCCAAGAAAAAATGCCTTAGTCTTTATGACTAGGGCTTTCTTCTTTCTTTGGTGTTTTTGTTTGCATTGCCTTTTTTGTAAAAAAATGTTAAAAATAGCCTTAATGTCAATCCACTCACCAAGTTTTGAATCAAGCATTGTTGGCTTAGGCGATAATACTCGTAAGAGTATGCGTATTCTTGATGACGGGACTGGAATAGGTACAGAAGATTGGCTTGATATACCTAATCCCTGGAAGATAGGTGATGTTGTCATTGCCGAAAAAGACTATCAGTGGATTACTCATTGGGTGCCTAATCGTGAATTTGTTGTTACTCAATTTTTCAATCCGGAACGCAAGAGTATCGGTGTATATTGCGATATCACCCGTCCAGTTAAACGTATAGACGGAGGCTTTTCGTATGAAGATATTTATCTTGACGTATGGAAGCAGGAAGGTCAAACAGCAAAATTGTTAGACGAGGATGAACTCGTCGCGGGAGTTGAGGCAAATTTCCTTACGAGACACGAGGCTAACCGTGCACTACGCATAGCCGGGTATCTCCTGTCGGATTTGTCTAGTAAAGAACCGGATATCTTGCGATGCATAAGAGAGGTCATACAGTGAATAATCTTCATGAAAATAACGAAGTTCAAAAAAGTTATGCCGGTCTTGAAGATAAGCTGATCACAGGTGGTGGTCCAACTATTATTTCTGCAGGAATATCGCTTTCAAATTCGCCTCACATTGGTCATATGAGGGAGTTTTTCGTTGCACATAGTTCAGCTGAATATTTGAGAGAGAAGGATATAGACGTACAAATTATTGCTGTTGCTGACGATCTTGATCCGCTCAAAAAACTATACGCAGATATGCCAGATTCATACAAGGAATTTATTGGACAGCCACTTATTAATGTACCCGATCACACCGGCCAGTTTGCGCTACGAGTTGAAAAGAATCTTTTCGAGCTTCAGAGCGCATTGCGCAATTTAGATATAGACCTTAAAACGGTTCGATCTTCAGAGCTATATGCCACTTCTGAGATGTCAGGTCTAAAAATAAAATCTTTGCGTGAAGCGGGCAGAATAGGCGTCATGCTGTCGGCAATGACAGGAAGTGAGACTGAACTTACAAAAGGTATTATTAATGCGAGTTGCCCTTCGTGTTCAAAAGTTAATGTTAAATACAGTCATGACGTAGAATCTGGTAGTGCGAATATGACCTGTTACGCGTGTCAATTTAAAGGTGAGGTGAACTTACTTGACCCAATTAACAAATTCCGTTGGCGAGTTGACTGGCCGGCGCGATGGTATGCCCTGGGTGTTGACGTTGAACCGGTTGCCGAAGATCATTCTACAAAAGGAGGTTCTTTTGAAACTGCCAGTGCTATAGCTCGAGAGATTTACGGCATCTCTCCACCAGTACCTCTCGAGTACAGATGGGTTCGACATGAATCTGGAGGGGCCATTCATGGTTCAGACAAACCCCTTACTGCCTACGAGGCATCGAGGCAAATTGCACCACTAGCACTTCGATCATTCTTTGGTTCTCATGCTAACGATGCTATTGTCACTATTCGACCAGGGGAGTTACTGGGTGATGCTTTATTATCACTTAAAAGCATCGACCAGACCCCAGACAATGATGCAATTACTGTTATTTATCGGCTCAAAGAATCTTCAGGCGTTGATGCTTCTAAAATTGCAAGAGCAGTATATGGTATAGAAAATGAAGCTATTTTAGATGTCTTAGATCGAAGTTCGTCGAGCGCTAAAGGTGCAACATTGGAAGTGCTTGAGGAAGAATATATGCTCGCAGCAAAAGAGATTTTTTGTAGACTGGCCAACTCTGAATGGCCGGAAGTTGATGATGAGCTAGAGACACTTATGAGAAATTTCTTTAATCCACAATTAAATAGACGTAAACTTTTCAAAGCACTTTACGAATACTTGATTATTGACTCAAGTGGACCACGCCTAACTAAACTGTTACGAGCTGTAGGACGAGACGGCCTTACTCGGATAATCTCTAAACGTGATAGTGAGTGAACGACCCGTTTTCTGAACGAATAACCGAAACATTATACGTTTGTTCGTAATTTATAACTTCTTTTTCCAATAAAGGCTCAAAGTGAGGTAGAAACTCATCTTTTACTAGATTAAGGGCATCAAAATCAGTAACTTGCCTAGGGTTATCGTCGGGCTCTATTGTTGCGGCGATTCGAATAGTTGGAGTTAATATGATTGAACCAGCGCTTACACCGATAATAACTTTCAATGTTAATAATGTTTTTTTGAATAACTCAAAACCAATACCATTTCGGATATCATCAAGAAGATTAAAGGTATTGCCTCCGGCTATATATAGAACATCGATGTTTGCCATGTCGCCCTGGAAAGAACTATTTAAAGGATCGACAAAAGTAACCGAGAGCCCCAAATCTTCTAGTTGCTGCTTAGCGACCAGTACATACCTTCCATTCATGCCTTCGATGTTTGCATTAGCTATGATGGCAACGCTTTTAAAGTTGTATTTTTTTATTAAATCGATAAAAAAAGTAGCTGACGCTTGGCCGCTTAAGCCGGTTGAAGTAAGAATAATATCTACCATTTCATCCATATTAACATGGCATACGCAAGAGAAGTGTATTTACATATACTTAAATTTATGTTAATGTTGCCAAAACTGAGAACGGTGATGGGAATGAACGAAATTTATTTAGGTACATGGCAATTTGAACAGATTGGCGGCGCTCAGCGAGAAGCGTTAGTTAATGCTGCGCACGAGCAAGGGATTTCCCGTTTCGACACAGCCGCTGTATATGCTAGCGGCGAAGCGGAGTCAGTACTGGGTCGTATGATGTCAGCGGGTGATACGGTTGTAACAAAAATTCCAGCGGTAAATAAAAATACTTCAAACTTTTCAGATGCATATCCCGATGAACATGTTAAGCGAGTATTGGGTGAGTCTAGCTCGCGACTTAACAGGGTTCCGGACGGAGTGTTGCTGCACAATTGGTCGGCTGCATGGGAGGGGCCTGAAAATACTGAAAAGGTAGTAAGTGTACTAGAGAGCATGCATGTGCCATCTGTGGGTGTGTCGCTCCCTAATCGCTACACAGGAACGATTGAAAGTAGCGAAGTATTCAATCTCATTAATAATGTTGAGCTCCCGTATAATCAATTGTCGCCGCTATTGACTCGCGAAAGGATTGCCTTGATGACTCTTAGCAAGAATGTGCTTGTTAGAAGCTTGTTTATGCATGGTAATGATGTGCGGGATGTAAAGGTTAGGATATCTGATATCAGTAATCTTGGCGCACGCCCAGTTGTGGGCGCCACTCTACCTAGTCAAATCGAAAGTTGGTTATAGATATGCCAGCTCAATTTATTGGAATGCCATTTTCTGAAGGTTCGGCAGCACATAAAGCGAATCAAGAGGAATTCACTATAGTGAAGGGTCCTCGAACTGGTAAGAACTTTGAGATGCGAGACTTCACTTATGGAGTTCTTGACTCCGATCCGCACAGCCCTCTCTCTTGTGTAAGTGTCGCGAATTCTTCTTTAAGTATAGATATGTGGAAAGGTTGCGCATGGCAGTGTAGCTATTGTCATGTACAAGGCGCCTTACAAGATTTAAATAGCGAATCGCTAACAATGCCGGTGAAGCCGGAAGCTCGTGCTCGTTTTAGTGTTGACGAGGTAGTGAGCGCATTAATTGAGCATCCATTTTTCGAGCCGAACGAGTCGATTATTAGTATTGGTACAGCTAGTACTGAACCGCTTGCTCGTGGAAAAGTCTCAGATTCAACTTTTGAAATTATGGAAAGATTTATCGAAGAAGGATATGAAAATCCATTTTGGATTGTTACGAAAGCAGGCTACCAAAAAGGATATGAGGAACGGCTCAAAGCAATTACTGATCATGGAAATAAAGTAATGTTATCAATATGTTGGGCAAATAATCCAAAAGAAATTGAGCCAATGCAAACAAACCGATTCCGTAATATCGAATTAGCACGTCAAAACGGCGCAACAATCAGTTGGTATTTGCGCCCACTTGCGGAAGGTTGGAGCACCGACCCGGAGACTCTAGAAGAATCATTCCGTGAAGCAAGTAAATATCGTGATTCTATCGATATGATTATTCCTGGCGGTTTACGCTGGACCGAGGGTATAGAATATGGTGTTGAAGAAGTTCGTAATTTAGTTATGCCAGAAATTCCTAAAGATGACAATGTGAAAGACCTTTCTGATGAAACATGGGCGTATATTCATGAATTATCCGAAGAGTATTTCCCTGGTGTAGCTGTGTACCACAAGTCGTCGTGTGGACTTAGCTATATGCTGGGTATTCCAAATCATAACTTGGTCCAAAAAAGGAATACGGAGGCGTGCCTCGCTTCTGACTGTCCGTTAAACCAACGGGGTATTTGTGGTGAATTCGAGATGCCAACAAAAGAAGTTGTACAATCGCGTTTAGCAAAAATTGGTCTCGGTGAAGTATTGGTTGAAACGGTCAATGCCGAAACTGGCAACTTAACAACAAAACCGCCACTCGGTTCTATGACATTTGCGCTAAAGCACATGATAGAAATTCAATCGTCAAGGCCGTAACGTGAACATTTTTGAAGCAATTAACCGAGTTGACACAACCAGCCTTGTCTTGTCGACGGGTCAAAAGCCTGAGTCTCGAAAAGATTTGCTTGTTGTCGGTAGGTTGTATCGCAATGATTTTCATAATTCGTTATTAGATGTTAGTGCAAACCGGGATGCATTTATTAGTGATGATGCAGTGATTTTACCTGGTGATGGCGGTCGGATAGGCGTGGCGTATTACGACACAGAAACTTTTTTAAACACAACACATCGAATAGCTGAAGGTATTGCAATAGACCCAATCGGGAAGCAATGGTCTGCCGGTCCTTGGCTCCCGGAAACTTTTGCATCCGATATCGATAGTTCAATAGAGATAAAAGTCGGTACGTATCTCGACAAGAAGGAAGCCAATGTATTCTCGGTTTATCCGGAGGAATTACGAGCGGGTATTATAGGTAGATCACAAGCCGAAATTGCAATTAAGTCAGCAATGCTTTCTGGTGAAATGGATGATTTAACGAGGAAGTTTACAGAGGCCGAACTATGTCTTGCTGCTTTGCGGCTCGTGTACGCGCAGTACAGAATCTACTTTAGGGGTATAAAATATGAACCGTTTACACGCCTTGAGCTTCCAGCTAGTGTGGCCAGCTATACAGCAAAGTTAGTGGACGGCGCCAATCCTAATGATATTGATTTGTCGCTGATATATGTTTAATAACGGTTATAACTTGCTCTATCGTAGAGAGCCAATAAGCCACATTTCATGGTTTAATTTTGTTATAGTAAACATATGTCAGAAGTAATTATTGTCCTAGGCCGCGGTATTGAAGATGATGGTTCACTGCCGCCAGATCCAAAAGCTCGTGTTAGAAAAGCAGCCGAGCTGTATAGGGACGGAATAGCCCCACTTATTATTATGTCGGGTGCCTGGACGTACCATTTTGCTATTAATCCCAACAGATCCGAAGCTACAGCGATGAAAGAATATGCCGTTGAGCTTGGGATCCCTGAGCAGGCTATTATTGAAGAGTCGAAGTCCATGGATACAATCGGCAATGTCTATTTCACAAAAACGGATATTATTGAACCAAAGGGACTTAGCGACATAGTGGTCGTTGCATCCGAGGATCATATGCCGCGAGTAAAGTATTTATTTGAAAAGATTTACGGCGAAGCATATGCCTTGGAGTTCGTTATCAGTGATCGTGTTATTGACGATGCATCATACGAAAAAGAGATGGCACATGAAAGCAACTCGATGGCTATTACTCACCAATGGCTCGATTCACTGAAACCGGGTGACGATGCGGCTGTGTGGAAACTTATGATAACCAGGCACCCTGCATATATGCCGAGGGATTTGGAGCATGAGAAGAGTATAGAGAAAGGTGAGGATCTGTATCGGGATGCTCCGTAGATAGTTAAGACGTGCTCTTACATAAGCATTTATAGACGACACGCCCCTATAGGAGTAAAGTATGGATATCATGAAGAAGACCTTTAGATCACTCCGAACACTCAACGTTATCGCTGGAATCTTTCACCTAGTTCTCGCCACTATCATCCTGGTGCTTTCGAACGACTTCTCGCTGCCAGTTACGGCAACATATTTAGCGGGTCCTCCGGGAAGTGTCTTTACCGATCCTGTGACACTCCTGAATGTACGTACCGGTTACGCAGTTGCGGTATTTCTGGGCTTTTCGTCATTATTCCACTTTATCGTTGCATCCAAGTGGTTTTTTGCACGGTACGAAAAAGGTCTGAAGAAAAACATTAATGTATTTCGCTGGGTAGAGTATTCATTTAGCTCATCCCTTATGATCTTTTTGATCGCACAAATAACAGGTATTAGTAATTATGGGGCGTTGATCGGAATTGTCGGTGTGAATGCCTCAATGATATTGTTCGGATGGTTACAGGAACGATACGTCAAACCTGGTAGTGGAGATTGGCTACCATTCATCTTTGGTTGTATTGCTGGTACTGTGCCATGGCTCATCGTCTTGATAAGTGCACTGTCGCCAAACTCTCCGTCAGATGCAACGCCTCCAGGGTTCGTGTACGGCATTATTATCTCGATCTTTGTCCTGTTTAACACCTTCGCCTATGTGCAATTTAGACAGTATCAAGCGAAAGGCAAGTGGAGATCGTATCTACGCGGCGAACGTGCGTATATTGTGCTGAGTTTTGTTGCAAAGGCAACCCTAGCACTTCAGATATTTGCAAATACGCTGATTTAGTTGGGTTAGAGGTGCTAACCGTTGCACTCCACCGTCCACTCAATCCCATACTTGTCTCTAAACATCGCGAAGTACGTACCCCAAGGGCTCTCGCTCATAGGCATTTCAACCTCGCCACCAACACTCAGCCCCGCGAATATACTGTCGGCCTCTTCACGACTTTCTGCACTAATGGATATTTTAGATCGGTTCTCGTGTTCATTCACCGGCCCAAGACTTTCGGGAACGTCATTGGCGATCAATGTGTTGGCACCAATAGGTAAGACGATGCGCATAATTTTATCTGCGTCTTCGTCAGAAATAAGAAAGTCGGAGCTCGCTAACTCCTTGAAGCGTACGAGGCTCGTGAACTCACCGCCGAAAATGGATTTATAGAAATTGAAGGCCTCTTCGGCATTCCCGTTGAAGTTAATGTACGGATTGATAGTTGCCATAGAGTGCACTCCTTGGTGAATAGTTATTCTGTATTCTATTTTAACAAATCTTGTATTTCAAATTTCTTAAAACATAACCACTTTTTTTGAATAAAGATCGGGTTTCTTTGCTAAGATACATACATGATTAAGAATTCTCTCAGACAAACCGGAAGTGCACATGTTGTTATCATTATTATCTTAGTCGTGGCGGTCCTTGGACTCCTTGGTTTTGTTTTTTGGCAGAATTTCATCATGAAAACACCGGCGGAAAAAGCCGAAGTGGTCGCTACCTCGACGAATGAAGATGTGGTAGCTGAGAACCCGTACAAAGACTGGGGTACCTACGAAAGCGTCCGTGATGGGTACAGTATTAAATATCCAAAAGACTGGACCGTAATTAAGGAAACTGAAAATGATGGTCCATACATTCGCAACATTGATCCGTCAAACAGCAATGGCGGGTACCCAGAGGGATACATGAATCTCCGTGTCCTGCTTGATACTGACGCCGTAGGTTTCATGGCCCGAACGGATTACACTATGCCGCAGTGGTACGAGGCACTTGGCAAGACATATGTGAGTAATGGACCAGTTGGATATAGCCCAGAGGTAGTGAAGGATGTGACTGTAAATGACATACCTGCTAAAAGTGCAAAGGCGGTCTTCACCGAAACAGACGAAATGATCTATTTCTTGAAGAACGAGAATCTTTATAATATATCGTTGTATCCTTACGGCGCATCGTCTGACCCAACCATCAAACTAATGCTTGATAGTTTCAAGTACTTATAACTGATCGCGAGCTGCGCAGCTGATGGCTAGAAATGCAGATCAGCAAGCTTCGCGCGGACTTCGTCGTTGCTAAGGTTGTGGTGCGACGCATACAGTCCGTCAGTAGGAACCGTCAGATGTGTGTCCCAATCAAGCTCTAGTTGCGCGGCAACTGCTTGCAGGGCTTCAACGCTTGGCCCTTCAATTTCAAGATATGCAGGCAGGTCTGGCCACTCCTCTAGTTCAACAAGGGTGCCGTCATCGAGTTGCCATGTTTCGCGTCGGTTTTCTTGGTAGTCAGTTGCAACAAGGCCGAAGCTTTCCAGGACCTGCGTTGCATTCTCGAAATCGCTTACAACGATCTGAGCTTCTTTTTGTGACATAATGCTGTTATTTTTTGCGCTATATTTGGCGCTCATTGTAATGACATCGCCTTCATCGCGGACGCGGCCATAGGTGCAATCCATGCCTGGGTTCGCTTCGCCGCCGTAGACCTTGCGGCGCATCAATCGCATCGGGTTTTTTAGATGCGCACCGGTAGACTCGAGCTTCATCCGCACAGTATCGATATCAATAGGGAAAAACTTTACTTCAATTTCTTGTTCAATACTCATCATGGGTCTCCTTAGGCAATGCGCTCATTATATCGTGGGCTGAATTGTTTTTGTAGGCGAGCATAGTCGCGCTCGCGGTAATTGCTGACTGTTTGCCCTAGGCCGTCGTCGGCGAGGAAGTCATCGAGTCGTTGCGCTGTATCCATTTTTTGGATACAAGGACTCAGCCAGAAGGAATCCTCTGCGTCCTTATAAAAACGAATGCCATAGTAGCCTTCGTGGCATTCACCGGCTTTATCGATCGGGCAGTTGTCACAGACGCCTGCAAGTCGTGAGAAGCGGGTTTGCTTAAATGTAACGATCCGGCCCTCGGGTGTCTCGTAGTCATAATTATCGATAGAGCAGCCGGCGACAACGGTACGGGCAACTGGTCGAGCGCCAAGTTCACGCATTAATTTGTAGATAGCTTTCAGCGATGGCTCGCGGTCACTTGTGTCAGCTTGGAAACGCACACGGGCTGATTCGGGTGCATTTTCGAGCAGGCGCATGCCGCGATCGATGTCATCCTCGCCCGAAATGACGACATTGGCTTTGACGCTGACACCAAGTTCGGTTGCGGCAATCATTGCCTCATCCATTTTAGCGAGGCGGTTCGTCGCAAGTTTGAGGTTATCTTGAAAGACAGGTCCTTGGGTGCGCGCAAGCTCTTCGGGCGTCGTACCAAAGATACTGAAGTTAATCCCCGTCAGACCCGCGTCCGCTAGTTCGGCAAGTCCACGTTCACCGCTCTGGCCGTTGGAGGTCATCTTGACGCTGTAGCCTGCCAGTCGTGCGGCGTGGGTGAGTGCGGGGAGTTGTTTTGCAAGGGTTGGCTCGCCGCCGGTCCAGTGAATTTCTTTGGCAATACCTGCATCGTACAGATCACCCAGTGCGCTTGAAAATGCAGACTCATCACTTTGCAAAATATCTGCCTGAGTAAACGGAATTGCGTTAGTCAGCGCGTATATAGAGACGCGGTGTTTTTGGAACCCGCTATCGCTGGCAACGGGTGTGCCTTCGTTGTGGCAAAAGAAACATGTCATGCCGCATCTATCGAGGACCTTGATTCGTAGCGTATCGTCTATCTCTATTGTGGGCGAGAGCGCGGATTCCTCGGCGCGCAGATCTTCATACTCGGAGAAAGGATCCTTCGGTTTTTGCATACTACTAAGATTAATAAACTCACTCATCTCTGAACCTCCATTTTTCATTGACAAGATAGTCAACGGGGAATTAGCCAACTCCTGGCGGGTACCACACTGTGATAATTGTTTTCAACTATCTCATAGAAATAAAAAATGGTCAATATTATTTCGCCAAGGCAATAATCTGCTCCATCACCTCTGTTGGAACGTGCGTTTGTGTGTCTATATGTATGTCTGCATAGTATATACTTTTGCCATACAGTGTAGCGAAAGTAAAAAACTGTTCTATGGCGGTTGATTGACTGCCTCAGGTATAATAGAACCAACACTATGGCAAAATATACCCGCATTAGGTCCTATAGTCCAAACCGTGCAACTCCGGCACGACCGCCTGTTACAAAGCGTAGTAAAAAGCATGCGAAAAAGCACGGGCGCGCTGTGACATTCCTCGTTGCTCGATGGAAGTGGTTCAAAAAGCTCAGTAAACCAAAGAAGATTGCCGTTATCGGTGCACCAATTCTGGCCTTCCTGATTTTGACGCCGATCTTTACCTATATCTATTACGCGAATGCTATTTCCGACCCCGACCGATTAATGAACTACAACAATACGGGTGTCGTACTGTTAGATAAAGACGGACAAGCATTCTATAGCTTCGGTACAGCGGATCGTGGTGAGCGACTGCCTTTAGATCAAATCTCTGACTTCACTGAAGACGCACTTATTTCTGCCGAGGATAAGAACTTTTACGAGCATGGTGGCTTTTCGTTTATCAGTATTCTGGGTGCATTGTATGCCAACCTTCTTAGTGGCGACGGGACTGCCTATGGTGGATCAACACTGACTCAGCAACTTGCCAAGAATACGCTTTTATCTAGCAATCAAACATTCCTGCGAAAGTATCAAGAATTGACGGTCGCGCTGGCGATTGAGCAGTCGTATAGCAAAGACGATATTTTGGACCTGTATCTGAACTCTGTGTATTACGGCGAGGGAGCGTTTGGGATTAAGGCTGCAGCCCAAACGTATTTCGGTAAATCGGCGGCTGATCTGGACCTTGCTGAAAGCACGATGCTAATTGGGCTGCTGCCAGCGCCGTCATCGTACTCGCCTATATCGGGTAACCCGGAGTTTGCAAAAGAGCGTCAGGCAACGGTGCTGGCCCGTATGGTTGATAACAAGGCCATCTCACAAGCTGATGCTGATGCAGCCAAAGCACAAGTACTGGCCTATGCCGATCAGAGTGATAGTCTGAATGGTACCGCACCACATTTCGCCGAGATGGTACTGGGCGAATTATACGATAAGTACGGGGAAGAGCGTGTCACGCGATCTGGGTTCCGTGTCACCACGACGCTTGATATGAAGCTGCAAAAAGCAGCTAATGCTGCCGTCGATACCCAAATGAACTTTATCCAGCAAAATGGTGGTTCGAATGCATCTGTGGTTGCGATCGACCCAACGACGGGCGAAATCCGTGCCCTCGTAGGGAGCGCCGACTATGACAATGTAGACTTTGGTAAGGTGAACATGGCAACAACCGCTCGGCAGCCCGGTTCTAGCATTAAGCCGCTGTACTACACCGAAGCAATGCAAAAGGGTGTGATTAGTCCGGCGACAATCCTTGATGATAAGTTGACTGATTTTGGTGGCTACACACCACAGAATGCTGATCGTCGTTTTAGGGGGGATGTGACGGTTCGAAACGCAATCTCGCAATCGCTGAATATCCCGTCGGTAGAAGTCATGCAGAAATTAGGTGTCGATCAATCGGTGAGCGCATTAAAGCGCCTGGGCATTAGTACAATTAACGATTCAACCGACTACGGGCTTTCATTGGCACTGGGATCTGCCGAAGCAAAGCTGACTGATATGACAAATGCCTACGCTGCGTTCGCGAATGGCGGCGCACAGTATGACCAGACGACCATCACAAAGATCGATGACAAGTTTGAGAAGCAGATCTTTAGTAGGACGTCCGGGGCCGCCAAGCAGGTTATGGGCGAGGATGCATCATTCCTTATCTCGGATATTCTCAATGACGAGACTGCGCGCGCACCTATCTTTGGGAGCAGCCTGAATACTACAGGCTATGATGTTGCGGTCAAGACCGGCACAACTGACGAAGCACGCGACGCCTGGACAATTGGGTATGCAAAACAACTCGCGGTCGGTGTGTGGGTAGGAAACAACGATAATACGCCGATGAACAACGGTGGCTCTAGTATGGCGGGTCCAATCTGGCGCAGTACTATTCTAGCGGGACTAAGTGGACAAACGAATCAACCATTTACTGCGACATCCGGTGTTGATCGTTTGACGATTTGCCGAAGCAACGGGTTGCGCGCAGTTGGTGGCGGTACAGATGGAACCTACCAAGAGTACTTTTTGCGAAGCGCATCACCAGCTGGAACATGTGATGTTCCAAAAGCTCCCGAAGACGCAGACAAAGATGGTATCGAGGACGGCAAAGATACCTGTGCAAATACACCAGCAGGAACGAAAGTCGATGCGACCGGGTGCGAAGTTGTCGAGAAGCCTGTCGAACCAGTGGTTGTAGATGCTGATGGTGATGGCGTTGCGGATAGCCTTGATACGTGTGCCAACACCCCTGCGAACACCACGGTTGATGCGAAGGGCTGTTCTGCCGCGCAAAACGCAGCAACTGGCGGCACAACAACGCCAGTTACACCGCGTGCACCCACAACCAGATAAGCTTTAGTTGTGTAGCGTCTGCATACCCGTTAGAATAGATGAGAATATAGGCAGATTAGTACTGCCATAAGATACACACTAACACCGGAGAAGTTCATGCTGAAATACTACTACAAATCGATTCGCTCCGACAAAGTTGAAGAACAAGAAACATTTCAAAAAGGTACGTGGATACACGCCGAAAATCCTACCAAAGACGAGATTGCGACACTTATCAATGTGCACGGGCTGGATGAAGGGCTCGTTGCCGATGCATTAGACGAAGATGAAATGCCGCGCCTTGAGCATGATGGCGATTTGATCTATATCTACGTACGCGCAGCGATTGCGCTGCCGGAAGGTGCGTTCGATACGTTGCCACTTTTGATTGTGTACGGTTCAGAAAATATCATAACAATCAGCCTTAAAAAGTTGCCACACTTCGCGCCGTTCTTCGGCGGGAAGCTTGATTATGCGACAACCCAGCGCACGCGCTTTATGTTGCAGATTCTGCACCAAATTGCCGAACAGTATGACAAATATATCACGACGACGAGCAAACAAATTAAGGCGATCCGTAACCGTTTGCGTGGCCATGAAATTCGCAACAAAGACTTTATCGACTTCGTCACAATTGAAGATGAAATTAACGAGTTCTTGGCTGCATTATTGCCGGCCAGTGCGACGCTTCGTCGTCTGAAATTAGGACGTAGCATCGAACTGCACGAGGACGATCGGGATGTGATCGAAGATCTTGAGCTAAGTATTACGCAGTCAATTGAGACGTGTCGCTCTAATACAAAATCAATTATCAACATTCGCCAAGCCTACAGCTCAATTAGTTCAAACAATTTGAACCGCTCAATTAAGATTCTAACCATCGTTACGGTCATGATTACGCTGCCAAATATCTTCTTTAGTATGTATGGTATGAACATCCGACTGCCTTTTGCGGATATGGAATGGGCGTTTGCTGGGCTATTGGCGCTTATCGGCTTAGTCTTGATTGTCTCGTACATCATCTTGAAGCGTAAACGAGTCATTTAACCCAGTCGTACCACTCGCCGTTATCGGTGAATGCCGTATAAGTGACGGTTGCTGTCGTGCCGGGGACACCACTATCAAGGCACAGTTGCGGCGCGGTTGCAGAACCCGAATATGTCGACGTCTGTCCGGTCGAAGAGAGGTACTGAGTCAACGTCGTTGATTTCACACGAGCAACGATACTAAATGTGGTGCCTGTCGCATCGACACAATAAAATATCGTCGCACCGGTTGGATTGACGCCATAAGTTGGTTTGTTTACTTTTATGCCAAGGTTCTGAAGTTGGGTAGAGGTAGGGTATCGAGCGCCGTCTATTTTGTAGACTTCGACTTGTTTCGCGATATTTTTCATATCGTGCTTAACGGACACCTCCTGTGATTTCGCGGTAATTCCGTTAAACGAGATGATAATAATTGCTGCAAGGATACCGATTATAACGATGACAACGAGTAACTCAATAATTGTAAATCCACGCTGTCTTCGATGCATACCATTAGTATACCTAAAAGCATGAGCACTTTTCTATGCTGTTTACTGAGCTGTAACGACGTTGATCATCCAACGAATACCATATGCGTCAGTCAGCATACCAAACGTGTCACCCCACGGTGCTGTTTCGAACGGTGCTTCAATTGCCGCACCTTGCGTGAGTGCATCCCAGTACTTCGATAGTTCTGCCTTATCTTCGCCACTGACAGCAATACTTGCGCTCTGTGCATCGTGACCTTCTGGGTCATCAGATGCCATTAAGGTCATGCCGTTAGTGGTGATGAGTTGTCCATGCATCAGTTGGTCTTCACGTTCAGGTGCTTGAGGCACACCAGCCTCTTTAAATGTTTGTGCTGTCAGGTCGCCACCAAAGACACTTTGATAGAATTCGAGTGCTGCACGGGCGTTACCGCCAAAAGTTAAATACGGATTAAGTTTAGTTGCCATAAGGTACCTCCTCTATATGCTTACATACTTATTATAAGCTTTGTGCGCGAATACGTCAGCACCTGCTATTATGAGGTTATGCTTAAAAATTCTTACAAACAAAACGGTAGCGCTCACCTTATTATTATCATAGTCGTCGTCCTTTTATTGCTTGGGGCGCTTGGGTTCGTGTTCTGGAAGAACCTCAATAACAAGAACGTAAACTCGACTACGAAATCAGACTCGAGCAAGCAGGTTACGACCTCTACAAAAACCTCCGAATCAGCTACACCTGCCAAGGCGACAGCAGCCGCAACGGATGTAAAAAATACGATTAGCAGTAGCGACGGATTCGGTGTACGATATACCGTTCCTTCAACATGGACCGGTGGAAAATACGGAGGTGGTGACTCGCTTTCTGAAAGTGAATCAACGACACTGACTGCACCTGATGGATTTGTGATTACCTTGTCAGTCAGCAGATTAGTGCGTGGATGGACGTACGACAGCCCTGCGGCAACTATTCTAGACGTACAGAAGGCAACAGGGACTGACTTAAAGTGGGTTATTGTTGATCACGAGAACGGCCAGGATGGTCCAATACGCCTTCAGATAGTGAATAGCCAAATCACACCCTCAGTGGGCGAGAAAAAGGTAGCTGGTTCATCAATCTATAAACTTGGTGATGCTGACGGTTCAGCTGTCTACCTCGAGGTATATGGCGGATACCCATCAGATATGACGCTCGCAGACTTTAACGACAAAGAAGCAACGAAACAAGCCAAGGCGGTATTTGAGAGCATCAAGCTGGGACTCTAGCGCTATTAGTGTCACATCATTGACGTGAAGTCATAAAAATGATAGAATATGCGCAATGATTAATTATGAGCATGTTCAACACATCATTGCCGACGTTGACCCGTTACAGCGTTTACTATGCGACGAAGAAAAGCGCGAAGCCTCGCTTAGCTTCGATACGCTCGTCGATGATATTATTGCGACGCATAAAGACGATCTTTATGTGAGCAAAGATGGGTGTGTATGGTACGCGGAAGATATTGTTGCAACTGACAATAGCTCTAGCCTTGAGGTAGTCGCGACACTATTCAATGCACATAAATGTATCGAAATTAGTGAAGTTATAGATACAAACACCAAGCTCATTGCGCGTTATCGTATGGCACCTGGAGATCGCGAAGTGAGACGACAAGATGAAGTCGAGGTGATTACCGGCAACAATACACTCGCATCAGACCCGTCTGTGGATACTGAAGTAAATCTGGCATTAGAAGCTGCGATGGGTTTTAATGATTTACCCGTCGATACTGCCGAAGTCGAGAGACTTCGCGTGCTTATTCTTCAGTAACGACTATTTGCCGTTTTTCTCGCGGTGCATGCAGCCAGGCCAGCAGCAGGGGCGACGAATACCTTCGGCTAACTCAGTATAGGTGCGTTCTACGCGACGTTTGCGTGTCTCAATAAGTTTTGCGCCTTCAACCCAGCAGATCCATTCGTTTCGCGCGAGTGGTGTAATGTTATTCCATGCCGCAAGCCCTTCAGTATGTTTTTTTAACGCCTTCAGCAGATCTGTAGGCATTGAGTGGACGGTGCCACCAAGAATTTCTTTTGTGATCATACCGTTAGTATATCCTTATTTACACTACAATACAAATATTGTATAATAGCAAATCTATGAACATAGTTACATCTGCACTTGGCAGATACGAAGCAATTGGAAATCCAGATGACGCCGACATACTTGTCGGGCACTCTTTTGGTACCATGACAGATGATGGTAGCGTGAACCGTCAGCTAGCGCTTGCCATCCTAGAAACTGCTGATGGTCGCCCAATTGTCGTTGACCGTAACCTAGCACACGCCTTTCCTGGCAATACTGATAGGATTGATCATGTTGTGGATGGGCCGATTGCAAATGCGGCGGGGAAAGGCGTAGGCAGCTGGGGAACGCTTGTTGAGGCAAAACAATTTATGGAAACGAATGCATTAGTACGGCCGATGATGATCGCACAATCGCATCACATCGGACGCATTGCGATGCAGGCTGAAAAACTGGGTATGGATGCAATTATTCCGGCTGGTATGCCTGACACATTCGACTGGTCATCGCGCCAACTTTGGACGCGTTCAAACGTTTTTTGGCTGCCACGCGAAATTGGTGGCTCGGTTGCTTTAAGGCTTCAAGGAAAACTTTAAGCACTTCTTAAGCTAAGCGCTGTCACCACTCGACGCACCGCTGTTTCTCTGTTATTCTTCATCGTATGATTATGCAAAAAATCGACTGGATATTGAAGCGCATTCCGCGTCAATTCGTGACGTATCTTTTTGTTGGTGGCACGGCGTACTTATTCGAGATGGGAATTCTTTTTCTATTTAGCGAAGTGTTGCATTTTTCTGACGTCATATCAGTTGGAATGAGCTTTTGGCTGGGTGCGCTGTTTGCATTTATGTTACAAAAGATCATTACGTTCAATAATCGTACGAAGGCACCAAAAATCGTTGGCAAGCAGCTGGTTATATATGGTGCACTGCTGGCCTGGAATTATTTCTTCACGCTTGGCGTTGTCGCCTTTTTTGCGGACACGACTTCGGTATTTATCCTGCGTACCATCGCAATTGGAGTTATTGTTCTATGGAACTTCTTGATCTATCGTACGTTTATCTTCAATGAAGTGAAGCCGCGAGCAAAAAATAAAAAAGCCTTAGCTGCCAAGGCGCTGCCATGGTGGAGTAGTTTCAAGTCGCCATACGTCGTGTTTGGTGCGTTAGTATTATTGGTGACGAGCGTATGGTGGTCGGTGCTGGGTGCGCTGGTGCAGCGTACGAATGCAGACCAACTTATCGACAGTTATCTGTTTCAGAACATTGCAACGTTTAAAGGCGCGACATTTCCCGGCGCGCACACCTTCTTGCTGAAATGGCCATTATTTATTATCGAAAGGTTGTTCAACTATAGCCCGGTCGTATTAATTATACTGACGGTACTCGTCAGCGTCGCAACCGTTGCCGGACTCGCCTATCTTTTGTATCGCATTGATCGCCGTCCAAAGGTGATCGGCACGGTCTTCTTGGCGCTCGCGAGTGTCCTACTGTTCATTCCCGCTCAGCCACACGCTGGCGGATTATTACCTGTTAATTTTGCGATGCTGACAACCAGGAATATCGAATATCTATTCTACATTTTGAGCTTGGTATGTATTATTCGCGCACCATCGTTCCGTAGCAAACAACTCTTCCTCGCCGTGGCAGTTCTCGCGCTGCTTATTAGTAGCGATAAGTTATTCATGTGGTTATCACTAGGCGGGGCTGGCCTGATGCTGGCGGTGTATTTGATTGCGCGCCGCACGCAACTCGTGAAGCTCGCACTGCACTGGCTGGGTGCTACTGTCATTGCAGCGGTTGTATCAACCTTGTTTTTGTGGTTGATCGATGCGGTTGGTATCACGAATATCACAGGTGGTGCGAGTCCATACGGCTTTGCGCTCACGTTCAAACAACTCGCGCTGGGATCGGTCTTTGCAATTGCGGGATTACTGACAAACTTTGGCGCGAATCCAGTCTTTGATATTGGTGCACTGAAAGAGGTACCTAAGACGCTTGCACACCGTCTGTTTTCACCAATTTTATTGCCATTTCTGATTAATATTGCCATCTTTATTTCCGGCGCTATTGCGGCATCAATTGTATTTAAACGAAGTCTGATACCAGTTCCGCAAAAGAAGACCCGAAAAAAGAAGCCAGAGGAAAAACTACCAGTCGCAACACTCTTGTCTGTAGCGCTGCTGGCGACAACCATTGCGGCAATCGGTATCTTTGTTGTGACGGATCACTATTATCCTGTCGACTCACGATACGAGACTATTGCGCTGTTCGCATTGAGCATTGGACTGGTGACATACCTGCGGTCGAAACCTCTCGCTAGGATGCCCGTACGAAACATCGCGCTTGTATTGGTGGCTGCGATCACCATAGGATGCGTCTGGTCATTTTCGACCGCCCAGCAGCAGTCAGATGCACTTGATGGAATTACTGACCGGAACGTAAAGATTTCCGAAGTTATTGAAAACCACAAAACAGATTTACTTGTGGGGGATTATTGGCGCGTGGTGCCAATTAGCCAAGTAAATACGAGCGTGGTAACGCGTATTTTGCCGATGGGAAATTGTACGACACCCCTCCCTAATCTGGTGAGTGAAGTGTGGCGACGTGATTTTGAACACCATAGTTTCACGTATTTGCTCAGTCTTGATGAGGGGCTGACGGGATACCCAGTATGTTCAGTAGAGCAAGTTGTGGGCATGTATGGCCGCCCAAATGCAAGCGCACTGATCGCTGGGACAAATGAAAATCCTACCGAACTATTGCTGTTTTATGATGGTGGTGTCAGCAAGAATCGTACGACGATAGGCCTTTCGAAGACAGGGACGATTCTACCGACAACTCCCGAGCACGTAAAGCGCATTGTTGATTGTGCAGATAACATCACCATTATGAATATCGTCGCACATGAGGACGACGACTTGTTGTTTATGAATCCTGATCTGCAAAAGAATATTGATGCAAAGCACTGTATTCGTACGGTCTATGTCACTGCCGGCGATGCTGGGAATGGCAGTCAGTACTGGCTGGGACGTGAGCGTGCAACTGAGGCTGCTTATGAGAAGATGATGGGTGCAACCGAACCCTTCGTTTGGGTTCAAAAAACAGTTAAGCTAAGTGACCACGCCTATGTCAGTATCGCAAGTCCACGTGGCCACCGTGAAATATCGTTGGTGTTCATGCATTTACCCGATGGCAACCTTGAGGGGCAGGGGTACGGCGTATCTGGATCTGAGAGCTTGATGCAATTATCTTCTGGAAAAGTTGCATCGATACAGAGCGTTGACGGACAGTCAACGTATACCTCGGGTGAATTGACGCAGGCGCTGACAACACTGATGGACTTCTACGCACCAACGGCTATTAATACGCAGGCCTCGTACAATAGGGGGCACGTCTATAACGATCACGCCGATCACGTTGGAGTGGGGCGATACGTAGACAGTGCGTACCAAAGCTACATGAATCGTGATGCTACGCCGCTGACGCACTACGTTGGCTATCCAATCCGCGAACTCCCTCAAAACGTATTTGATGCCGACCTTGAGCGTAAAACAGCGGCCTTTTTGTCCTACGCACTCTATGATGGCAGTGTTTGTCAGTCAAAGGTGATGTGCGATCAGACGCCGACCTATAATTCGTACCTGCAGCGTCAATACACCTATTAGTCATTTTACAGAGGTAATACACTAGTAGTATTCAAGCATAAGGACTATGATTGAAACAGAATGTAACGTGAGTCTAAAACAAAGGGGTATCATGAGTCAAAAATGGGATTATGAAATTGATTATCTAGTTGCTGGCAGTGGTGCCGCGGGCATGAGTGCAGCAATTACTGCGAAATTAAACGGCTTGGACACACTTGTTGTCGAGAGTATGGAAAAATGGGGCGGTGCAACATCGATCTCTGGTGGCGGACTTTGGATGCCAAATAACCCATTGATGCAGCGCGATAGAGAACAGGACTCAGCCGAAAAGGCTTTCGAGTACCTAAAGGCAACAGTCGGTGATGTTGGTCCGTGGACTAGTGATGCACGCAAGTGGGCGTTTATTAACGCGATTCCGTCATACGTAAACTTATTATCCGACCATGGGATCAAGTGGGCACGTGCGAAAAAATACCCTGACTACTACCCCGATCTTCCAAGCGGCATGGTCGGTCGCAGCATTGAACCGCAGCCATTTAATATGCGCAAGCTTGGTGAGTGGGGCAAGTTCAAGCGAGAAGGTGGTATTCCTGCGCCAATCCGTAATGATGACATGTATCTATTATCTCGCGCCTGGTCAACACCGAGTGGCTTCGTGCGCGGTGCGCAATTCGTTTTTCGAACCATTGGCTACATGCTAGTTTCAAAGCCCGTTGGAATGGGTGCAAGTCTTGCGAGCCACCTCATGTACATTGGTCACACGAAGCTAAAGATACCCGTATGGCTCAACTCACCAATCGTTGATCTGATTATCGAAGACGGTCGTGTTGTCGGTGCGGTTGTGAAAAAGGAAGGCAAAGCGGTGCGTATCAAGGCGCGACGCGGTGTCATGCTTGCAGCTGGTGGCTTCTCACACAATAAAGAATGGCGTTTGAAATACCAAGGCGTACCAGGTTGGTCTGCATCACCAAAAGGTCAGCTGGGACAGGGCATCGAAGTCGGTCAAAATGCCGGCGCTGCGCTGGGTATGATGGACGATGCATGGTGGGGTGCAACCATCATGAATACAAACGGCAGTGATCAGTACGGTTTTGTGCTGAATGAGCGATCTGACCCATGGAGCCTTGTCGTCGACCAGAAGGGGAGTCGTTATCTGAACGAATCCGAAAGCTATGTTGACTTCGGACACCACCTGCTAGAACATGACAAGAAAACTGGCGGAAAAGCACTTCCTTCATGGCTGGTCAGCGATCACCGACACACGACGCACTTCTTAGACTCTGGGCTGCTGCTGCCTGGTGCAAAAAAGAAGTTGCTGGCAATGGGTGAATTGGTTGAAGCAGATACGCTGGCTGAACTTGCGAAGAAGATGGGCGTTGACAAGAAAACATTCGATGCGACAATCGAACGATTCAATACGTTTGCAGTAAATGGTGTTGATGAGGACTTCGAACGTGGGCGCACAACGTATGACAATTATTACGGAGACCCACTGGTAAAACCAAACCCTAACCTAGGGCCAATCGAAAAGGGCCCCTTCCGCGCAGTGAAGCTCTATCCTGGCGACCTGAGCACCAAGGGTGGATTAGTGACTGATGAATTCGCACGAGTGCTTCGCGAAGACAACACGATTATTACGGGGCTGTATGCTGCGGGTAACAATACAGCGAGTGTCATGGGACACACCTATCCAGGCCCTGGGGCGAGTATTGCCCCCGCTGGTGTCTTTGGATATATCGGCGCACTGCATGCCTCACAACAAGCGCAGAATCCCGGACACGCAGGCGAGAGTCACAGCCCATGGGGCGTTGCTAAGTAGCAGCGCTATTCCGGTTACGTTTAGCTGCGTTTTTTGCTATAGTATGACTATATGAATAATGACCCAAACCCTTCAGTAGACCCAAATCAGGCGCCGCTGCCTACCCCAGAATACACTTCGCCATACGGCGCACCTTCACCAGCTCCGGCACCAGTCCCAACTCCGTTTGTAGAACCTGCACCGATGTTTGCTGCTGAACCTGAGTTACCACCTGAGCCTCCAAAGAAGAAAAGCCGCAAGGGCCTCAAGGCTGTGCTTGTTATATTACTTGCGCTACTTGCTGTTGCCGGAATTGGATACTCGGTCTTTGCATTCCGCCAGAACGAGAGTCAAAGCACTGCGCTTTCAGCAAAAGATACACAGATTAGTACGCTCAACGCTCAGATCACAACACTCAAAGCAGCGGCAGCAAAAACCGCAAAAGCAAACACCACGGCACCCGTTGTGAGTGGCTTGGTCGAAATTGAAGAGCTGGGCGTTTCTATCACGGTCCCTGATTCGATCAAGGATCTTGTGTATAGCTACGAAGGTAATAACAAAGTGGCATTTTCCACAAAAACACTGAAGGATAAGGCCTCTGCCACTGCCGAGTGTACTACTGGCGGAGTATTCTCGAGCCTCGGCACTATTTCTAAGGTAAGTGGTCAGTTCAAGGCGGTTGAAACCGGTCCACAGCTGATTAAGCAATTCGCATCATATTACGTCATTTATGAAAAACCTGAATCGAGCTGCCCGAATGTAACTCCTGCGGAGCCAACTGAAGCAAAGACGTTGGTGAGCGCGTTAGCAACAGTAAAAGAACTATAGATATTAGATTTTACGGCTGAGTGTCTTGCTTGAACGAGCGAGACACTTTTTCTTTTGTATTTGCTTAATAACGCTGGTGCTGTTAGGCTTAACCATAGACACAATGCACCTATAGTGAGATCACGATCTCCCAGGACATATCAGTCAACCCTTTCAAAGTTTCAGGTTGGATTTGATGGACAGTAACGTTCGGACAATAAACTAAAAATTATAAAGGGCAGACATGCAAAAAACGTATATTAAATTGTTTCCAGTAATCGCATTATTTGCGGTTTTCATTATATCTACAGTTATTATTACGCTAGGTGGCCACTCCGCACACGCCGCACAGGCAACGGTAAACCTACGAACTGCTTCGCCCTTTGCGGTTCTATCTGGTACGCCTAATATTACCGATGCAGGAAACGCGTCGGTTATCCACGGAAATGTCGGCTTGAGCCCGGCAACTGGTGCGGGTATTGCACTGACCTGTTCACAAGTAACAGGTACAATTTATTCTGTCGACGCGACTGGCCCATTGCCCTGCCGTGTCACAAACGGACCACTGCTGTTAACAGCAAAGAACAACCTGACGACTGCATATACTGATGCAGCAAACCGAACACCTGTCACGACGAACCCCGATGAACTTGGTGGAACAACACTGGTTGCTGGAGTGTACGATTCAAGTTCAACAAAACTTGGTATTACTGCGGGCGCCGGTGCATTAGTACTTGATGGTCAAAATGATCCTTCATCAGTATTCATATTTGAATCTAGTTTTAATGGTACCGGCTTAACAGTTGGACCAGGCAGTACCGTAACGCTGACGAACGGTGCGCAAGCATGTAACGTCTTTTGGCGCGTAAACACCGCCTCTATTGGTTCAACTGCTAACTTTGTCGGTACTGTCCTTGCACTGAATTCGATCTCAGTCGCAAATGGCGCAACGATTAATGGTCGTCTCTTGGCTCGAAACGGCGACGTAACGCTGATAAACGATACAATTACAGCACCTATCTGTGCAGGTAACGACACGGGTGACGATACACCTACTCCTGGACTACCTAACACTGGTGAAATGAGTGGACAATACGTACTGTGGGCTGCACTTTCGACACTTCTAGTGACGAGTGGACTCCTGCTTGCCTTCGTTGCATATAAAAAGCGATCTATCTAGAGTTATACGAATGCATCAACGACAGAAGCGTGCTTTGCAAAACCTTTTTATAGGGATAGCGGTGCCGCTTCTTTCATTCTGTGCAACACTTGTTCTGTTGTATATCTTTGCGCCGCGTCAACAGGTGCCGGTATCTATAGCGGCGATTACACCACCTGCGACTATACCTATGACAACGCCTAGAGCCACGGTCGTAGCGACAATAGCGGCACCAGTACAATTGACGATAAAAGACATTAATGTCGCAGCGAGCGTAAATCCTGTGGGTATAAATAGCATGGGTGACATGGATATCGATGATGATCCAACACAAGTTGCATGGTACAAACTTGGTCCTAAGCCTGGTGAAGAGGGAAGTGCGGTTATTGCGGGGCACTACGGTTGGAAAGCAGGTGTCGGTTCGGTTTTTAATGAACTCCACACACTTGAAAAAGGTGATAAGGTTTCAACCGTCGGCGAAGATGGAGCAATGAAGACATTTGTGGTGACACGTTCCGAGGTGTATGCGCCTGATCAAGATGCGACGAATGTATTTAGGTCGGACGACGGGAAAGCACATCTAAATCTCGTAACATGTCAGGGGACATGGAATAACACTGTTCAGACCTACTCTGAGCGATTAGTTGTATTCACCGACTTCGTGCAGTAGATAGGCATCCTTACCCCTTATGCTATGATAGACATAAGAATAATAGCAGATAGGTAATTGGGAGAAGCAGACATGGACAACGGACCATTCCGCGTGCCGCAGCCGGCAGATAGAAGAGTTGTAAGTAGTAGGCCAGAGCCAACGCAGCGACAGGCCGAAGCTGTCAGCCCAGCTCAACCAGAGCCACAGCCTATTGCACCTGCTCGACCAACGCACCGCTCGGCTTCGACTCCGAAAGTGTCGAAAGATCGCAAATCAAAACCATTTATCCTATTGATTGTAGCGCTAATATTGATCGTTGCTATTGGCTTAGTCATGTACGTTACACAGGCAAATAGCAAAAATACCGCAACCGCTATTGATGGTAGCAAATACCAGGCGGTGTTTTTTACAAATGGGCAAGTATACTTCGGCAGATTGAAACCATTTAATGATGAGTCAATGAAGTTGACGGATATTTATTATTTGCAGACTAAAACCGCCACAGACACGGATTCTGCTAATCCTCAAAAGACAGCGGTGAATCAAAACGACGTGCAGATCATAAAGCTCGGGAACGAGATTCATGGCCCAGAGGACGAAATGATTATCTCGAAGTATCAGATGTTATTTTATGAGAACCTGAAGCCCGACAGTAAGGTTGCAGAGTCTATCGCAACGTTTAAAAAATCTCAGTAGTCGTTATTTCAGCGATTCGATGTAAGCTATCCACGCCTTGTTGGTAATCTGCTTTTGAGATTTGATTAAGATAAGTAACCCATTTTTCGTAAATATCACAGATTGAGGACCCTTAGCGGAGGTACCAATATATGCTTTTGTATCACCAGCATCGATCGTTGCCGTCGCGTTAAATTTCTTTGCCAGTTCAGACACCTGCGCGTCTGTATTAGTTTTCAGTGTTTTTGGGAGCGGCTGTTCACTGACGGTAACAGATACATCGTCGATCGCATCAACGTACGCAAAAACAGGGTCCTCATTGGGAGGGCTGACTCGTTTCCAGCCACCAAGTTCATCAACTGAGGTGCCGTTTGGAAGAATCGTCTGGTAGTGAATCTTGTTTGGATCGGTGTTGTTTTTGACGATTAGCGAAATGCCGCCAATCACTACAATAATTGCGATAATAATACCGATTATTCGGATCAGGTGTTTTGGTTTTTGTATGGAGCGTCGTGAAGGTGCTTTTTTCGTAGGAACTTCAGCTTGCTGTATCGGCTGACTTTTTACGGTTTTTACAGGCGCTGGATCGGGTTTTGGCGTAGCAGCGGGGGGCTTAACGGGCGTCGCAAAGGGCGGCGTGTCGCCACGTTGAGGAACGGTCAGTCGCGTCCGCCCATTGCTATATTTGTTTGATTTTTTGAATTCCACTACTATCTATCCCAGTACTTCCAGGTGAACGCTTGACGCTCACTACTGTTGTTACTTTACCATAACGGGGATGACAACTGCAATTGAGGGGTTATTTGACGTTGTAGGCAAAGTTAAGATTGCTGATGAGCGCATGTCCGGTATCCGTGGCCGTTAGGTCGATTCTGAAGACGAGGCTCTCACCTGCTTCAAATGCACATTCGGATGGATCGTCAGAACCGGCTGCGCCAGTCTGTGTCCAAGTTGTGTAGTCTACGCTTGCATTAATACTATCGCTACACGATTCGAGCCCGGTAGCAGTCTTGCGATACACATGATAATCCACGGACGAGCCAATCCCATTTGTCCGTGCCATCAATGAGGTTGATCCAGCAATAAGTGATTTGAAGTTATCTGGTAATGTGTAGGTGACGTAAATACTACCAGTTGTCGCTTCGCCAGAATTGTCAGTACCTGTCCATTGGTAGTAATTATATGTTTCGTCAGTACTACATTGTGCGAAACTGCCGTGGTTGCCGCTATCATTGACGTTAAGCATGTCAGAACAGAAATCGGTTGTCATTATACCGTCTTCAGTTCCATTCATAACGGCACCACTATATTCAGGGCTGAGTGACACGAAGGTATCAGGACTTGAGCTACAGCCGCCCCAACCTTCAGCTTCGTAACATTGCACTTCACCCTTTGTGGTGTCGTAGTACATGCTACCCAGCAGGGCACTATCCGTCACGGTTGGCGCAGCTGTTGCCTTGTCAAGGGTGAGGAGAGTTGGTGCACCTGTTGCTGTACCATCGCCAACTTGTACATTTGGTGTGCCATTCGTTGTTGAGCTAGCGATATCGAGGCTGGTTGATGAGCCAGTTGATGCGCCCGCCGATGTCCAGTCTGAGCCGTTCCATAGAAGGGTGACAGTGGTGTTCTTGTGCATCGAGATGAGGTTGCTTGCGCCACCACCATTGATTGAAAGTGTGAAGTCTTGTGATGCGTCGGCTGCTGTGACGTAGAGGATACGGCCAGCAGTCTTGATTGTTGGGTCTGGGAGTGTTGCGGTTTTACTTGTCGTGCTGAAGCCAACGATGACTGATGAGGCGTTATCGACCGATGAAAGCGCAACCGTACAACTCGCTGCAACCGGTGCACCGCCGGTGTAGCAGTTTGCATCGTTCGTAACCGTAGAGAAGGTTGGAGTCGTGAGGACAACGAGTCCATTTGCTCCTGTGCCGCTACCCGTACCACCGCTGACGGTTACATTTGCGCCATTAGCATTTCCAGTGGTGGCATCACCACCCTTCACGGTCAGCGCACCACCAGCAACACCATCGGTCGAGCTATTAGTACCTTGAACGGTGTAGTTGTTCGGCGCAGTAGAGGTGACGCCGTTACCGAAGTACACAGTATTGGTTGTGTCAGAGAAAGTTGCGCGGGTTGTGCCGTTTGTCTGGATCGTCACCGCGTTCTTTGCTTGGATGTTTGTTGCGCCGGCTGTTGCTGCTGCACCTGCGCCAATGTTGACGTTTGTTGTGCTGCCGACAGTATTGTTTGTACCAATGTTAATTGCTTGAGTGCTGGCTTCACTGGTTGAGCCGATCTGAACTGCTGCGGTATTACTTTCACCGATGAGGACTTGACCCTTTGCGCCAATGCCTGTGCTTGCGCCCGCGTTGATGCTGACCCAGCCACCAGCTCCGCTTGAACCGCCACCGGCGCCACCTTGAAGGTTAAGTGTTCCGCCTGCTGCGCCTCGGCCGGTACCACCAGCTCCCGCCGCAACAGTGAGTTCCGTGCCATCGTCTTCGTATTCGGCGACTGCAACACTGATCGATTTGTTTCCATTGTTACCAAAGGTTACATCACCGGTGTTGCCGATGGTAAAGATGTCGATGCCTGCGTTTTGGAGTTGCACGAGGTTGCCTTCGGCTGTCTTGTTGATGAACAAACTTGATTCGATGCTGCTATCAGTCTGCATGCCCTGGGCGAGTTGTAAGAACTGGTCTGCGGTCTTGCCGCCGATTGATCCTGCGCTCATCGCGTATGGCGAAGCGGTCAGGCGTTTCATTGGAAGCATTTCACCGTCAGCCGCACATGGTGCTGAGCCGAAAGTAGTACAGCCGGTTGCTTTACCGGCGACGTTCATCGAAAGCAGTAACGTGCTTGAATCCCAGTTGATACTGGTACCAAATGGGTTAATTGAGCCGAGGTTGATTGACATATAGCCATTTGTGACTTGAACGGCACCTGTTGCGTTGCCGTTATTGATGTATGACTCGGTCCACTTGAGCGTTCCGTCTGGGTTGCCAGCCGCGGTCCCTGATCCGCCTTCATAAATTTTGAACTGAATGTTGTAGTAGCCATTTGGAACGATATCACCGTTTGCATCGAGTAAACGCCCCTGGAAACCAATGGTTTGGTTCATAGCAGGAGCTGCATGCGTTTGAGTAGCAAATAATAGCGTTGTAGAAAACGCTACAAATAGCATGAGTATTGCAGCCAGGGGCAGCAAAAAACGCCGATTAAAAAGAGTGAGGAGGTGGCACCACATTTTTTATTTTTATTTCTACATCTGTTAGATGCGAGCAATATGTTTATTTCACTTCGATGTGTGGTGCCATCTGGAGCTTGGTCGTATTGTATCATTAGTGCTTATGTATGACAACATATTTGATACTAAAACCGGATGTGTTCGTCACGGGTGTGCCATAGAGGTTATGGTATAATTACAGCAAGCGCCGCATGTCAGTGCGTTGGGAGCATACATAAACAGTGAACGTGTTACGAACCATACTTAGCTTTGCAGTACTTGTAGGCGCGGCTACTGCCGTGGTGCTACCTGTCTCTGCCGTAAGTTACGGTGGTGGAAGTGTCCAGGGCTATAGCGCCGAGACACCGCTGGACAATGGAACGATTACGCTGCTTACCGGTAAAGATGCAAATGCGGTCAAGATTGCGACGAAGGCAGATGTGCAAAATATGTTTGGCGTCACAGTTGATCGTAATCAGTTATCGGTCACAATCTCGGACGCAAGCGTGAAGAACGAAGTGTTTGTCGCTGTATCGGGTACATATAACGTTCTGGTCAGTAACCAAGCAGGTTCAATCGCAGCTGGCGACTACGTGACACTCTCATCCATCAACGGCGTTGCGATGAAGGCAGGCACAGAAAAGACAACCGTTTTCGGTCGGGCAAAAGCAGGCTTTGACGGGAAGGGGATTACGCTAGGCACGACGCCGCTAAAAGAGACCGACGGCAAGACAAACAAGACAGTGACACTTGGATCGATTCCAGTCACGATCGATATCCGGTCAAATCCAAACGATGAGAGTACAAAAGTGAAAGCACCAGATTTCCTGGAGCGACTCGGTAAACAAATCGCCGAAAAAGAAGTCAGTCCAATTCGTATATATCTGAGCATGGCAATCACAGCCGTCAGCATCATCGCGGCGATTGTCATTATCTACTCTGGGGTAC
>Ga0247811_1000039_pt1 | contig 49515 bp, 41 predicted proteins | sample UWRJL134311R1_FD_189018 | JGI IMG/M metagenome (GOLD analysis project Ga0247811, IMG submission 189018) | Plant litter microbial communities from Arlington Agricultural Research Station in Wisconsin, United States - UWRJ-L134-311R-1 | ecosystem: Environmental > Terrestrial > Plant litter >...
CGGGGACCGCCGCTTCGTCGAGCAGCGTCGCGGTGGCGATGCCGTAGGCACTGCCGAAGCCGGCGCTGGCTTCGGGGCGGTATTCGGTGAGGACGCCGTAAATGCCGCCCATCACCGCGCCGACGATGAAATGCACCATCTGGCCCGAGGCTTCGCGTTCCGCATCGGGCACGCGGTGGCCGGTGACGGCCTTGCTCACCACGTCGGCGGCCTGGACCGTCGACGGGTCTTCGTTGCTATCGTCTTCGGGCAGCAGCTTTCCCGCCTGCGACTGGAACGCCGCCATCGCCGCCGCCGCGACCAGTCCCGCGGCGACACCGGCGAGCAGGCCGACGAAGGGGCGTGCGTCGGTCGCCATCAGTAGCGCACGCGCTTGGCGCGGATGTGGCGCTTGGCGAGGAAGGCCTGAACGCTGTCCGGCCCGGCCAGATGCCCCGCGCCGACCGCGATGAACACGGTGCCGGGATCGGCCATGCGTTTCTCGATCCAATCGGCCCAGCGGGCGGTGCGATCGCTCAGCAGGATCTTGCCGAGCTCGGGGGTCTCGCGGACGCTCTCGTTCATCGCGGCGGCGAGCGCGTCGGGATCCCCGGCGGCCCAATTGCCGACCATCTTGTCGAGCTGCGGCCCCATCTGGTCGAGCTCATCGACCGTCGAGACGAGATATTTGACCTGCAGCGCCGGCGCCAGCCCGTCGAAATAACCGAGCTGCTGCTCGGCGGTCTCCAGCCCGCCGATCGGCTTGTGCGCGGCGTTGGCGGCGGCGGTGAGGGTTTTCTCGGCGCCGAGATTGGGATCGTAGCCAAGCTTGGGCAGCGACGCGCTGGTGAGCGCGACCGCGGGAAGCCACGGATCGAACCGGTCGTACATCGCGGGCGCGATCCCGGCGGCGGTCATCGCGGCGGTGTAGGCCGCGCGCTTGTCTTCGGGAAGCTGCTCGGTGACGGTGGGGCCGGTCGGGTTGAGCGCCATGCGGACGACCAGCCCCTGCAAGGTCGCCGCATCGGGCTCGACCATCTCGAGCATCAATTGGTCGCTCCTGTCGAACGCGGCCCTCACCGCTTCGTCGAACCAGGCGAGGCCGGGCTTGAGCGCGTGGATCGTGCCGAACAGATAGATGGTGGTGTCGCGATCCTTGACGACCCACAAAGCGGGATCGGCGTCCCGCGACGCCTGCGCATGGGCCGCGGGGGCGAGCAGCATCGCCAGCGCGGCAAAGGCGCGGGACAGGGTCTTCAGCATGCGCGGGGGTCTCCCAGATAGGTGGCCCGGGTTTCGCCCGTTGGCTTTAAGATGCGGTTATCGGCTCAGCCTTTCAAGCGCGCCGCGTGCCAGGCGACATGATCGGCGAGGAAGGTCGCGATGAAATAGTAACTGTGGTCGTAGCCGGGCTGCATGCGGAGCGTCAGCGGGATGCCGGCGGAGGCGCAGGCGGCGGCGAGCAGTTCGGGGCGGAGCTGCTCGGCGAGGAACTGGTCGGCGTCGCCTTGATCGACGAGGATTTCGGGCAGGCGGGCGCCATCGGCGATCAAGGCGATCGCGTCATAGGCGCGCCACGCGGCGGTATCGGCGCCGAGATAGCCGGTCAACGCCTTCTGCCCCCAGGGGACCAGCGAGGGCGCGACGATAGGGGCGAAGGCCGAGACGCTCCGGAATCGCTCCGGATTGCGCAGGCCGATGGTGAGTGCGCCGTGGCCGCCCATCGAGTGGCCGGTGATGCCCTGGCGGGCGAGATCGGCCATCGCGAATTCGGCGGCGATCAGCGCCGGAAGCTCGTCCTCGATATAGGAGCGCATCCGGAAATGCGGGGTCCATGGGGCCTGGGTGGCATCGACGTAGAAGCCCGCGCCCTGGCCCATGTCATAGGCTTCGTCGTTCGCCACGCCGTCGCCGCGCGGCGACGTGTCGGGCGCGATGAAGATCACGCCGGCCTCGGCGCAGGCGCGGCGATACTCGCCCTTGTCGGTGACGTTGGCGTGGGTGCAGGTGAGGCCCGAAAGGTACCATAGCACCGGCAGCTTCGCGCCGGGCGCGTGCGGCGGGATATAGACCGAGAAGGTCATGTCCGTGCCGGTTGCGGCGGACGCCTGGCGGTACACGCCTTGCGTGCCGCCGTGCGCCGCGTTGGTCGAGAGGGTTTCCACGTTTGGCTCCAACGGGTATCGATTACCCTTACAGTATCAACCCCACCAACCACATGACCACGACCTCCGATATCGGAACTTCATGGCGCCGCTGCCGCTATCGCCTGAGACCCGATGCCTCAATGGATGGTGTCGAGACAGACGCCATGGGGATAGTCGATCATGCCGCCACCAGTCCAGGTGTGCGTTTTCGGGTTCAGATAGAGCACTGCCTCGCGGTTGCCCGTGTATGCGCCCAATCGGTTCCGGGCATTCACGGTAAAGCACGCTTGGTTTCCGACAATATCGGCGCGGCCGAAAATCGGCGAGGTGGGGTCGATCAGGCGGCCCCTGATTACGGTCGTCATGGCGGCCCGCTCGGCAGCGGTAGCAGGCCTTTGGGCGGGGCGCGATTTGATGACCATCGTGGTCGGCGCTTCCCCGAGAATCACGCCAAGATTAGCCGCGCTTCGCCGCATCACGCCGGGAGACATGCCGGCTGCAACAAGCGCAGTCTGGAGCCCGTTGACGGCTGCCACATCTTGGTTTGCGACCGGCGTTCCCTTACGCTCTTTTCTTTCAAAGACGTGGCGAGTCAGAACCAATGCGATTACGCTATCATGTAGTGCCGCGCTCCGGTTTCCCGCGTTAAGCAAAGTCGTCGATTCCACGCTATGCCGCGTAGCGACTTTCAGTACGCTATCATCATCATCGGTTGTTACACCGGCCAGAACTTCGCGCCACTCTTCCGCCGCGATAAGCTCCACCGGCTGAGCCCGAAGCGGCGCAGATGCGAGCACTGCAAACATTATGATGGCAAATCGGATAAGCATTGGTTCCTCCGTACCGGGAAGGTCATGTCCGTGCCGGCGGCGGCGGTAAACGCCCCGGGTGCCGCCATGCGCCTGGCTGCCGAGAGGGTTTCCAGCGTCATGCGCCGCGGTGGATCGCGCAGAGCTTGTTGCCGTCGGGATCGCGGACATAGCTGAGGTGCATGACCCCGAGCGGGCCGCCGTCGCGGGGGCCCGGCGGGCCTTCGATCGACTGGCCGCCATGCGCCACGCCGACATCGTGGAACGCCTTCACCTGCTCGGCCGAATCGCATTTGAAGCCGATCGTGCCGCCGTTTGCGAAGGTCGCGGGCGCGTCGTTGATCGGCTCGGAGATGGTCAGCGTGCCGCCGTTGTGCCGGTAGAACAGCCTTGTGTGTCCGCTGGTCGCGACGTTGCGGATCGGTTCGCCGGTAAAGCCGAGGGTGCCGAGGACGGCAGTGTAGAATTCCTGCGACTTCTCGATGTCGTTCGAGCCGATGACGATATGGTTGAACATGAGTCTCTCCTATTCACGCGATCCATACACCGTTCGTTTCGAGCGCAATCAAGAAACGGTGACGGAGGACTGCCTGTCGGTTTCTCGACTTCGCCCGAAACGAACGGCGGGGGTTGCTAGTAGACGACGACCGAGCGGATGCTCTCGCCCGCATGCATCAGCTCGAAGCCCTTGTTGATCTCCTCGAGCTTCAGCACATGCGTGATCATCGGGTCGATCTCGATCTTGCCGTTCATGTACCAGTCGACGATCTTGGGCACGTCGGTGCGGCCCTTGGCGCCGCCGAACGCGGTGCCGCGCCAGTTGCGGCCGGTGACGAGCTGGAAGGGGCGGGTGGCGATCTCCTTGCCCGCTTCGGCCACGCCGATGATGATGCTGGTGCCCCAGCCGCGGTGGCAGGCCTCGAGCGCGGTGCGCATCACTTCGGTGTTGCCGGTGCAATCAAAGGTGTAATCGGCGCCGCCATCGGTGAGCGCGAGGATCGCGGCGATGGTTTCCTCGCGCGATTTGCCGCGGCCGTCGATATAGTCGGTCATGCCGAAGCGGCGGCCCCATTCCTCACGGTCGGGGTTGATGTCGACGCCGATGATCCTGCCCGCGCCGGCAAGTCTGGCGCCCTGGAGCACGTTGAGGCCGATGCCGCCGAGGCCGAATACGACGATATTGTCGCCGACCTGGACCTTGGCGGTGTTGACCACCGCGCCGACGCCGGTGGTGACGCCGCAGCCGATGTAGCAGGCGCTGTTGAACGGCGCGTCCTCGCGGATCTTCGCCACGGCGATCTCGGGCAGCACGGTGAAGTTCGAGAAGGTCGAGCAGCCCATGTAATGGAAGATCGTCTGGCCCTTGTAGCTGAAGCGCGAGGTGCCGTCGGGCATCAGCCCCTTGCCCTGCGTGGCGCGGATCGCGGTGCACAGGTTGGTCTTGCCCGACAGGCACGACTTACACTGGCGGCATTCGGGGGTGTAGAGCGGGATGACGTGGTCGCCGGGCTTTACCGAGGAGACCCCGGCGCCGACTTCGCGGACGATGCCCGCGCCCTCATGACCCAGCACGCTGGGAAACAGGCCCTCGCTGTCGAACCCGTCGAGCGTGTAGGCATCGGTGTGGCAAATGCCGGTCGCCATGATCTCGACGAGGACCTCGCCGGCCTTGGGGCCTTCGAGGTCGAGCTCGACGATCTCGAGCGGCTTCTTCGCTTCGAACGCCACTGCGGCCCGCGTCTTCATGGACTAATCTCCGGTCTCTATTGCCGCCTGATCGTGGAATCGCCGCGCGCTGGCAAGGCCGTCGTCACCAGCGCAGCGACATGCACGACAGGCCGGCATCGATGCGGGCGACATGAGTCGTATCGACCAGGTCGAGCGCATAGCCTTCGCGCAGGAGCCGATCGGCGGTGCGGGGGTGGCCGGCGGATAGCAGCAATGTCGCGTTGACGCGCAGCGCGTTCGCGGCAGCCTCTTCGCCCTCGGGCGTGACGATGCGGCGATAGCCGGCGAACAGGCCGCTGGCTTCGCCCTCGGCGGTGGTCAGCACCGTCTCCGCGTCGATCAGGCTGGCGATCGTCTTGAGGTGGAGCGCGCCGGCGGGCGGTGCCACGATGCGCGGGGCCCGGCCGAGTTCGGCGAGCGCGGCGGCGAGCGCGCGGGCGCCGGCATGGTCGGTGCGGGCGGACAGGCCGATCAGCACGCAGCCGGGCGTCACCATCACGTCGCCGCCATCGGCATGGCCCTCCGCCAGCGTGAGCACGCGGTCGAAACGGGCGTCGAGCGCGGGGCGCAGATGCCCGGCCTCGCCCATCCGGGTTTCGGCGCCGGGGTTCAGCAGAATCGCGCCTTCGGGAAAGACGAGCGCGGGATCCTCGACGAAGACCGAATCGGGGAAATCCTCCAGCGGCGGCAGGATCTGGACGGCGACTCCGGCGGCTTCGAGCGCGCCGGCATAAGCGGCATGCTCGGCGGCGATGGCGGCATAATCGGGTCCCGGGCCGGCGTGCGCGCGCAGGCCGGCGGTTACCGATCGGCCCGGCGTGCGCAGGATCGCGTGGCGAAAATCGTGGCACGGCATCAGCGCGGGCTCCGCACGCCTTTCACGACGAAAATGCCGCCGTCCGGGAGCGTCTTTGTATCACCGGTCTGGGCCCGCTATAGCCAAGCACTTCGCTGATTCCGAGCGCCGTTGCGCGAACCAACGGCGCAATTCGCTCCACCTCGGCGTCGTCCGCATATTGCAAAGGGCTGACGAAGCTGATCGCGGCAACGATTTTGCCCGAGGCGTCGCGGACGGCGGACGCCATCGCGCGAATGCGATCTGGCGAGGGCGCGTCGTGCACGACGAAATTCACCGCGCGGGCATGCCGCATCGCTTCCTTCCAGCCCTCCGGACAAAATTCCGGCGACACGTTCGCGAACAACCGGTCCCATTCGCTCTCCGCGTCGTCAAGCAGCAGGGCCTTGCCGAGGCTCGTCTCGGGCAGCTTGCGCCGGGTGCCGACCGCCGTGCTGACCGCAACGCGTTGCCAGCCCGCGGCCCGATGCAGATGAACCGAATAATCGCCGTCGCGCTCCCCGAGAAACGAAGGCGCCCCGGTCGCGGCGGAGAGTTGCGCGAGGTAGGGCCGCGCTATGACAACGATGTCGTGCTGATCGCGTGCGCGCGCGCCGAGTTCGAGCAACTTGGCGCCGGACCGATATAGTTTGTCGGGGCCGAGCGTCAGAAAGCCGTAGCCGACCAGACTCCCGGCAAGGCGTCGTGTCGTATTGATCTCAAGACCGGCGCTCGCGGCGAGCTCGCGCAAGGCCATCGGCTCGTTAACGACACGCTCGATCAGGTCGAGTCCACGCTCGAGGGTTTGCGCTCCCGGAACGCCGGTCGGGGGTTTGCCGGTCACGCCGACTCGCCTTCGCTGCCACACTTTGCGCGATGATGCCGCAACGAATGATCGCGCGCCGGCGGCGGTCCCGAATCAAGAAACGTTACCGATAACATTCACTTCCCTCTCCGTACCGCTGCCCTTCACGGGATCGGCGAAACCCATTGACGTTAACGCTACCATAGCATAGCAAAGCGGTCTCACAATATAGGACTGAGGTCCAGAGATCGGCACAAGCCGGCATCTACGGGTAAAAAACCTACAGGGTTTCGAGAGGGGAAACACATGAAATATATTGCTCGCACTGCTCGACGCGCCCGCCTGATGTGCGGGACCGGGATCGCCGCCGCTTGCCTTCTGGGCCTCGCCACGCCCGCCGCGGCGCAGGACACGCCGCAGGAGCCGTCAGCATCGGCGGAGACCGATGTACAGGATGACTCCAACCCGATCGTCGTCACCGGATCGCGGCTCGCAGCCGACGGATTCAGCGCGCCGACTCCGGTGAGCGTCGTCACCGGCGAGGACATCAAGCTTTCGGGCACCGTCAATGTCGAGCGGCTGCTGAGCCAGTCGCCACAGTTCGTCGCTTCGCCAACCGGAGGCTCGACCGTGTCCGGTCAGGGCGCCGGCCAATCCGATCTCAACCTTCGCGGCTTCGGCGCGACGCGCAATCTCGTGCTGGTGAACGGCCGCCGCTTCGCCATCGCCGGTCCCGACCTGACGACCGACATCAACACCATCCCGAGCGCGCTGATCAAGCGGACGGAAATCGTGACTGGCGGCTCGTCGGCGGTATATGGTTCGGACGCGATCACCGGCGTGGTCAACTTCATCCTGCGCGACGATTTCGAAGGAATCGAGGCACGCGCGCAGTTCGGCGGCAACACGACGACCAGCGCCCACACCCAGGATTATTCGCTGACCTTCGGCGGCAATTTCGCCGACGGCCGCGGCAACGCAGTGATCTCCGCCAACTACCTCAAGCGCGATCCGATCACGAGAGGGGAGCGCGGCGGCTTTACCTCGGCCGCGCTGGCCGACGGCTGTATCGTCCCCGACTCCGACGATAGGGCGGATTACCTCGGAACGCCGTTTGTCGTTCCCGCCGGGCAGACCTGCCGCGGAGCCGGCGGCGAGCCGGGCTATATCTTCGGCGGCTCGGGCGACATTCCCAACAGCCGCATCTCGGGTATCCCCACCTATGCGGCGGCGAGCCCGGGCTTGCGGGCCGCCTATGACGCCGCCGGTCTGACCAACGTCGGCGGCTTTGGCTTCACCTTCAACGACGGCGGCACCACCCCGCGCGTCGCGCTGGATCCCGCCGACCGCTACAATCTGGCACCTGACAATTATCTGGTGATCCCGCAGCAGCGCTACATGATCAACGCGATCAGCCATTACGATCTCACGCCGGGCCTTACGGCCTATGTGGAGGCGCATTATTCGCAGAACGAAGTGCGCGCGCAGCTCGCGCCGTCGAACGTCGGCGTGTCGACGCTGCTCAACGTCAACAATCCGTACCTGACGCCCGCGCTGCAAGGCGTCCTGGCCAATCTCGACGCGGCCGAGACGGGGACGACCACCATCGCGTCGGGCCCGATTTCGCGCACGACCACCCCCAATGACGGCCTTGCCGTGGTCACGCTCGGAAGGCGCTATCAGGAAGTCGGGCCACGGTCCGCAGTCCAGCGCCGCGATGTGTTCCGCACCGCGGTGGGCATTCGCGGCGATCTCGGCGACCTGGTCCCGGGTGCGGTGCGGGATCTCTCGTACGACGTCTATTACAGCTATGCGAAGACCAACTTTACCGAGGAGCTGAACAACGCATTGTCGCGCAGCGCGCTTCAGGCCGCGCTGCTGCGGCCGAGTGCTGGCGCCAGCCCGGTGTGCAACGTGTTCGGGCAGAATATCTCTGCGGCCTGCACCAAGGCGATTTCGGTCACCGCCACCAACACCACCGAGTCGACGCAGCAGGTCGCCGCAGGCTCGCTCACCGGCAAGCTGTTCGCGCTGCCTGGCGGCGATATCGCCTTCAGCCTCGGCGCCGAGTGGCGCAAGAGCTCGGCGCGGTTCCGCCCCGATCAGTATCTGGCCTCGGGCGACGTGGTCGGGTTCAACGCGGGCCTGCCGACCGGGGGTAGCATCAGTGCCAAGGAAGTGTTTGGCGAGCTTCGGATCCCGCTGCTTTCGGCGACGCCGTTCTTCGAGTCGCTCAGCGTCAATGGCGCGTTCCGCTATTCCGATTACGACCGGGCCGGCATCGGCGGCGTATGGACCTATCTTGTTGGCGGCGAATGGACGCCGGTGAAGGACATCGCTTTCCGGGGCCAGTATCAGCGCGCAATCCGCGCGCCGAACGTGAACGAGCTATTTGGCGGCCTCAGCAGGACAGTGCCGACCGCGACCGATCCATGTTCCAGCCGCCAGCCGGTGGCGCAGCAGACTGCCTCGGTCCGCACCGTTTGCGAGGCGACTGGCGTGCCTTCCGCCGCCGTATTCACGGCAGGGGTGCAGCCAAACGCCTTCTTCCCCGTCGATCAGGGCGGCAACCCCAATGTCGGCGCGGAACGGTCGGATACGGTTACGTTCGGCGCGGTCTTCACGCCGCAGTTCGCGCCCCGGCTCCGGTTCAGCGTCGACTATTTCAAGATTACGCTGGACGGCGCGATCTCGCTGCTCGGCGGTGGCCTGAACAACACGCTGAACCTGTGCTATAATGTGCTGCAGAACGCGAGCAGCGAATTCTGCCAGGCGATCCGCCGCGACCCGACGACGGGCGCCATCACCGATCAGTATCCGGCACAGATCCTCGCTGCCAACACCGGCCAGCTGAAAACCTCCGGCATCGATTTCGTGCTGCGCTATGTTCAGCCGCTCGGGTTCGGGATGTTCGGTTCCGCCACCAGCTCGGTCTCGCTCGGGTCGGACTGGACGTATCTCGAGGAGTTCACCGCAACGCCGGTCGCCGCTTTCCCGACGATCAAGAACCGTTGCGCCGGCGCGTTCGGCCAGACCTGCGGCGAGCCGCTGCCACGCTGGCGCGGCACCAGCCGCATCACCTGGGACTTGGGGGCCGTAAGCATAAGCGCGCGGCACCGCTATCTCGGCAAGGTGACCGATGACCGCTATGTCGTGCCGACCCGCGCGGGTAGCGCGACGGCGCCAACCCTCGATAGCCTGTCCCACCCGGTGCATGGGCCCGAGAACTATATCGACCTCTCGTTCAGTGCCGATCTTATGAAGAATCTGAACATCTACGGCGGCGTGAACAACGTCTTCTCGAACGAGCCGCCGGTGATCGGCAGCGCCCAGGTTCGCGCGAACACCTATCCGGCAACGTACGACTCGCTCGGTGCGGAGTTCTTCCTGGGAGCCGTCATCAAATTCTAGGGACGTGAAATACACGCCTCGGGGAGGTGCGCGAAGCCGCGCACCTCTCCTTTGCCTTACGGCAGCGAGCGCCGGATGGGGCAATACGGCTATTCCTGCTAGGCGCTCGATATGGCGAGGATGATGATCGGCACGATCTTGGGCATTGGCCTGCGCGGAGCGAAGCGCGCGCTGGCAGCTGTCGCCCTGCTCGCCACGCCGGCGGCGGCGCAACAGGCGACCTTCTCCAATCCGGTCCTGTACGCGGACTATTCTGACCCCGACGTGATCCGCGTCGGCAGCGACTATTATCTGGTCGCCTCCAGTTTCCATTTTTCACCCGGCATCCCGGTGTTGCGATCGCGCGATCTCGTCCACTGGACCATCATCGGTCACGTGCTGCCCAAACTGCCCTTTGGTCCCCTCTACGACATGCCCGGGCCGCACACGCTCGACGACACCATCTCCAAGCCGATCGGCGGGACCAAATATGCCAGCGGCGTGTGGGCGCCGAGCATCCGGCACCACGACGGCAAATTCTACGTTTATTGGCCGACGCCCGACGAAGGCATCTTCATGGCCACCGCGAACGATCCGGCCGGTCCGTGGAGCGCGCCGGTCTCGGTGATCGCCGGCGCGGGGTATGAGGACCCCTGCCCCTTCTGGGACGACGACGGCAGCGCCTGGCTGATCCACGGCAAGGTCGGCGCGGGTCCGCTGATCCTGCACAGGATGAGCGCCGACGGCACGCGCGTGCTCGACCAGGGTGTGGTGGTCGCGGAGGACAAGGAGAGGCTACCGGTCCTCGAAGGGCCGAAGCTCTACAAAAGGAACGGCTGGTATTACATCTTCGCGCCGATCGGCGGAGTCGGGACCGGGCCGCAGGCCGTGGGCCGCGCGCGGGCGATCACCGGGCCGTATGAGTGGCGCACCGTGCTCGAGCCCGGCACTACCCCGATACAGGGCCCGCATCAGGGCGGCTATGTCGAGACGCCGAGCGGACAAGGCTGGTTCGCGCATTTCAATTCGACCGGTGCGTTCGGGCGGATCGTGCATCTCCAGCCGGTAAAATGGATCGGCGACTGGCCCGTCATGGGCGCGCCGATCGCCGGCAAGGCAACTGCCGGGCAACCGGGCGCGAACTGGCCGATGCCCGATACCGGGCACGCGCCGACAGCCGACCGGCTACAGGATTCGGACGCGTTCACGTCGCCGCGGCTCGGGCTGCAATGGTCGTGGAACCATAATCCGCTGGACAGCGCATGGAGCCTCGGCGAGCGGCCGGGCTGGATGCGGCTCAAGGCGCAGCCGGCGCAGCATCTCGCCACGGCGCGCAACACGCTGACCCAGATATTGCAGGGTCCGCGGCCGATGTTCACCGCGCGGATCGACGTGCGCGCGATGCGGGACGGGCAGCGCGCGGGGCTTAGCCTGTTCGGGGTGCGGCCGAGCTGGATCGGCGCGGTGCGCGAGCGCGGCGTCAGCCGCATCGTCCTTGCTTCCGAAGGCGTGGAGACCCCCGGACCGGTGATCGGGCGCGGCATCGTCCTGTTGCGCGCCGAAGTCAGCGAAGGCCAGCAGGTGGCATATTCATACAGCCTCGACGGCAAGTCCTTCCGGCGCTTCGGCGACCCGATCTGGCTGGCGAAATTCTCCTGGTGGAAGGGTTCGCGCCCCGCGCTCTTCACCTTCACGCGCGGGAGCGCCGGCGGTGCGATCGATGTGGACTGGTTCCGCGTCGAGCATCGCCCCCAATAGGAGCAAAGCCCCATGATCGATCGCCGTTCGCTGATGCTCGCCGGCGGCGCGGGTGCGCTGTTCATGGGCGTGCCCGTGCTGGCGAAGCCGCGCGAGAATTGGGTCAATGTCCGCAATTTCGGCGCGAAGGGCGACGGCAGGACGATCGATACGCCTGCCGTCAACAAGGCGATCGCGCACGCCGCCGCGCGCGGCGGCGGGACGGTCTATTTCCCGCCCGGCACCTATGCCTGCTTCACGATCCGGCTGAAGAGCAACATCACGCTGCATATCGAGAATGGCGCGACGATCCTGGCCGCCGATTTCGTCGAAGGATCGGCCGGCTACGATCATGCCGAGCCGATGGACGCGGTCAACGCTACCTATCAGGATTTCGGGCACAGCCATTGGGCGAACAGCCTGATCTGGGGCGAAGGGCTGCACGACGTCGCGATCACCGGGCAGGGCCTGATCTGGGGCAAGGGGCTGGGCCGCGGCGACGGCAAGGACAATTGGCTCAAGGACCCCAACGGCCCGGGCACCGGCAACAAGGCGATCGCGCTCAAGAATTGCCGCAACGTCACGCTCAGCGATTTCCGGATGCTCGAAGGCGGCTGGTTCGCGATGCTGCTGACCGGCGTCGACAATCTCACGATCGACAATGTGCTGATCGACACCAACCGCGACGGCATGGATATCGATTGCTGCAAGAACGTCCGCGTTTCGAACTGCACGGTCAATTCGCCGTGGGACGACGGCATCTGCCCCAAGAGCAGCCACGCGCTGGGCTATCCGCGGGTGACCGAGAATTTGACCATCGCCAATTGCCTGGTGACCGGCAATTATCAGGTCGGCTCCGTGCTCGACGGCAGCTGGAAGAAGATGCCCGCCGATTTCGTCGACAAGATCCACGGCCGCATCAAATTCGGCACCGAGACCAACGGCGGCTTCCGCAACATCGCCATCAGCAACTGCATCTTCGAGGATAGCCGCGGGCTCGCCTTCGAGACCGTGGACGGCGGGATGATCGAGGATGTGACGGTGAGCAACCTCACGATGCGCGGCATCGTCAACGCGCCAATCTTCCTGCGGCTAGGCAAGCGCATGCGCGGTCCGGCCGGCCGGCCGATCGGCACGATGAAGCGCATCCTGATCCAGAACGTCGTCAGCGCGAACGCCAATCTGCTGCCTTCGGTATTCGCCGGGCTGGCCGGGCACCCGATCGAGGACCTCAAATTGAGCGACATCCATCTGCATCACATCGGCGGCGCGCCCGCAGCGATGGCCGCGCTGATGCCCGACGAGAACGAGCTCGGCTATCCCGAGGCGACGATGTTCGGCGACCTGCCGGCATCGGGGCTGTTCCTGCGGCACTTGCGCGGTGTCGAGCTGAGCAATGTCGAAATCGCCGTCGCCGCGCCCGATCCGCGCCCGGCGATATGGATGCAGGACGTGGCGGGCGCGGACGTCTTTCGCCTGCGCGCGCCCGCGGGCCCGGCGTTCGCGCTGCATGACGTGCGCGATTTCCGCACCACCGGCAGCGCGCAGCATGCCGACCGGAGGATCGCGAGCGCCGTCAGCGAACGCTTCTGAGCGGCGGTACCGGCGCGCGCCGCTCGGTTCGGGCCGCCGGCGCGGGACCGATTGGGGAAAGGCGCCGCCGCCCCGATTGGGGACGGCGGCAAGCCATTGTTTGCGCTAAGAAAATGGTGCTGTCGGTGAGGATTGAACTCACGACCTCAGCCTTACCAAGGATGCGCTCTACCACTGAGCTACGACAGCATTACCGCGGGGCGAAGCCCCGTGCGGAGCGCGCCTAAGAGACGAGGCGGGCGGGATTGTCAACCCGAATGCCCCCGGTTTATCGCTGGGCCATGAGCGATGCCGAGAAGAAAGCCCGGTTGGCCGAGGCGCTGCGGGCGAACCTGCGCAAGCGGAAGGCCCAAAGCCGCGAACAGACGTCGCGCGAGGGGGCGGCGAATGCCGCGGTCGGGGCGGCGGGCGATTCCGCCAAATCGGAAGTCCCGTAAAGTTCAGCCCAACGCGCCGGTCCGCTGCGCGCAGCGGCGCGGAAGTTGACACGAACTTTACACTGATCGCGTGTTTGCGCGGATTGCGCTGGCTGAAGATGTCAAAGAGCGGTGTGGGTCACGCCAGGCGGTTGCAGCAGGCGGAATCCAACATTGCAAGCGTATCCCTTTGCCAAGGCCATCACCTCAGCCGTGCTCCGGCGAAGGCCGGAACGTTGGCCACGTTTTTCCGCATGCCTGCCACCGCTCCGGCCTTCGCCGGAGCACAAGCCCTTGGTCTTTCACAGGGAACAGGCCCGGACTGGCGCGCTCATATCGGCGCGCATTTGGCTTCGAGCCAGGACCGGTCTTCGCCCTCGAGCTGAGGGCCGACGATTGCCAGCACCTGGGCATGATACGCGTTCAGCCATTCGCGCTCCTTCTCCGACAGCATCGATGGATCGATCAGGTCGCGCTCGATCGGCGAGAAAGTGAGGGTCTCGAAGCCGAGCATGGTCTGCTCGGCGCCGGGGACCTTTTTCTCGACCACCAAAACGAGGTTCTCGATGCGGATGCCGAAATCGCCGCTCTTGTAATAGCCGGGCTCGTTCGAAAGGAACATGCCGGCGCGCAGCGGCTCGAGCGAGGCGCCGCCGGGATAGGAGGGCGAGGCGATGCGCTGCGGGCCTTCGTGCACCGACAGATACGAGCCGACGCCGTGCCCGGTGCCGTGGGCGAAATCGAGTCCCGCATCCCACAAGGGGCGGCGCGCGAAGCTGTCGAGCTGGGCGCCGAGGGTGCGATCGGGAAAGATCGCGGTGGCGATGGCGATATGGCCCTGGAGGACGCGGGTGAAGCGGTCCTTCATTTCGGCGGTGGGCGGGCCGACGGGGACGACGCGAGTCACGTCGGTGGTGCCATCGGCATATTGGCCGCCCGAATCGACGAGGTAGAGCTGGCCCAATTCGATTGGCAGGCTGCTTTCCTCGGTGACTTTATAGTGCGGGATCGCGCCGTTGGGGCCGGTAGCCGAGATGGTGTCGAAGCTCAGATCCTTGAGCAGGTCGCTTTCCGCGCGGAAGACCCGCAGCCGATCGGCGGCGCGCATCTCGGTCTGGTCACCCTTGGGCAGCTCCACTTCGCACCAGCGCAGGAAGCGGGTGAGCGCGGCGCCGTCGCGGGCCTGCGCGGCGCGGTGGCCGGCGATCTCGACCGGGTTCTTGAGCGCCTTGGCAAGGACGACCGGGTCGCGGAGGCTGAGGATCTTGGCGCCGCCCGAGTCGAGCTGGTCGAATATCGCCGAGACCGCGCGCTCGGGATCGGCGGCGACGCGCTTGCCGGCGAACTTGGCGAGCGCGGGGGCGAAGGCGGCGCGGTCGTGCACGCGGATCGCATTGCCGAGATGCTGGGCGACCGCGTCGGTCATCTTCTCGGGGGCGACGAACAGATCGGCGGTGCCGTCCGCATTGACGATGGCATAGGCCAGCGCGACGGGCGTGTGGCTGACATCGCCGCCGCGCACGTTGAACGCCCAGGCGATCGAATCGAGCGCGGAGAGGACGACGGCGTCGGCCTTGCGCTCGTGCAGCCAGTCGGCGATTTCGGCGCGCTTGGCGGCGCTGGTCTTGCCGGCTTGTGCGTCGTCCTGCACCGCGAGGGTGGCGTCCGAGGGCCGGGGCTTGTCGGGCCAGACCGCGTCGATCGGATTGGTGTTGACCGGCACCAGCTCGGCGCCGCGTTCGGCCAAGGCCTTGCGCGCCGCGTCGACCCAGGTGCGGGTGTGGAGCCACGGATCATAGCCGATGCGGCCGCCGTCGGGGGCGTGCTCGCCCAGCCAGCCCTCGACGCTGGTGGCGGGGACGCCGACATATTGCCAGTCGTCGCCCGAGACCTGCTGGCGAACCTGGAGCGTGTAGCGCCCGTCGGTGAAGATCGCGGCTTCCTGCGGCAGGACCACCGCGGTGCCGGCCGAGCCCTGGAAACCGGTCAGCCAGGCGAGTCGCTGGGCATATTCGCCGACATATTCGCTCATATGCTCATCGGTGAGCGGCACGACGAAGCCGTCGAGGCGGTCGCGCTTGAGCTGGTCGCGGAGGGCGGAGAGGCGGTCGGCGTAGGTGGACATGGCGTTTCCTCAAGAACTTTACGGCCGGCAAAGTTTACGAAGCTTGCGCATATCGGACGTAAAATACGCACGTAAGCTTTGGCCGGGTCAGGCGGAAACTGTGGGCCATCGAATCCTATTTTGGAAGAGGCGGGGTGCGCTGCTAGGGTGTAGCGACATTCGTTCCTCCCTCGCGAAGCGGGGGAGGGGGACCGCCGCGCAGCGGTGGTGGAGGGGGCGTAGCCGCAAGGACGTCGCTTGTGGAGAAGCCCCCTCCGTCAGCTTCGCTGCCACCTCCCCCGCTTCGCGAGGGAGGAATGGAAATCTGGATTTCGATCCGCTCTAGACTTGGGGATGACCGCTTGTTCTTTCCGCGTGCCGACCTGCCCACCCCGGCGCTGATCGTCGATGCCGCCGCGCTGGAGCGCAATATCGCGCGGATGGCGGAATATGCGGCGGCGCGGGGGATAGCGCTCAGGCCGCATGCCAAGACCCACAAGAGCGGCGAGATCGCGCGGCGGCAGATCGCGGCGGGGGCGGTGGGGATATGCTGCGCGAAATTGAGCGAGGCGGAGGCGCTGGCGGATGAGGGGGTGGGCGATATCCACCTGACTTCGCCGGTGGTGACGGCGGAGGCGATTGCACGGCTGTCGCGGCTGAACGCGCGGATTTCGCTGTCGGTGGTGGTGGATAATCCGGACAATGCCGTGGCGCTGGCGGCGGTGGAGGGGCTGCGCGTGTTCATCGATGTCGATCCGGGAACGCATCGCACCGGGGTGGCTTCGGCGGCGGCGGCGGTGGCGCTGGCCCGGGCGATCGCGGCGGCGGGAACGCTGCGGCTGGGGGGCGTGCAATATTATTGCGGGTCGCAGCAGCATATCCAGAGCTTCGCGGAGCGGCATGCGGCGATCGCGGGGCGGACCGACTATCTGCGGACGGTGCTGGCGGCGCTGGCCGCGGCCGGGGTTGTAGTGCCGGTGGTGACCGGGGGCGGGACGGGCAGCTTCACGATCGATGCCGGGCTGGGCGTGCTGACCGAACTGCAGGTTGGATCGTATATCTTCCTCGACCGCGAATATCGCGATTGCGAATTTGCCGGTGCGCCCGCGTTCGAATCGGCGCTGGCCGTGGATACGAGCGTGATCAGCGCCAATGCCGAGGGCATGGTGACGGTGGACGCGGGACTGAAGGCGTTCGCGACCGACGCCGGGGTGGCGGTGGTGCTGGGCGGCGCGCCGGTGGAAAGCCGCTACGCCTTCATGGGCGACGAACATGGCGCGCTGATCGGCGAGGGGCTGCCGGGGCTGGGCGCGCGGGTGACTTTGATGCCGCCGCACTGCGATCCTACGGTGAATTTGTACGACCGGTATTTCGTGGTGGCGGGCGAGACGGTGGTCGACGTCTGGCCGGTTACGGCGCGCGGGTGCTCTTTCTGAAGGCTTGGCGGGTGGCAGCTGGGTCCGCGATCCGCAGTCTGCTAGTCCCCGGGTCCGAAGCGGCGCGCATCGCTTCACAGAGGAGAGGCATTATGGACCGGCAATCTACCATTCGGGCCGCGCTGACGCTCTGTGCCGCACTGCTTCTGCCCGGCGTCGCGGCCGCGCAGGTCCGCACGCCGGCAGCCGCGCAGGAAGTCACGCTGCAAGCCGATATCGACCACGACGGCAAGCCGGACACGGTAACGTCGACGCTCGATCCAAGGCGGCGGGAATTTTGGGTGACGGTGCAATTGAGCAGCGGACGGACGTTCTGGCCGCTAGCCGGCTATGTGGATCCGCGGCGGGCGCGGCTATCGCTGTCGTTCCGCGAGGCCAGCGCCGGAGGCGATATCCGGTGCGCGGAATGGCGGCCTGTCGCGCGCGGCAGGGGATTGGGATGCGGCGCGGCGGTCGGCGATGCCAATCCGAGCCGGGTCGTCGTCGTCGATACCGGGCTGGATATGTTCCTGCTGATCTACAGCGAGGGATATGGGCACGCCGACCATCGCCCGATCGACAACGCGCGCGGCTATTTCCGGGTGATGCCGGCGATCGCGGGCGGGCTTTCGGTGCTCGATTGAGCGCAAGGCGCGGGATGCGGCGGGCGGCGCGCCCGGCGATAGCGGGTCATCAAGCCGAAAGGACACGACATGGCCTATGCGTATAAATTGATCCCGTCGCCGGTGGGCGAGCTCAAGCTGGTCGCCAGCGACAGGGGGCTGGTGGCGGTGCTGTGGGAGAAGGATCGGCCCGGGCGGGTGCGGCTGGGGGCGATGGCCGAGGATGCCGGGCATCCGGTGCTGGTGGAAGCGGCGCGGCAAATTGGGGCGTATTTTGCTGGCACGCGGACCGCGTTCGATGTGCCGCTCGATTTCCGGGGGACCGATTTCCAGAAGAGCGTGTGGGCGGCTTTACTGACGATTCCGTTCGGGGAGACGCGGAGCTATGGCGAGATTGCGCGGGCGATCGGGCGGCCGACGGCGTTTCGCGCGGTGGGGGCGGCGAACGGGCGCAATCCGATTTCGATCATTGCGCCGTGTCACCGGGTGATCGGGAGCGGTGGGGCGCTTACCGGCTTTGCCGGGGGGCTGGCGGCGAAGGAATTGCTGCTTGGGATCGAGGGGCGGGGCGCATCCCCTTCGGACTAGGCTAATTTATGTAAGCCGTGCTCCGGCGAAGGCCGGAGCTTTGGGCTTGCTGGTCTTCGATTGCCAACGCTCCGGCCTTCGCCGGAGCACAGCCCTTGTCCGGGCTCCACTCCGCGCCTCAGCCCGGCTTCGGCAGCTTCCTGTCGCCGCGGCAGACCGCGAGCGATTGCTGGCGGACGCTGTAGATGCGGGTGATGCGCCTGGACTTGGGATCGACGCTCACCGTCATGCAGCCGCAGCCATAGCCGTAATAGCCATTGGTCTTGACCCACTGCCGCTCGGAGAGATCGGGGATATTGTCGATGCCGGGGGCCTGATAGCCGCCCTGCGATCCGATCTCCCATTCGCCATCGCGATCGACCAGCCACCAGTTGGCGGGGGTGGGATTGTGGATCCAGCCGCAGCGGTTGCCCTTGGCGGGCGGGTTCGGCGGCGCCGCGCCGAGGGGCAAGAGCATCGCCAGGATGAAGCCGGCGCGGAGCGGGGGATGGCTGGTCATGGCGCGGATCATGACACGGCAGTGCGCCGGCGGATAGCGCGCGGCGGCAGAAGTTACCGGGAGGGCGCTTCGTGCCGCTTTGGCACGCGGCGGAATTGCTAATCGTTCGGAGACGCGGGACGCGCTAAGCGGCGGGCTGGGCTTGGAGATATGGCGTGGCGATGGGCGGCATAAGCGGACCGATGCGGGCGGTGGCCGGCTTCGTCACGGCGTCGGTCGCGGTGATCTATTTCATCGGCGTGCTGCCCGCGCGCGAGCGCGAGCCGGCCGCGGCGGCGCCTGTCGCCGAGGCCGAGGTCAGAAAGCCCGCGCCGGTTGTCGTGGCTCCGCCGCCTGCGCCCGTGGTTGCCGCGCCCGCGCCGCCCGCGGAGGACGGGCTTACCATCAAGCGCGTAATCGACACCGGCGGGCCGATCAGGTTCGGCGACTATTTCTGGGACGACAAGGATGTGCCAGCCGGCCCGATCCTGATCACGGTAGATCTGAAGGCGCAGACTTTGTCGGTTTTCCGCGGCGGATATGAGATCGGCGCGACCGCAATCCTCTATGGCGACGAGGGCAAGGAGACGCCGTTGGGCACCTTCCCGATCACCGAGAAGGACGCGGACCATGTCTCCAACCTCTATCATGCGCCGATGCCCTATATGCTGCGGCTGACCAACGACGGGATCTCGATCCACGGCAGCGAGGTCGAATGGGGCTATGCGACGCATGGCTGCGTCGGCGTGCCGGTCAAATTTGCGAAATTGCTGTTCGGGGTGGCTAGCCTGGGCGACCGGGTGATCATCACCAGCGGCAAGATGATCGGGATGGGCGGGACGATCTAAATCCCTCTCCCGTCGGGAGAGGGAGGGAGCCGACGAAGTCGGCGGAAGGGTGAGGGTGACTTGCCTCACCGATTACCCTCATCCTTCCCACCGCGTTCGGCGGCGGGCCCCTTCCTTCTCCCAAGGGGAGAAGGAGTTTAGCGTGCAACGGTTGCACGCGCTGGCGCATCTTGGCGGGCGCTGTTGCAACTGCCCGTGCCCGAGGGGCGCGGCTATCCGGCCTCCACCGCGCCGGACCCCGGCGCTCAGGATCGAGGATCAGCCAGATGTTGAAGTTCGCACTCATTGCCGCGGGGCTTTGCGCCCTGACCGCCATCGCCCCGGCCTCCGCGCAGGACGCCGCCGCCGACCAGTGCCGCGCCGCCGCGGGGCATGTGAAGGTGTTCGACGGCCGCGACGGCGGCACGCTGGCGCAGGCGCCGCGCGGCAGCGAGGCTCACTATGACGCGCTCCACAAGATCGAAGGCGTGCCGGGCGAGTCGAAGGACAATGTCCGCACCGCGCGCGAGCTGGGCAGCCGTGCGGCAGTCGGCCGGCGGATGCGGGGCGGCATTCGCGTCGCCACCGGCGACGTCGATGGCGACGGGGCCGGCGCGATGCGCGCGAAGTGCCAGAACAATCTGAAGCAGATCAGCCTCGGCCAGCACTGACAAGCGCCGGTCCCCGGACAAGCGCACGGGCGTCCGCGTGTTTTCGCGGGCGCCCGTTTCGTTGGGGATGGCGCTGGGCTAAGGGCTGGGCATGACCGATATCAAACCGCCCGTCGCCGCGACCCGCCCGCACAGCTTCACCACGCATGGCGTGACCATCGACGACCCTTGGGCGTGGATCAAGGACCCCGGCTATCCCGCCGTCACCGACAAGGATGTGCTCGCCTATCTCGCCGAGGAGAATGTCTATTACGAAGCGGTGATGGCGCCGCACAAGCCGCTGGCCGACACCTTGTTCCAGGAGATGCGCGGGCGGATCAAGGAGGATGAGTCGACCGTGCCGCAGAAGGACGGCGACTGGCTCTATTGGGCCGATTTCGAGATGGGCGGCGAATATCGGCGCTGGTGGCGCAAGCCCGCCGCCGGTGGCGAGCCGCAGCTGATCCTCGACGAGCCGGCGCTGGCGGCGGGCAAGGAATATTTCAGCCTGGGCGCGTTCAGCGCGAGCGACGACGGGCGCTGGCTGGCCTATGCCTATGACGACAATGGCTCCGAGCGTTTCGAGGTTCGGGTTAAGGACCTGGCGAGCGGCGAGCTGCTGCCCGATGCGATCTCCGGCGTGCATTCCGAACTGGTGTGGACGGCGGACTCGAAGGGGTTCCTCTATGCGTTGGTCAACGACAATTGGCGAACCGACCGGGTGCGCTGGCACAAATTGGGCGAGCCGGCGACAAAAGATGTCGAGCTGTTTCACGAGACCGACGAGGGCTTCCGCGTCGGGGTGAGCGAGACGCAGTCGCGGCGGTTCCTGGAGATTTCGAGCGGGGACCATGTCACCAGCGAGGTCTGGCTGCTGCGCGCCGACGATCCGTCGGCGCCGATGCTGTGCGTCAGCCCGCGCAGGCAAGGCCGCGAATATGATGTCGAGGAGCATGAGGGCACGCTGTTCATCCACACCAACGATACCGACCCCAATTTCCGGCTGTGCACCGCGCCGCTGGACAACCCCGGCGAATGGACCGAGCTGATCGCGCCTTCGCGGCAATTCTACATGACCGGTATGGCGGCCTTCGCCGATTTCTTCGTGGTCGAAGGGCGCGAGGACGGGCTCGATCAGATCGCGCTGCACCGCTACGATTCCGAAATCGCGCCGGTGCGGATCGCGTTTCCCGAGGCGAGCTATGTCGCGGGGCTCAACGACAATCCCGAATATGCCGTGGAAAAGTTGCGGCTCAGCTACGAATCGATGGTCACGCCCGGGACCGTATATGATTACGATGTCGCCACCGGCGCGCTGACCACGCTCAAGGTGCAGTCGATCCCCAGCGGCTATGACGCGGCCGGATACCGCACCGAGCGGATCAGAATCGCGGCGCGCGACGGGACGGAGGTGCCGGTCTCGGTCGTTTACCCGAAGGATTTTCCGCGCGACGGAAGCGGCAAGCTCTATCTCTACGCATATGGCGCGTACGGGATGGCGATCCCGCCGGGCTTCTCGACCAGCCGGATGTCGTTCCTCGACCGCGGCATGGCCTTCGCCATCGCGCACATCCGCGGCGGCGACGACCTGGGGCAGCAATGGTATCTCGACGGCAAGCTCGAGAAGCGCGTCAACACCTTCACCGACTTCGTCGATTGCGCGCGGGGGCTGATCGACCTGGGCTTCACGCATGCGGGCGGGATCGCGATTGCCGGGCGTTCGGCGGGGGGCGAGCTGATGGGCGCGGTGGTCAACAGCGATCCCGAATTGTGGGGCGCGGTGATCGCCGACGTGCCGTTCGTCGACGTGCTCAACACCATGCTCGACGACAGCCTGCCGCTGACGCCGGGCGAGTGGCCCGAATGGGGCAATCCGATCGAGGATGCCGCGGCGTTTGAAACGATCCGGGGCTATTCGCCGTATGATAACGTCACCGCGCAGGCCTACCCGCCTTTGTTCATCTCGGGCGGGCTCAACGATCCGCGGGTGACCTATTGGGAGCCGGCGAAGTGGGCGGCGAAGCTGCGCGCGACCAAGACCGACGATAACGTCCTGCTGCTCAAGACCAACATGGGCGCGGGGCACGGCGGCAAATCGGGGCGGTGGGAGAGCCTGAAGGAAGCGGCGGAGGAAATGGCCTTCGTGCTGTGGCAATTGGGAGTGGCGCAATGACACTGTGGATGCCCTTGCTCGCGATCGTCATGGCGCAGACGGCACCCTCCGCCGAGGCCGAGGCGCTGGGGGTGCGGCTGGCGCAGACGGGCACGCTGGCGGCGCTGCTGCCGGCGATCCTGGCCAAGGAGCGCGAGGAACTGGCCGCCGAGCATCCCGAGTGGAGCGATGCCGACAAGGCGGCGCTGCGCGCGACGGCGGATGAAGTGGGACGGGCGGGGATCGCGCGGATCACTGCGGCGATCGGTCATCAATATGCGCGGCAATTGTCGATCGAGGATCTGCGGGCGCTGGTCGCGTTCAACGAAGGTCCGGCGGCGGCGCGATGGCGCGCGGCGACGCCTGGCGCGGTGATGCAAGCGATGGCTTCGGCAGGCGATCTGGACTTCAAGGGCGACACGCGGAAGGCATATTGCGCCCGGACCGGCAAGGGCTGCCCGCAATAGGGCGTGTCGCCCTTCGGCCCCCCACGGCCCGCAAAGCGCGATCGCGCGCGGTCCGCCACGCGACAGCGCGCGTTTCGGTCCGCCCGGGCCGCTGGCCGACAGCCCCGCACCTCGACCAGCGGCCCTTCGATCAAGGAAACCCAGAGCCAGGGATACGCAACCGCCTGGCCCTGGGCCCCCTAGTTTCCGCGCTGGGGGACGCGGAAGCGCTAAATTACGGAACGTTCGATCAAGTGAGTCTCCCGGTGGCATTGGTGGCAAAAGGCGAAGTCGAACATTTCGGCGAGGCCCCAGGATTGATCGGCGGTGCGCCATTCCGCCCAGGCATCGCGCGTCACCGCGGTGCCGCTGCAATGCGTGCAGGCATATTCGATCGGGCGGGATGCGCGTTCCATACCCGGCGAGTGTAAGACGGCTTTTATCCGATTCGGAGGCAAGTGAATCCGTTTCGGATATAATTCGCGCCGCCGCAAAAGCGTTTGCCCGTCAAGGGTTTGGTCACGAACCGGGCCTAGCTTCCGGGACGGCGAGGCAGCGATGCGCGAACGGCGGCGACGGCATTGGGGACAGCGGACGGGCACGGCGAGCGGCGCCGGCTATCGGCCCGCGCGCGCCTGGCTCGGGCGTCCAGGCGATGGGGTGGCGATTCGGCGGCGGCGCGGCTCGGGCTGGCGCTGGCACTTCCGCTGGAAGCAATTGCGCATCCTGCTGCTCGCCATGGCGGTGGCGGGTATCGCCTGGTGGCAGGTATGGGCTTCCGCGCGCTGAAGCGCCGGGCTAGCTTGCCGGCCAGGATCATCACGGGAGCTACGATATGCGCATCGGAACCATCGCACTGGCCGCATCGACGCTGCTGTTCGCAGCCACGGCGAGCGCGGGCGGGCATGGCGCCGCGGCTGCCACGCCCGACTTCAGCGGAATCACGCACGGACGCCAGGCGGGGATGCGGATGTCCGGCGCATTGATGGGCAGCATGAAGGCGGCGGTCGCGCGTGGCGACGATGTGAAGACCCAGTCGTTCGCGGCGCGAACGCTCCAAGGCTGGGCGAAATCGGTGCCGGGCATGTTCCCCGAGGGGAGCAACCAGGGCGAGACTTCGGCGCTGCCTGCGATCTGGAGCGACTGGGCGGGGTTCCAGGCCGCATCCGACGCCTATCTGGCGGCGGCGACCAAGCTGGCCACCGCGGCGCAGGCAGGCGACAAGGATGCCTTCTCCGCCGCGCTGGGCGAGGTGGCCGCGAGGTGCAGCGGGTGCCACGCCAAATACAAGATCATGTGATTTCCCTCCGAATCCGCGCAATCCGGGGCGGACTCGCTCCATCGCGGACCGGCATGGATACGCTTCGGTTACCTTCACGGCCCTAGGCTCGCCGCCTCTAGGTGGAGGCGATGGCAATGGTGCGGTTGGGCGAGTTGAGCCTGGTGCTGCTTGGCGGCGGATTGATCGGGCTGGCGGCGGCGACCTGGAGCGGGCCGATGATGCCCGCCGGTACCGCGGGCGCGGTGGCCGAGGGCTCGGCTGGGTCGGCGCCGGCGGTGGCCGAGGGTCCGGCGCGGACGGTGCATTTCGGCTTCTGCCACAGCGGCGGGGGCACCAATTGCGTGGTCGATGGCGACACCTTCTGGATGGACGGCGAGAAGATCCGCATCGCCGATATCGACGCGCCCGAGACGCGCCCTTCGCGCTGCGCCGAGGAGGAACGGCTGGGCAATACCGCGACCCGGCGACTGCAGGCGTTGCTCAATGCGGGGCCGGTGCGGCTCGCGGTGGTGGACCGGGATATGGACCAATACGGCCGCAAGCTGCGCGTGGTGATGCGCAGCGGGCAGTCGCTGGGCGGGATGCTGGTCGGCGAGGGGCTGGCGCGGCAATGGGTGGGGCATCGCGAGCCTTGGTGCTGAGCGGATCGGCGCGTTGCGCCGGGCGATTGCGAAGTGCAATCGCCGACCCCTCTCCCAGCTTCGACTAAGGCCGCGCTGAAGGAGCGCGACCCAAGTCTGCGCAACCCTCTCCCCTTTCAGGGGCGAGGGAAAATAGTGACTAATTCACCGCCTCGTGGCGATAGCTGAATAGCCGCGAGACTTGCCAGCCTTCGGGCGAGCGGTGCCACAGCTGCACGAAATGTGCCTTGCCGACCAGTTTCTCGGGGCCGTCGCCGTGGCGTTCGTAGAAGAGGTGGTCGCCCTCTTCGATCGCGCCATAGCCGGGGACCGGATCGACGCGGAGCGTGCCCGCGACCAGTTCGCGGCGGTTGCGCCAGGCGTCGGGGGCCTTCTTCGCCTCGCATTGCTTGGCGTAGATATCGACGAACGCCTTGCCGCCGAGCGCCACCACGCCGTCCTTGTCGTGGTACATCTCCAGATCGGGGGCGACCATCTTCGCCAGCTTTGCCGGGTCGCATTCGGTGAAGAAGGCGGCAAAAAGCGCCGCGTCGGCGGCCTGGATTTCGGCGGTCAGCGCGGGATCGGGCGCCGCGGCGGCGAGCGTGAGGGTCAGCAACAGGGACATGGCCGGCTCCTTGGTGTTATATATGAACAATACACCTGTGCGCCTGCGTGCGCAACCATCGCGTGCGCGCACTAGGCCCGGCGAAGATATCGCGTTAGCTTCCATTCCGTATTGGGGGATGCACGATGCGGATCGACCTGTTCGAGTTCCTGGAAGGGGTTTTTCGCGGGCTGGTCTATTTCTTCTACAATGCCGTCGAGACGCTGTGGATATTGGCGCTGCACCCGTGGCGGGGCGGAAGCTGGCTGTACCGCGCCTATACGCAGAAGGGCCGGCAGCAGATCGGCGGACTGACCTTCCTGTTCCTGATCTTCTTCATCTTCTTCGGGCTGTTCACTCAGGCCTTCACCAACAATGGCGTCGATCTCGCCGCGATGGCGCGCACGCCGTTCAAGCTCGACAGCGAGGATGCGTGGCGATCGGTGCTGAGCGCGGCGGTGAGCACGGTGCTGCTCGATTCCATGGGGCGGCTCTATTTCCGCTGGCGGGTGCCGAAGCATGCGCGGCGGCGCAGGCGCCTGCTCGCGCAGCTCGAATATGCGCTGACCTGGCCGGTGCTGTTTCTGCTGCTGGCACCGCTGATCGCGCTGCTGATGATCGGGACCGAGGGTTTCAACGGGCTTGCCGCGCTGGTGTTTTCAGCGCCGGTCGGCATGCTGCTGAGCCTTGGCGCGACGGCGCCGGCGGCCGCTGCGCTGCGGATGAAGCCGCACCCGCGCAGACGCCGCGTGAAGCGGAGCCGATGGCAGTGGTTCGGCTTCATCGCCGGGCGCTTGGCGGTCCAGCTGGGCATATTGCTGATCATCGTTGCCGCCGCGCTTGCCGGAAGCCTGACGCGGAGCGCGCTCGCGACGCCGTTCGCACCGCCCGACCCCAAAGCCGAGCCGTTTGCCGGTACGCTCGATCCGGTCGCTTTGCGGTGCACGATCGAGGGGGAATCGCTGCTGATCGAGCTGGTGCTGCACAACCGCACCAGCGCGCCCGTGCTGTTCGACCCCACGCTCGACGCGCGCTTGCATGTGACGCGCGGCCCCGAGGAAGATTTCGGCGGCCTGGCGATGCGCTTGCTCGACAGCCAGGGCAGTGCCCTTATCCAGCCACATCAAGGCGCGGTGTTCCAGCTCGCCGCCATTGATCCGAAGGTCGAAACCATGCGCAAGGGCAGCACCTGCGACGTCATCAGCCGCCAGGGCGAGCGGCGCGTGTGGATCGCCGAGTTCAAGGCGGTAGAGATCGGCGGCACGAAACCCTGAGGTCTCGCGCCGCCTGGGCGTCAGGCGGACCGGGGGAATCCCGGATGGCACTTGTCCCGGATTGCTGCCGTTCAGATCGGCTGTGCAAAACAGGGTTAACGGACAAGCCCGGAACCCGAACCATGACCTGTATGAAACGCCGCCTGCTCTTCGCTTCGTCGCAGGCCTATCAGCCGCAAATGGAAGTCCATGCGCGCAGCGTCGGCTGGATCGAGCCGCCGATGGTGGTGCGGCGCGAGGGCGCGATCGGGCACCGGGCGATCGATCTGGCGCTGGTGGGGCGCGTCGCCGAGGGCGTGGTGGTGGCGTTTCGCGGCACGCTGCCGCCGTTCTTCGCCGGGGATAACGACGGCTGGTCGGTCCTGCTCGACTGGCTGAACGACGGGCTTTCGGTGTGCGTCGATGCGCCGGAATATGGCGGGGGCGTGCATCTGGGGTTTGCGGAAAGCGCGGGGCGGCTGTGGTATGATTTCGCGGGCGCGGCCGGCGTCGGCAAGGCGATCGAGGCGATGTTGGCGAAGAGCCGGGACGATGGTAAATCGCGGCGGCATCTGTTCGTGACCGGGCACAGCAAGGGCGGGGCGCTCGCCAATCTGGCCGCATATCGCGCGGCGGGGGTCGAGGCCTGGGCCGACATGCCGGTGAGCGTGGCGACCTTCGCGGCGGCGCGGGCGGGCAATGCGGCGTTCGCGCGGGCCTATGCCAGGACGCGGATCGCCTGCCTGCGTTATGAAGTGCCGAGCGATCTGGTGCCGCATCTGCCGCCGGGGCCGGAGACGCCGCACTGGGTCAATGTGATCGCGCGCGGGCTGGTGCCCGGGCTGGCGATGACCGATTATCATCCGGTGGGGGAGAAAGTGAACGCGGCGGTTGCGGGGTACAAGCCGTGGCGGGGATCGCGGCGGCGCTTGCCGCGGTTGCTGGGGCGGCGCGGGCTGGGGCTGGATGCGTTCGTGCCCGATCTGCTGAAGTCGCACGCGATCTGCCCGGAGTCGGCGTATGATCTGCTGGTGTGCGACGGTGAGGAAGCGTGCCGGCATGGGGCGGGGTGAAGTTGGCCGTGCTCCTGCGAAGGCAGGAGCGTTAGGTTCGATAGGACAGTGCGCGCGGCCAGGGCTCCTGCCTTCGCAGGAGCACGGTTGGTTTTGGATCGATTAGATCGCCTGCCCGGCCGCCCAGCCGCTGGCCCAGGCCCATTGGAAATTATAGCCCCCTAACCAGCCGGTAACGTCGACCGCTTCGCCGATCGCATAGAGGCCGGGGGTCTTGCGCGCCTCCATCGTCTGCGAGGAGAGCTCGGCGGTGCTGATGCCGCCGGCGGTGACTTCGGCCTTGGCATAGCCTTCGGTGCCGTTGGGGGCGAAGCGCCAGTCGGCGAGGGCGCGTTCGGCGTCGGCGAGCTTGCGGTCGGTCATCCCGACGAGTTCGCCGGGGAGGGCGAGCTTCTCGTTCAGGGCATCGGCGAGGCGATCGGGGAGATGGTCGGACAGGAGCTTGCGCAACGACACGCGGGGGCGGTCGCGTTTGGCTTGCGCTAGCCAGCCGGGCTTATGATCAGGCAGGAAATCGATGCCGATGGTCTCGCCGCGGCGCCAATAGCTGGAGATTTGCAGGATCGCCGGGCCGGAGAGGCCGCGGTGGGTGAACAATGCGGCTTCGCGGAATTGGGTCTTGCCCGCGCGGGCGATGACGTTGGTGGCGACGCCGGAGAGGTCGCGGAACAGGGCTTCCTCGCCGCTGAGGGTTAGCGGCACGAGCGCGGGGCGGGGCTCGACGATCTTGAGGCCGAAGCGGCGGGCGAGGTCATAGGCGAAGCTGGTCGCGCCCATCTTGGGGATGGAAGGGCCGCCGGTGGCGATGACGAGGCTCGGGGCTTGGGCTTCGCCGACGCGGTATTGGCCGTCGGCATGCTCGACGTTCGGGGTGGCATGGGTCTGGATTTCGACCTGGGCCGCCGCGCATTCCTCCAGCAGCAAATCGACGATCTGGCGCGCGGAGCCGTCGCAGAACAATTGGCCGAGGGTCTTTTCGTGCCAGGCGATATGATGGCGCTCGACCATGTCGAGGAAGTCCTGCGCGGTGTAGCGGCTCAAGGCGGACTTGGCGAAATGGGGGTTGGCGGAGAGATAGCGGTCGGGCGCGGTATGGATATTGGTGAAGTTGCAGCGGCCGCCGCCCGAGATGAGGATCTTCTTGCCCACCCGGTCGGCCTGCTCGAGCAACAGCACCCGGCGGCCGCGCTGGCCCGCGATGGCGGCGCACATCAGGCCGGCGGCGCCGCCGCCGAGGATGATGGCGTCATATTGTTTCAACGCAGCTTCGCGATGTTCAGCCCGTCTTCCTTGGCGCGGTCCTTCACCGATTCCTCGCTGCGGGTGAGCGCCTTGGCGATGGCCTTGAGCGGCATGCCCTTCTTGGCGAGGGTATGGAGCTTCTGGATTTCGTCGGTCCGCCAGGGCTGGCGATGACGCTCGAACTTCTCGGCCATGGGGTTCTCCGCTTCGGTTCGGGACGCGCTAGCAGCGTGGCCGCAGTTTCGGAACGCGCTTTGTGTGGTACACGATGCGGCGGGGAGAGCGGGCATGGCTGAGGGGCGCCGTTTCTGGGAACAACTGGGCCGCAAGGCGGTGCTTTCGCTGCCGGGGCTGGCGGTGGTCGTGCTGGTGCTGGTGCTCAGTCTGGCCGGCGTGTTCGACCGCGCGGGACCTTTGCTGTTCGACGCCTATCAGCGCGCCGCGCCGCGGCCCTATGAGGATGCCGCGGTCCGCGTCGTCGATATCGACGAGGAGTCGATCGCGAAGCTGGGGCAATGGCCGTGGCCGCGCACCCAATTGGCCGCGCTCACCCGGCGGCTGACCGAAGCGGGGGCGGGGGTGATCGCCTATGACGTGGTCTTCTCGGAGCCCGACCGCACCTCGCCGGCGCAGATCGCCGCGCAGGCCCGGCGCGATCACGCCGATCCGGCGGCGATCGCGGCGTTGCAGGCGCTGCCCGACAACGACAAGGTCTTCGCCGATACGATCGCGCAGTCGCCGGTGGTGCTCGGCTATTTCCTCGGCCACGGCGCGAAGAATGCGACGGTGGAGCCCAAGGTGGGGCTCGCGTTCGGCGGATCACCGCCCAACGGCTGGAAGATCAACTTCGAAAATGCCACCCAGCCGATCCCGGCGCTGCGCCAAGCGGCGGCGGACACGGGCTTCGTCAGCCGGATCGGCGATGCCGACGGCGTGGTGCGCCAGGCGCCGCTGATCGCCGCCCAGAACGGGCAATTGCTGCCTTCGCTCTCGCTGCAGGCGCTGCGCGTGGCGCAGCAGGCGCAGTCGATCGTGGTCAAGACCAGCGACGGCAGCGGCGAGATGTCAGCGGGGGGCAGGATCGACCCCGTCTCGATCAAGGTCGGCGACATCGTAGTGCCGGTGACCGCTCAAGGGGAAATGTGGATCTATTACACCGCCGACCGGCCCGAGCGTAGCGTGCCGGTGTGGAAGATCATGCAGGACAAATTGCCGCCGGCGGAGATGGAGAAACTGTTCGCGGGGCATCTGGTGCTCATCGGCACCAGCGCGGCGGGGCTGTACGACGTGGTTTCGACGCCGCTCAAGGAGCGCGAGGCCGGTGTGATGGTGCATGCCCAGGCGGCCGAGCAGATCATCCTGCGGAAATTCCTCACCCGGCCCGATTGGGCGCGCGGGCTGGAGAATACGGCATTGCTACTGTTCGGCGTGCTGATGGCGCTGGCGCTGCCGTGGATGGGGGCGACGCGTGGCGCGGTGCTCGGGCTGGTCGCGACGGGCGGGATGGTGCTGGCGAGCTGGCTGGCGTTTCGCCAGCAATTGTTGCTGCTCGATCCGACCTATCCGGTGCTCGGGCTGATCGGCGTCTGGGTTTCGGTGACGGCGTTCACTTACTATCGCGAGGAGAAGCAGCGCGCGTACATCCACCGGGCGTTCGACCGCTATCTCTCGCCCGATATGGTCAAACGGATTGTCGACGATCCCAGCCGGCTCGAGCTGGGCGGCGAGGAGCGCGAGATGACCGTGCTGTTCTGCGATATCCGGGGCTTCTCGCGGATTTCGGAGCGGCTGGGGCCGCAGGAGATCATCCGCTTCCTGATCTCCTTCCTGACGCCGATGTGCGACATCTTGCTCGCGCGCAAAGCGACGATCGACAAGTTCATCGGCGATGCGATCCTGGCGTTCTGGAACGCGCCGCTCGACGACCCCGACCAGTATGGCAATGCCGCGCGCGGCGCGCTGGCGATGCAGGCGCGGCTGACCGTGCTCAACGCCGAGATGGCGGGGCAAACCGGCGAGCCATGGCCGGGCGACGTGGCGATCGGCATCGGGATGAATTCGGGGCCTTGCTGCGTCGGCAATATGGGGTCGGCGCAGCGGCTGTCCTACTCGCTGATCGGCGACACGGTGAATGTCGCGTCGCGGATCGAGGGGCTGACGAAGTTCTACGGCGTGGGGATCGCGATCGGCGATTCGCTGGCCGAACATCTGCGCGAGTTCGCGTGCGTGGCGCTGGATCATGTCCGGGTGGTGGGGCGCGATGCTCCCGAGACGGTCTATGCGCTGCTCGGCGATGAGGCGATGGCGGCGAGCGAAGGGTTCCGCGCGTTTCTGGCCGGTCATGGCGCGATGGTTCGCGCCTATCGGGCGCGGGCGTGGGACGAGGCCGAGGGGCTGCTCGACGAGTGGCAGGCGGCGGCCGAGGGGCTGGGGCTGGCAAAACTATATGCGCTGTATCGCGGGCGGATCGCTTCGTACCGGCTGGCGCCGCCGGGGGCGGATTGGGACGGGGTGTTCGGGGCTACGGAGAAGTAGCGCAAGCAATGCTATCCGCATGGTCTTCATTTAACGCTCGCAAGCGCCAGCCAACTGGCCGGCTTAGCGCGGCACGCCCAGCGACCTTGCTTCGCTCTCCAACTGCGCCCTAGCGCCCGGGTTGGCGGCAATCCCATCGCGCAGCGCCGCTGCCGCCTTGGCCGGATCGCCCAAGGTCATCCAGCTGCGCATCAGCATGATCCAGCCGGGGACGTTGGCGGGATTGGTCTTGAGCTTGGCTTCGAGGCTGGCGACCATGCCCCGCGCCATCGCGTCCTGGTCGCCGGGGGCGATGCGTTTGGCTTGCTCGATCTGTTCGGCGTTCGGGCCGGGCAGCGCGGTCGCCGGGGACGGCATCGCGGCCATGCGGGTGGTGACGTCAATATGGTTGATCTTGCCGACCTGCTCGATCGTCCGGCGCAAGCTCGGCTCCCAGGGGGCGCCGGGGGGCGTATCGGCGAGCAGCTTCAGCCAATCCTCGATCGCGCCCTTATGGTCGCCGTCGAGATCCCGTTTCACTGCGAGGAAATAGCGCCCGGGGGGATCCTTCGGATCGATCGCCAGCGCCTTGCGGAAGGCGTCGAGCGCGGCGGCGGGCATCGGATCGCGGGCGCTGGCGTGGACGCGGGCCTCGCCGAGCAGCGACCAGAGATTGGCGCGGGCGGGGGCGAGGCGGGTGGCCTGCTCCAAGGCGGCGATGGCCTGCGGATATTCCTCGCGGTCGAAATGCGCCATGCCGAGCCTGGCCCAGGCGGCCGGATCGTCGGGCGTGGCGCGCGTGGCCTGCCGGAGCGCGTCGATATCGGGGCCGGTGCCGGGCGTGGCGCTGGCAACGGGGACGGGCGGCGTCTTGTCCCGAAACGACCCATAAGCGATGGTCCCGGCGAGGACCAGAACGGCGATAACGAGCGCGGGCTGCGCCCATTTCAGCATCTGGCCGTTCGGCTCCATCGCAGTCGTTCCCCCGCCGTAATTGATGGCGCCCCGCGCCCGCCGTGATACTGTGCTGCACGAAGCTGCAAGTGCAAGGGGGCATACGGCGGATGGCGGATCGCGTGAGGATCGCGATCATAGGGTCGGGGCCTGCGGGCCTCAGCGCAGCCGCGCGTGCCGCGCAGCTGGGGCTTAGCCATGTGCTGCTCGAGAAGACCGACCACCTCAGCGACACGATCTACAAATATCAAAAGGGCAAGCATGTGATGGCGACGCCCAGCGCGCTGGTGCTTCGCTCGGACATGGATTTCGACGCGGGCAAGCGCGAAACGGTGCTGGGAACGTGGGACGACCAGGCCGCGAAGAATAAGGTCAATGTGCGCTATCGCAGCGAAGTGAAGGCAATCGGCGGCGCGGCGGGCGACTTCGCGATCACGCTGAGCGATGGCGCGACGATCCATGCCGAGACGATCGTGCTGGCGATCGGGACGCAGGGAAACCCCAATCTGGTGCGCTGCCCGGGCGCGGACCTGCCGCACGTCCAATATCAGCTCGACGATCCCGGCGAATATGTCGACGAGCATATCACCGTGATCGGCTCCGGTGACGCGGGAATCGAGAATGCGCTGGGGCTGGCGGCGGACGCGGCGCAGGGCAATGTCGTCACCATCCTCAACCGTTCGGCGGACTTTGCGCGGGCGAAGGGCGCCAACGTCAAATTGCTCAACGAAGCGGCGGAGGCGGGGCGGATCACGATCCGGCTGGAGACGACGCCCGCCGAGATCCGCCCGGGCGAACTGGTGCTCGAGACGCGTGACGGGCAGGAAGTGATCCGTTGCGACCGGGTGATCGCGCGGATGGGTTCGGCGGCGCCGCGCGCGTTCATCGAGAGCTGCGGGATCGCATTCTCCAGCGACGACCGCGAGGCCTTCCCGAAGCTGTCGCCCACCTTCGAGAGCAGCAAGCCGGGGATCTTCGTGATCGGCGCGCTCGCGGGCTATCCGCTGATCAAGCATTGCATGAACCAAGGCTATGACGTCATCGAGTTCATCAACGGCAACCGCACGCTGAAGCCGGCAGACGAGCCGCTGCTCGAGGCGAAGTTCGCGCGGTTCAAGGCGCGGCGGAGCGTCGACGAATGGCTCGAATTGCTGCGCAGCAATGTGCGCATCCTCAACGAATTGTCGCCGCTGCAGATGCGCGAGTTCATGCTCGATTCCGAAGTGCGGTCGTACCGCGCGGGTGAGGAGATTTTCGAGCGGAATGACTCGGGTTCGTCGCTGTTTGCCATCGCGCAGGGGTCGGTGCTGGTCGAGGTCGACAAGAACGACCCGCGGGTGACGGTGCCGATCCAGCAGGGGTCGATCTTCGGCGAGGTCGGGCTGATCTCGGGGCGGCGGCGCGGGGCGACGGTGCGCGCGGGCGAGAATGCGGTGATCGTCGAGGTGTCGCGGACGGCGGCGCTCAAGCTGATGGCTTCGGTGCCCGCGGCCAGGCGCGCGGTGACGCGGATTTCGATCGAGCGGCAATTGTTGCAATTGTTCGGATCGGGGCTGACCGCAGCGGACCTCGCCGAAGTGCTCGATGCCAGCGAGATCGTCATCGTGCCGGCGGGCAAGCACATCATCACCGAAGGCGAGGTTGGCGAGGACATCTTTGTCATCCGAGTGGGATCGATGATCGTCGAGAAGATGATCGGCGGGAAGCCGGTGTTCCTCAACTATCTGCCCGCCGGATCATACGTCGGCGAGATGGCGCTGATCACCGGGGGTAAGCGCACCGCGACGGTGAAGGCCGCGATCAAGTCCGAAGTCATCCGGCTGCCGGGCGAAGTGTTTCGCAAGCTTCTCGCCGCCAAGCCGCGGCTGGGCGAGAAATTGCGGCACGACATGGCCGACCGGCAGAACATCAACGCGTTCATCGAGAGCCGCAAGAACAGCTTCTCCAGCGTGGTCGATATGTATTCGGAGACCGCGGCGTTCCTGGTCGACAATGGCATCGGCGAGGCGACCGACGTGCTGCTGATCGACGAGAATCTGTGCGTCGGCTGCGACAATTGCGAGAAGGCGTGCGCGGACTCGCACGACGGGCTGTCGCGGCTCGATCGCGAGGCGGGGCGGACCTATGCGCACCTCCACGTGCCGACCTCGTGCCGCCACTGCGAGCATCCGCACTGCATGGCCGATTGCCCGCCCAATGCAATCCATCGCGGGCCCGACGGCGAAGTCTTCATCGACGAGAAATGCATCGGCTGCGGCAATTGCCAGCGCAACTGCCCGTACGGCGTGATCCGGATGGACAGCGTGCCGCCAAAGAAGCCGCCGATCTTCGCGTGGCTGCTGCTCGGCCTCGGGCCGGGCCCGGGCGAGCCCGACAAGGCGTGGAAGTACAAGGCCAAGAAAGCCGGCGCCGAAAAGCCCAAGAAGGCGATCAAGTGCGATATGTGCGCGGGCATCAAGGGCGGGCCGGCATGCGTGCGCGCCTGCCCGACAGGGGCGGCGATCCGGGTGGCGCCCGAGAAATTCCTCGGCGTCGCGCGGATGGAACGCGAGGCCGACTGATGGCGGCCCCGCTCAAAGACCGCGATCTCGACCGGCGCGGGCGGGTGCGCGAGGCGGTGCTGCACGAGGGGTTCCTGCGGCACCGGAGCTTCCGTTGGCTGAAGATCGCGACCTTCCTCAGCCTCGCGGCCGTCGCGGGCTATTTCCTCGCCGATGTGAAGCCGCGGCCCAATGGCGGGAGCTGGTACGGCTATATGCTCGGTACCATCGGGGTGGCGCTGATCCTGTGGCTGACGCTGCTGGGCGTGCGCAAGCGCTGGATGACGCGCGGGCGCTGGAGTCTGAAGGCGTGGACCAGCGCGCACGTCTATCTGGGGCTGAGCCTGATCGTGATCGGGACTTTGCACACCGGGTTTCAGCTTGGGTGGAACGTCCACACGCTCGCCTGGGCGCTAATGATGCTGGTAATCCTCTCGGGGATGTGGGGCATCGCGGTCTATGCGACCTTGCCCGCCGCGCTCTCCAACAATCGCGAGGAGATGACGCAGACGCAGATGCTAGAGGCATTGCGCGCGGTGGACCGGCAATTGCACGATGCCGCGCAGCCGCTGGCGGCGGGCGAGGCGGCTTTGGTGCGCAAGTCGCTGGCGCAGAATCCGTTCGAGGGAGGCATTTTCCGGCGGCTGTCCGGGCGCTATCCGGGCTGCGCGACGGCGAAGGCGCTGCGGCGGATCGCGGGGAACGAAAAGGTCGATTCGCTGCTGACCCGCAAGCTGGCGATGCTGGCGCGGGTGCGGCGGCATCTGCAGCTGAAGGCAATGCTGGAGGTGTGGCTCTATGTCCATATCCCCGCCACCTTCGCGCTCATCGCCGCGCTGACCGCGCATATCACCAGCGTCTTCTTCTACTGGTGAGGGGAGACCGATGGCCTTCCTGATCCGCAGCGTGACGCGCACCGCCGATGGGCGCGAGATCGTGCGCGAGACGCGGGTGGATCGCGATACGCTGGGCGTGGGACGCGCGGCGGAGAATGATCTGTCGCTGCCCGATCTGGCGGTGGACCCGGAGCATGCCGTGATCACCACGCGCGACGGGCGGCGGATTTCGGTGACCGCTATGGGGCTAGCGTTCGGGATCGACGGGCGCAGCGTCAAGAAGATCGATGTCGACAGCGCCAAGGGGGCCGAGCTGGCCTTTGGCGGTCACCGCGTAACGGTCAGCCGCGCGGGCGACGATGTCGTGCTGGCGGTGCGGCGCGTCGATGCCGTGTCCGATGCCGAGGAGGAGCGCGAGGAGGCCTCGGCTTTCTCGCTGCGCGGGAAATTGCCGGGGAAGCGATTGACCGCGTGGTTGCTGGTGTTCGCGGTGCTGCTGGGGTTTCTGGCGCTGCCGGTGTGGAGCTTCTTTCAGCCCGGGCCAAAGACCATCTATCAGGCGCAGGCCGAGCATAGCTGGTCGAGTGGGCCGCTCAGCGCCGCGCACCACCAATTGGAGGGCAATTGCGAGGCTTGCCACAAGGAGGCCTTCGTATCGGTGCGCGATGAAACGTGCCGCACCTGCCACAAGGACGTGCACGATCATGCGTCCCCTGAGCGGATCGGCAAGGCGCGGGCCGAGCCGGGGGCCTGGGGGCGCTTCCTGCAAGGGGTGGCGAGCAGCTTCAACAAGCCCGGACCGGGGGCGTGCGTCGATTGCCATACCGAGCATGAGGGCGCGGACCGGATGCCGGCGACGGCGCAGGCGTTCTGCACCGATTGTCATGCGACGCTGAACCAAAGGCTGGCGGATACCAGATTGCCCAATGCCGGCGATTTCGGGATCAGCCATCCGCAGTTTCGCCCGGTGGTGGGCGATATCCGCGTGTCGATGGACGCGCATCCCCGGCAGGACAATGGGCTGAAGTTTCCGCACGCGCTGCACCTCAACAACAAAGGCGGCGTGGCGCGGATGGCGCAGACGCTGCAGGGGCGGTTCCCGTTCGGCGACGCGCTCGGTTGCAAGGATTGCCACGCGCCCAGCGGCGACGGGGCGCGCTTCCGCCCGGTGGAGATGGAGACGAGCTGCGGCATGTGCCACAGCCTTGCCTATGACCGGGTGGGCGGGACGGTCCGGACCTTGCGGCATGGCGATGCGGCGGCGGCGATTGCCGATCTCAGGGCTTACTATGCAGGCGCGAGCCGGCCGCGTCCCGTTGAAATGGGCGGCGGGCGGCGGCGGCCTGGGGCCTATGCGCAGGCGCAGGTATACAGCGTCTATTTCGGATCGGCGGGGCAGCGCGGAGCGGATAGCGCGATCCGCAATCTCTTCTCGCAGAGCGGCGCCTGTGCGGAGTGCCATACCGTGATCCCGCCCAGCGGAAACGCGACGTGGAGCGTGGTGCCGGTCCGGCAGCCGGCACGCTATTTGCTGCACGGCTGGTTCGATCATGCTGCGCACAAGACCGAGACCTGCGCTTCGTGTCACAAGGCCGGGACCAGCGGCAATGCCACGGACCTTTTATTGCCCGGAATCGAGACATGCCGGACGTGTCACGGTGGCGAGGGCGCCAAGGCCAAGGTTCCTTCGGGATGCGCCATGTGCCACAGTTACCATAGCGCCGAGGGGGCCCCGTGGCAGCCGCGGCGGAATATCAGGCGTACAACCCAGACGGGCGCGGCCGCGTCCGCCAGGCGAAACTAGGGGGGAGGCGACGTCATGCTGATCGCCCAGATCACCGATGTGCATGTCGGGTTCGAGCCGGACAATCCGGACGAATATAACCAGAAACGATTCCAGCGCGTGCTCGAGCATGTGCTTGCCGGGCCGAACAAGCCCGATCTGATGCTGGTCACCGGCGATCTGACCGAGCGCGGCGACGTCGCGAGCTACAAGCGGTTCGAGGAATTGCTGTCGGGCTGCGGGGTGCCCTGGTACCCGATTCCCGGCAATCACGACCTGCGCACCAATTTCTCGCGTGCGTTTCCCGACGTGCCGACCCCGGGCGGGTTCGTGCAATATGTGGTCGGATTGGACGGGCTCAGGCTGATCCTGCTCGATACGCTGGAGGAAGGGCGGCACGGCGGCGCCTTTTGCGAGGTGCGCGCGGCGTGGCTGCGCGAGCGACTGGCCGAAAAGCCCGATGTGCCGACGGTGATCGTGATGCACCATCCGCCGATCGACGTGGGGATCGACTGGATGCGGACGCACCGCGGCGAGCCGTGGGTCGCGCGCTTCGCGGCCGCGATCGCGGGGCACAGCCAGGTGCGCGCGATCTGGTGCGGGCATTTGCACCGGCCGATCGTTTCGCAGTGGAACGGAACGACGGTGTCGATCTGTCCCGCGACCGCGCCGGGGGTGGCTTTGGACTTGCGGCCGATGGACCCCGATGCGCCCGATCTGCGGCCGATGGTGGTGGCGGACATGCCGGGCTTTGCGATGCATTGGTGGGATAATGGCGAACTGGTGACGATGTTCGGTTTCGCCGAAGATCCTGTTCCGCTTGCGAAATTCGACGGGAGGATGCAGGGGCTGGTGCGGCACCTGATGGAGGAACGGCCCGAGTGAGTTGGTTTCGGCGTCCGCCCCCAAAGGGCAATCCACTGCTGGGCAAATGGCGAACCGACCCGGCGGATACCAAGGCTTTGGAGAATTTCGGCGACGTCGGCATGAAGTTCGACGACGCGGGCAAGCTGACCTACGTCGTCCATGGCGATGGCGGGGAAGAGCCGGTCTTCATGACCTATTCGGTCGACGGCGGGGTGATGATCACCGATCAGCCGTCGCACCCCAATCCGATCGAGACCGAGTGGGCGATTTCCGCCGATGACGTCCTGACGCTGTCGCTGGACGGAGTTTCGGCGCGGTTTTTGCGCGAATAATTCAACGTATCAGAGGATTCGGTGATCTTGGCGCTAGGCTTGAACCTAGCGGCTTTGGCTATGGGACCGACGGATCTGACTTTTTTCTACGCTTTTATCCGGTACCCGAGTGCATTTCGTACAATTTGACGTCGATCTTTGCGCTGCGCAATTCTAGCTAACAACCTTAATGATCTAACGGATTTTCCGTCAACATCAGGCATATAATATTCGCTGAGGTTTCTATCTTTTGCAACTCTCAATATCCAATAACAATAGTTATCAAATCCACCTATGGTGATGGCTAGGTTGGAAAGGTAATATGTTGTCATATCAATAGATCGACTTACATTTTGCCAACTAGTCCAATGTACGGAACTGCGGCCTTCAGTCAAATATTCTTCGATGGCGTCAAACGAGTATAGAATTCTCGTAACAAGATGACTCATCTCCGGGCTGATCGATATTGATAGCACCTCTACTGATTTCTTTGCTTTGAAAACTTCTTCTAGCACCGCACTTTCAGTAACGCCGGGATAGTCCGTAAAATATTTATGGATTTTAAGATGCGCTAGTGAAAATTGAGATAGAAGGCGTGATCGGGCTGCACGCCAAGTTTTATTGTGATGTATGGCGGTAATTTTTGGCAGCAGTAAGGTAATCAAAAGAACTTCGAATACAAAAAATACGAGACCGACCTCCACGTTGTCGCATATTCCTCTATTGTGTTCCGTGCACATTGGAGGCACGTTATTTATAGCAAATATGACGACGCTCGCGCCTAGCCACACCGCAACTACATAATATCGCATCACCGCATTGGCCCGCGCCATGCCCGCATATCTACCGTGTCGGTCACCTTATAGGGCAGGCCCATGCGGTTGAGGAAGAGCTGCTCCATCTCCGCGCGGGTGAAGGGACGGGCGCCGAGGCGGCCGAAGACGGCGATCTGGCCGCCGGTTTCGTCGACGGCGCGGTCGCGGTCGAGGCCTTTGGATAGCGCCAGCGCGGGCGACGGGGTTCTGGCCCAGGCGATCAGCTCGGGCATCGGCGTGGGGGAGAAGCCGTAGAAGTTGGGCTGGCTCGCGGGGGAGGTGAGCTGGATGACCTTCAGGCCGTTCTTCCCATCGGCGACATAAGCGAAGAAGCTGGCGTTGGTGGCGCCGACGATGACATCCTGGGCGTCGTTGAGCTGGCCGCCGAAGGTCTCCTTGCGGTAGATCGTCGGGCGGGTCGGGTTGGTGACATTGGCGATCACCAGTCCTTCGGCACCGGCGGCGATATAGGCATAGGTGCGGGCGATGTAGAGGCGGCGGGCGTCGATTAGCGGGATCGTGCCTGAGGGCACCGCGACCGGATTGCGCAAATTGGTGACGTCGAACAATTTCACGCCATCGGCATCGGTAACCCAGAGACAGCGGAACTGGATCGCGCTGGCGCGGGCGTCGCGCAAGGGGCGGACCGCGGCGAGCCTGGGGTTGGCCGGTTCGTGGAGGTCGATCGCCACCAGGCCGATATCGGCTGTGACGTATGCGATCTCGCCCGCGAGGATGATATGGCGCGCGCCCTTCAGTATATGGCGCGGGTTCCATGTTGTCGCGCGCTCGAGGAAATTGTTGCGCAGTTCCCCGTCGGCGAGCGTCTCGACATTGACGAGAATCAGGCCTTCTTCGGCATCGGTGATCACCACGTACGAATAGATCGGCAGGAACGGCTGCTCCTCGTTCGCTTCGCGCATCGCCGCGGTATTGCGCAAGGGGTTGATCGGCTGGTTGGTCGGCAGTGCCATGCAGGTTGCGTTCTTCGAGCCGACATGGGTGTCGTGGCCAAGCGGCGAGTAAGGCGCGGAGACGATCGGATCGGAGAAGCCCTTGTTGGCGATCGAGGCGACGTCATAGGCGCGGAAGCCGCCCTTGCCCTCGGCGACGAACATATATTCGCCGCGCAGCTGGAGGCAGCCGACAGCGCCCGAGGTGCCTTGGGTGACGTTGCGGAATTCCTCGGTCGGGTGGGTTTCGCTGCTCTTGCCGCGGGTCCAGTTCCTGAGCTCGCGGTTGTTCCGCTCGACGTGGAGCTTCCAGTAATCGGGATAGGCGTAGCGCTGGAGGTACGAGCCGATCACCGCCTGGGGCTCTTCCCATTCGGTGACGCGCGTCGCCTGGAAGCCGCCTTCGAGGCCGGTCCAGGCGTTCATCCCGACGAAGTTCGCGGTGTTGGTGCCGAGCAACAGCAGCTGCGCCATGACCGCGTTATTGTCGTCCTTGGCCGAGAGGTGGCAGTCGGTGCAGGTCTTGGTTTCGGTGGTGCGGACGGTGTGGGGGAAGTGCGGGGCGAAGGCCTGGCTGGAGAAGCCGATCGCACTGATCGGGGGCTGCTGGACGTAGATGCGCTCGCGGTTGGCGTTGGTCGAGGACAGGATCAGCGCCGAGGAAGAGCGGACCGGGGCGATCGTGCTGCCCTTGGTCGTCTGGTGGCGGCCGAGCTGGAACATATCGTCGCGGGCGACCTGCGGATTGTAGGTCGCGAAGTTGCGGGTTTCCTCGCCGTCGAAGTGATGGGTCTCGGACTTGCGGTTGGCCTCGATCGGCAAATGGCAGCCCGAGCAGCTTGTGGTCCAGCTCAGGTGGCAGGTGAAGCAGGCCATCTTGTCGTCGCTATGCGCGCGATTCGACAAAGCGATGCCGGGACCGAAGGCGAAGCCGCCGTCGTCGGCGCCCGATTTGCTCATCAGCTTCGCGCGTGCGGCTTTCTCGTTGAAATAGGGACTGGCGGGATCGACCGAGTTGCGGACGAGATGGACGTCCCATTGCAGCTTCGGATCGACGATCGAGCGCTGGACGAGCTTGCGCCGCCCGCCGCCGTCATCGATCCATTCGAAGCGGCGCTGGCCGTCGGGGTTGCGGAGCAGTTCGAGGTTCGACCCTTGCGGGCGCGCGGCGGGGCCGGAGGTGCGCAGGTTCGGATAGGCATCGGCGGTGCCGTGGCAATCCTTGCAGCTTATTTCGACTGCGTTGGCGACTTCGCCGTAGATCAGGCCGTTGCCGTGGCTGTCCTGCGCGAAATGGCAATCGGCGCATTGCATGCCCTTCTCGGCATGGATGTCCATAAGGTGGACCGATTTGCCGGGATTGGTGCCGGGGGGCACGAACTTGCCCTCGCCCTGCTTGCGCCATTTCTCGGGATCGTCGGGGGAGACGATGTTGCCCACCGCGTCGAGCAGATTGCCCTCGCGGTCGCGCTTGAAGACGCCGCGGAAGTTCCAGCCGTGACTGTGGTAATCGGCGAACTGGGTGTCCTTCAGATCCTTGTTGAGATCATAGACGTTGCGCAGGAATTGCGCGTCGCCCCATTTGCCGCGGGTGGCGGCGGCCTCGGGATTGCGCTCGAGGATTTCGTGCTGCTCCTTCGCGGTCGGGTATTTTTGGCTGGCGGGCCACATCGCGGGCGCATCGGATTCGTAGTCCCACATCGTGTAGCCGAGGTAGGAGTTCAGGAAGATATTGGGCTGGTGCAGGTGGCAGCTCATGCACTGGCTGGTCGGGATCGCGCGGGTGAAGGCGTGGCGGAGGGGATGGCCGCTTTCCTTCTCGCCGGGCTGGACAAGACCGCCGTGGCCATGCGGGTCGGCTACGGCGGTCTTGGCGGCGATGGTGGGATCGACGGTCATGCTCTGGCCGTCGCGGCCGTCGGCGGCGTAGATCAGGCTGTGGCGCGGCTCGCGGTCGTTGGCGTAGATCACATGGCAGCCGGTGCAGCCCGATCCGCGATAGTCGCCGGGCTGGTCGTTGGTGCCCATGAACCACATCAAGGGATCGTTGAGGCGGGTCTTGTGGATGTTGAGGATGGGAATCGCGACGCGCAGGCCCGTGGCGGGGCCGCGGTTGGATTGCTTGAGGTCGGGGCGGCCGGGCTCTTCGAGCCGCTGGATCTGGCCGGTCGGGTTGGGCAGGCCGACTTCGGCGAACTGGGTTGAGCCGTTGCGGCCGCCGCGCTCGAACACGCGGAAGACGTCGCCCGGGGGGACGACCTGCCAGGTGGGGAGCGGATACAAAGCGGCGAGCGCGCCGCGCTTTTTCTCGGCAGGGGTCACCGTGGCGGCGGGGGTGCCGGCGGACTCGATCTTGGCGGGTTTGCCGTCGCGGGTGTACGCCTCGCCGAAGAGGTAGTTCTTATAGGGCAGCACGCCGTTGTTGTACGCGGCGCCGCCCCACAGCATCGCGCCCGAGGCCATCATCGATCGCTCGGCGGCTTCGATCATTTCGATATGGCAGGCGCCGCAGCTTTCGCGGGCGACGCGATAGTCGCCGGGATTGACGAAACGGACGAACTCGGGGGCCTCGCGGTTGAGCAAGGTGTAGCTGCGCCTGGGGTTGGCCGAGCTCGGGTAGTTCCACGCGCGGGGGAAGCGCGGGAGGACATGCGCCTTCTCGCGCGCGGCGACATAAGCGGGGGCCCTGAAGCCGAGATTCGGATCGCCGGTCACCGTCGCGTCACCGCCGTGGCAATCGGTGCAGCCGAGCTGGACCGCGGGCGAAGCGTGCATCGACGGTTCGTCGGTTTTGGTGTGGCAGGAATAGCAGCCGGTGGATTTGGCGGTGACGTCCGCTGCGGTCTGGCTCATCGGCGCGGGCGGGGCGGTGACGTAGACGCGCTCGACCGGCTTTTCCTCGTCGCTCGCCGCGTAGATCGCGCCGGGGACGGCGAGGGCGGCGAGCGCGGTGAGGAGAGCGATGCGGCGCATCAGTAGCTCAGGATCACGTTGGCGAGGATCGAGACATAGCGCTTATCCTGCGCGCGATTGGCGAAAAGGTCACGAAAGCCACTGCCGGGGAGCAGCACCGCGGCGGACAGGCGCATGACGATATTCTGGTTGGCCTTGGGCCGGTAGATGGCGGCGGCACTCAAATCCCAGCCGATCGAACGGGGGATGCTGCCTTCGTTGCGCAGCGCCTTGAGCACCGCGGTATTGGCGAAGGCGAGGCGATTGGCGTTGGCCGAGACGCGGATGCCCGGGGTGATGTCGAAGTCCGCGCCCGCGCCGAGCAGGAAGGTGCCGGGGTTGTTGAAGTTCGACTGCCCCTCCTCCTTCGAAGAGCGCAGCGAATTGAGAACGCCGTTGCGCCCGCTGATCGATATCGCGCGGCCGCCGCCGGCGAAGGGTATCGACTGGCGGATCCAGTAGCTGGTGTCGGCGCCGGCGAAGACCGGGTTTTCGAAGATCGCGTCGAACCCGGTTTCCTTGTTATCGTACGGGTCGCTGTCGCCGCTGGCGTAGAGCGCGGAGACGCGGAAGCGCATCCAGCTGCGGTCGTAGCTGAGCTCGGTCGCGGCGAAGAAGCTGCGGATCGCGGCGGGTCGACTGGTGAAGAAGCTGTTCCGGTCCTGCCCGATCGCGGCATAGGCCGAGGCGGTGACGTTGACGGTGCCGAGGCGGCCGTCGGCGTTGTAGCCAAAGTAAGCCACGTCGTAATCGCGGCCGCGCAGATCGCCGAGCAAGGCCGGGCGGACCGGGAAGCCGTTGTCGTCGATGCGGATGCCGTTGCCCTCGCGATTGCGATTATAGACCGCGGTCACCTGGCTGGTGAAACCGGGGAACAGAAAATCCTGGCGATAGGCGTTGGCGACGAGGACGAAATCGTCGCGCGGGCGGGTGATGACACTGTTAAGGCCCGAGTTGGTGTCCTTCTCGAGCCGCCAGAACAAGGCGAGGTTATACTGGATGCGATTGCCGTCGCGGTTGCCGAACAGGCGGATGCCGAGCTGGTTGTCGTTGAACAGGAAGCCGCGGAAATCGCTCTGGAACGGCTGGATGCCGACACGGATGGAGTCGAAGTCGTAACGGTCGGAGACGTTGCGGAGGTGATAGTCGACGAACAGTTCCTGCACGCCCAGAAAGCTGTCGGTGCGGTGGCTGGGCTTGCTGGGCGCGACGTTGAGGACGCGGCGCTCGGGGACGTTGACGTGGCTGATGTTGAAGGCGAGCGCGGCGCGATACTCGATCTCGGGCGGCTTGAACGCGGTCGATCCCTTGAACAGCGAGGCGCTGGCGATGAAGGTCTGCGAATAGACGACGCTCGCGTCCTTCCCGAAAACGTCGAGGCTCTGCGGACGCTCGGTGGTCTGGACGCCGACCGGGATCGGGAAAGTGCGCGGTTCGATCACGGTGTCGCTGATCAGCCCGGCGACGAAGAACCAGTCGTCGTGGTGGATCGGCAGCCACGGCACCTTGGCGCGGTCGATCGGGCGGTCGCCCTTGAGGGTGTTCTGGTGATACGGATCGAGGAGGTTTTCGCGGACCACGCCGAGCGTCTCGATCAGGCGCCAGCGATCGGGGATCGGGATCTGATCGGTGGGGAAGGCTTCGGGCAACGCCGCGCGGACGGCGCCGATGTTCACCTGGCTGACGGCGTCGGGAAGCGGCTTCTGGAAGTCGGGGCGGCGGCGGCCGTCGATGGTTTCGGCGGGGTCTGTCTGCTGGTCGCGCTTGTCCTGCGCATCCTGCGTGGGCGGCGCTTCCTGGACGATCACGGGAGGCGGGAGCGGGATCATCAAAGCCCCGCGCAGACGTTCTGCGCATTGGTATCGAGGAAGGGCGCGAAGGGGCAACTGACATACCGCAGGCGCACCGGGCTGCCGCCGACGGTAACGGTGATGTTGTCGGCACGGATCGCGGCGGGCGCATTGGCGATGCCGCCGATGCGGATGGCGGCGTTGTTCAGCCCCAAGAAGCTGACCATGTCGTCCTGATCGATGCCGTCGCCCGACACGCCGATCGCGCCGACCAAAGTGTTGCCGCGATAGACCGGGACCGAGCCGGGGAAAATCTGGATGCCGTTGCGGACCCGCGGAATCGCGCTGCAGCTCTGCGGCGCATCGGTCGGGCTGGCGCCGGTGACGAAGGCGAGGTGTGCCCCGAGATTGCCGACGATCAGCGCCGATTGCAGCCCGGTGGAGAATGGGTTGAACTGCGCGACCGGGCGCGACAACGGGCCGTTCGGGCGGCCGACTTCGCCATCGGGGAAATAGGGGCGCGAGAGATTGCCGTTGGCGCGATCGGTGAAGGCGTGAGTGCCGGTGAGTGCGGCCGGATCGTTCAGGAAGGTGCGCGTCGCCGGGACGAAGGCGCGCACGTCGGCGCTGGGATCGGCGGTGAGCTGCGCGCCTGCTGCCGCGTTCGAGAAGAAAGCGGCGGTGCGGGCCTTTTGCAGCGAGACGTCGATCCCGAACAAGGGTGCGTCGGGCGAGCGGACGAGGCCGAGGGCGACGCCGTTGGTATCGACGAGGCTGATGCTCACCTGCGCGCGGCTGTCCAGCGGCTGGCGGATTTGCGCGCGGGCGCGGCTCATCACCGTGAAGGCTTCCTCGAGGATCGTGCGCGCCTCGGTCGCGGTGATGCCGCCATCGGTGCCGGCGATCACCGGGAAGCGGTTTGCGCCCGATCCGTTGGTGAGGACGAAGGCGTCGCGGTTCGCGAATTCGGCCGTGGTGGAGGCGCGGATGCCCGAGGCTTCGGTGCCATAGGTTGCGCCCTGCTGGATCGCGGGAACGGCGGCGGTGTAACCGCGCACCGCGACCAGGCCACCCAGCGCCGGGGCGGTGGCGGCGTAGGTGGCGGTGCCGTTGGTGAGCAATGCGGTGGTGAGGATGTCCGAATAGCGCAGCGACGTGCCGTCGACCAAGATGCGGTTGGCGCGGATCGCGTCGGGGGCTTCGAAGCCGAGCGTGCCGGCGACGGCGATCGCTTCCTCGGGGTCGTTGTCGGTGTCGAGCACGTTGGGATCGAACGCGTAGGCGCCGTCGGCCATCACGCCGACGCCGCCGACAACCACGCCATTCTTGTAGAGCGGAAAGCCGCCCGGATCGGCGGCGAGACCGAGCGGCGAGCGCTTGGGGCCGATCTGCGCGTCGGCGCCGAGCGAGCCGTAGCGCGCCGACAGGTCCGAGCAGGGAAGCTGGCTGAACTGGACACCGAACAAGGGGCCGCTTTCCAGACCCGCCGTGGTCGGCGCGGGCGGGAAATGGGTCTGGACGATCATGCTGGCGGTGCGCGTGGAGAAGGCGTTGCCGCCCGACGAGAGGTACGCGCCGGTGATCGCCTTGGCGATGGCGCCTGCCTCCGCCGGGATGGTGAGGTTCTGCGCGTCGATGTTGGCGCCGTTGGGGGCGGGCGCGGTGACGGCGTTGGCGGGGGCGCCGGTCATGCGGAAGACGGCGAGGATGTTGCCGACGCGGTCGCTCACCGCGATCACCGCGGGGAGGTGGCGCTGGTTGGCCTCCGCGGCCGCGTGGGCGATCACCGCCTGGACATCGGCGACGCTCAGCGCTTCGGCGGCGGGGACCGAATAGAGGTTGCCGCTGGGTGGCGGCGCGGGCGTGGGCGCGGGTACCGGCGTCGGCGTCGGGCTGCCGCCGCCGCCGCATGCCTGGAGGATCAGCGCCGTCCCCGCCAGCAAGGCGGTGGCCCGCTTCATCTGAGCGCCCGGATGCTGCGCACCGCGCTGGCGAGGGAGGCGCGGAAGTCGGCGGGGCGATAGCCGTTGGGCTCCTTCACCGCGGCATAAGCGCGGTTGATGTCGGCCCGGATGCCTGCCGCCGCGCCGATGCTGACGCGGCCCTGCTTGACCATCGCGCTCAGCAGCGTGTCGATCGCCATCACCGATTGGACCGAGCCCTGATAGTCGGTGAAGCGCGGCGACGTGGCGGGGCCGGCGATGCTGTCGACCATCGCGAAGGCGATCTCGCCGGTGCCGTTGGTGCCCGACAGGGTCGATGCCAGCGCCTGCGCGGTGGCGGCGAGCTTGCGCGCGGCAGTGGCGGAGGATGCGCGATCGGTGGCGAGGGCGCGGTGGAACGCCTTGGCGTCGGCGTCGAGCCTTGCGGCCATGCCGGGTGCGGAGACGCGCGCGGCGGCGGAGAGCAGGATGAGATTCTCGTCGTTGAACGGCGGCATGCCGAACGGGATCGGCCGGCCGGGATTGGTTTCGAAGGTCAGGCTTCGGTCGGCCTGGTCGTAGATGCGGCGGTGGCAGCTGTGGCAATCGAAGAAGGTGAATTCGGGGAAGGCGCCTTCGCTGCCGCGCCCGCCGGCGTAGAGCGTCAGCGAGCGGTTGAGCGCCATCGCCTGGCCGACCGCCCACAGCCGGACGCCGTCGGTCCTGCCCTTGCGCGCGGCATAGTCGGCGTCCTCGTCGTGGTGCTGCTGGAGCGTCGAGAACAGGTCGAGCTCGAACGAGATGCGCGGGTGGCCGGCGGCCATCATCCGGTGAGTGACATATTGCCCGGCGTCGGCGCTGCCGAGGTGGCAATCGAGGCAGACCCCGGCGCGGACCATCGGGCGATCGAGCGGCGTCATCCCGCGCATGACATTGCCGGCATGGGTGCCGCCGACCGCATAATGGCTGGCGATCCAGCCCGACGCGCCGCCGTGGCACGCCTCACAGCCGACCCCGTCGCTGGTGCGGAAGCGGTTGCCATGGGCGCCGTTCGCGGGGGTGGCGTGGCAGCCGAGGCACGCGGGCGCGCCGGTCGCCTCGCCGAGGCCGAGCGTGGCGGCGATCTGGCGGGCGCGGCGGCTGGAGAGCGCGGCGAACGCGCGGCTGTGTGCGCCGCCGGGGGTGGAGGGCTCCTGCCAGCGCGCGAGTTCGTCCTGGCGGACCACGGCGCCGTCTGCTTCCATGCGGCCGTGGCAGGTGGAGCCCGCGCAACTGGCGACGCCTTCGAAGCCCTGAGGGGCGGGCGGCGCGGCGGTGGCGGCGGAGATCAGCAGGGTGGCGACGCCAAACAGGAGGGCGGCGCACAGCATCAGTGCGCCGGTGCGGTTCCCGCCGGTGAACTGGCCCCCCTTGCCCATGCAGCGCCTTCCCTCGCCTGTTCGATCCAATCTGCCTGAATCTGCATAGATGGAACAGACTTAACTTTGGTTTCCGGCGTGTCGGATGGGGAAACCTGCCCCACTGTCGTCATCCCCGCGAAAGCGGGGACCCATCTCGTGCAGAGGTCCGCAAGACAACGGCATTGATTACGGTGACAGTTTACTAAATGCATGAAACTTTAGGCTTGGGCCGCGCTTGTTCGGTCGGTCCGGGATCAACCTCCGCATCCCCGAGCCCGCATATTCCACCAGCGCCTCGTCCGCGCCGGGGCCGAACACATAACGCTGCTGGATCACCCCGGCGTCGCTGTACGCGGCGATCATGTCGGCGCCGTCCTATTGGTAGCGCTGCCAGATCGGCCCGGCTGTCACCATCTTCAACCCGTTCGCGGCGTAGCTGCACCCAAGGCGTAGCTCGCCGGCACGCCACACGACTTGGCATTTAGGGGATATTGCACGCGTTACCGTGACCCCGGAATGGCTTTGCCGGAGCAGCTTGTATTCGAACTAAGGCACTCCTTTTGCGGCAACAACTACCTCAAATACAATGTTGCCCGCATTGTGCTGGCTGATGAATGCCGCTGCCTCCTGAGCTACTTCTTGCAGCGTTTTACAGCCATCTGAAAGGTCCAAGATAAGGTCTAAACGGGCGACATATCCTTTTGATACTAACGCGAATCCATCCACCCCTAGCACCCTTCTGCCCTGCGCTCGACACAAAGCAATTATTTCCAACGCCTTCTCACCGGAAACGAGGTCATTATTCATAATGCGCCTCAAAAAAGATGATTGCGGGATCCGGTATCCAGTGGGGGTCAAGTCGATTTGACACTTGGGGAGTACATGCGCGCCTTGTAATAATACATGCCAAGCTGCGGCATCCAGGCCTGGCCGGTGTATTGGAACCGGCTGGTGTTGCCTGCCGAGGGGATGCCGTATTCGTCGTAGCTGTGGATCGCGGTCTTGGCGCCGCTCTCGTTGCTTTGCGCGACGATCGAGCCGCGCTCGTCGGCGTGGAGGAACAGCCGCGCGCCCGCTCC